>Ga0181606_10000013_pt1 | contig 148209 bp, 127 predicted proteins | sample 041ome_10_FD_132994 | JGI IMG/M metagenome (GOLD analysis project Ga0181606, IMG submission 132994) | Coastal salt marsh microbial communities from the Groves Creek Marsh, Skidaway Island, Georgia - 041412US metaG (megahit assembly) | ecosystem: Environmental > Aquatic > Marine > Intertidal... | reverse complement strand
TTATAAAGTCTGGATGCGATTCAATAAATATAATATCAGCAGACATAAAAAAACCCCCAAATGGATGTCCAATGGAGGCTGACGCTGTATTTGTCTATCGACCACATTTCCTTTCGGATACCACCTTGCACAGCTGCAGGTTGGCGGGGCGTCAGCCCTCTCTAAATGTCATTGCTAGATTATTCTATAGTTAGTTATTGGTCAATAGTGCTAATCAGCAGGATATCTAATTCCCCACTCATTAAACTCTTCAAAAGTAATATAGGGTTCTGTCCCATCCAACTGCTCACCATCAACTATCTTGCGCCACTTTTCATGTACCGCAGAGATTGTCTCTGACTGCTCAAAATTTAGTTCTGGCTGACAGCTGACGAATACACTTGTGAATAATAGTTCTTGCCTAAACCTGTCTGATTCTTGCATCTTAGGTATGCTGATAGCTACGCTAGCCCAATGAGAATCTGAATAGAACTCACTCATCGGAGAAGGTTTGGCATTTTCATGCTTCTTAAATCTGTTCATACTATTGTTAATCAGCAGGGTATCTAATATCCCATTCCGTGAATTCTTCAAATGTAATTCTTGGCTCTGTACCATCTAGCGGGATATTGTTCTGAATCTTATCAATTTTTTGTTTAAACGCCGAGATTATGTCACGCTGATCCTCAGTTTTATCCCAATTGTGATGGCAAATATCAATGACTATACAGAATACAAATTCTTGTCGAACTCTATCGGACTGCCATAGCTCGGGATTCTCAGCAGCCATGTTTGCTGCCCATGAATATTTATAAAACTCAGACCACTCATTTGGTATAGCTTTTTTATCTTTCTTAAATCTATTCATGTAATAGTTAATCTATAGGGTATCTAACGTTCCATTCTGCAAATTCTTCAAATGAAATACTGGGTTCTGTTCCGTCCAGCGGGATATTGCCCTGAATCTTCCATATTTTTTGTCTAACCGCCCAGATTAACTCTCGTTGCTCAATGGTTCTTGCTAAGTCCTGACAGTGTGTAAAGACGCTGCAGAATAACCATTCCTGACGTACCCTATTTGACTTCCAGAGTTCCGGATTATCTGAAGCCATCTTAGAGTAGTTGACCTTTCCTTTGGATTTGTACCGCTTTTAGGAAGAGTTTTTCTAGCAAGTCCCCACACCGATATAACTGGTTACAGGGGGCCCCAAATGCCTTAGAGCCTGTGGGGTTAGAAAGATCATCAGGATCACTCGACAAGCTTTAATCGAGGGCGGGTTCGCACGGGTGCGTGAGTTGGTTGAGGCTGGTGTGCTACCGGTGGCAGTGCTTGCTGTCGGTGCTTCTGCGCTATCAGGTCAGCGGTCTTCAGAAGCCGATTAAGCTTGGCCTGGTAGAGTTCTGGGCAGTCTTTAGAATTTATCATGATTTCTACCTTTAGATTATGGCTTTATTTTGCAACGGTTTTATATGTACATAATCAATGTACCATTTTATGGAAAAAATATTTTGGAAATATTTTATGGTGGGTATTATGGTAGGTAAATTAATTTATAGTATTTAATACATTGATTTATAAATATATTAAATTCCGGCCCCGGGCACCAAACAACTTGTAGGGACTTTATTTTTACTTCAGTGCTGTATATGGGAATCGAACCGGTTCCCGGTTAGATTGACTCGCACCATCCCTGGTGCTCGCCCTTCGGGCAGCAAAGCTGTCTAAAACTGCTCCAGGCAGTTTTATCCGGCCCCGGGCACCACTTATCCTATAAAGAGTAGTTGGCTTATCATATAAAGGGGGACACTGATAACTTAATAACTTCACGGTCATTTAAGTTAAATTATTAAGTTATCAGTGTCCCTATTAATTTCGCTTCAGGGAGATAATGCGATTCCCTGGTCATTACTGGTGGAAGCGGGTTTTTCACCCTATACTCGGTGCATCTGTTTATAGTAGTTTCCACAAATTCAAGAAATTATTCCCGGGGGCAATCATGTTTCGTTTAATGAAATTCACTTCGCTGTTATCTTTTCTTTTCCTGACTGCCTGTTCCAGTGAAAGTGATACAACTGCAGCCTCATCCGAGATGGCTGCTGAGTCCGCCATGACAGATATGGCGCCTTCCATAGCTGATGTGTCCTCCGCGATGGGTCTTGAAGGTGTTGATTCACTAATGTTGACAGGTACGGGCTGGCGCATTCGTAACAGTTTTCGTCAAACACGCACAGCAAGTCCACCCTGGCCTGAAAGAGATCAAATTTCCAACTGGACCCAGGCCATTGATTTCACGGCGCCATCGATGCACGGGGTGGGAGATACCTTTGCCTCCAATCTGTTTCTTGCACCGCCTGTGGCAGGCGTGCATCGCGTCAATATTCCTGCAGGGGCAGATAGCTGGAGCCAGCAAATGGAAATCTGGTTGACGCCCTGGGGTTTTGTTAAAGGGGCTCAAATGTATGGTGCGCAGAGCAGTACAACTGATAACGGACAAACAATGTTTACCTTTCAATCCCCTGAAGATATGACAGCACCTTCAGGCATGCGTTACACCGTGAATGGGGTTGTGAATGCAGACAACCTGGTGGTGCGAACTGAAACCTGGGTGGAAGATGCCTTCATGGGCGATATGCATGTGGTGGGTGTTTATGATGACTATATGAGCTACAACGGGTTAATGGTTCCGCTAAGCATGGAACAACAGCGTGGTGGTGGCGGTATTTTTGGTGTGGATGTTGCCTCTGCTTCAGCCAATCCTGCCAATCTGGCTGAGCTGCTTACTGCACCTGAAAGTGGTGGTGGCGGGGGAGCAGGGGGCGGTGCCGGCGGCAATGCAGCACCAGCAGATCTGACGGAACAAATCGGTGAGGGCGCCTGGTTGGTTAACGGTGGATATGTTTCCCTCGTGCTTGAGTTTGCCGATCACCTGACTGTCTTTGAGTCTGGGCAATCTGAAAGCCGTGGCGAACAAATTCTTCAACAGATACGTGACAATATTTCCGACAAGGAAATACGTTACATCATCAATTCTCATCCCCATTCAGATCACACGGGTGGACTGGTGCCTTTCATGCGCGAGGGTGCGACACTGGTGACTCATGAAGAAAATGTGGCCTTCCTGGATATGGCCTTGAATACACCGCGCTCCCTGTTAGGGGAGGCCGACCTGAATGCTCAGGTAATAGGTATAAGCGGCGTGGGAGTGTTTGAAGATGAGACTAACCGTATTGAGTTACATTCTGTACCAAACCTGCACACGAATGGCATGCTGGTAGCGGTATTGCCAGCGCAGAGCGTGTTAGTCCAGGCTGACTTTACTTTGCCGCAACCTGGTGCTGAAGCCAACGCCTTTGTTAAAACCCTGGCCCGATATATCGAAGAAAACGATGTCCAGTTTGAACGTTACCTGGCTATACATGCGGCCAACGTGCCCCAAACACGGGATGATCTGTTAGCTGCAATAGCCGGTGAATAAACTCTATGGTTTGGACAATACTCCTGCAAATCCCGGCCTGAGATTTTGACCTGGTTGTGACGCTGATTCACAACCAGGCCAGTACTTTAGGCTATATTTCTTCTCAAGGTGGAAAGATTACTTTTAATTTTCTATTAACAAACCCTGACTTTCAGTTTATCCTTTTTACTTATGAAATCTGACGAATACCTCGAATTACGTAAAGAACTCGTGTCCGGACAGGAAAGGAAGCGCTCCAAGGCCTATCCTTTATTGATGGCTGCCTTTGCGCTTTTGATTATCGTCAACGTAGGCATGCTGGCACTGAACAATATGTAACAAAACCGGCAAACCCAAAACACTCCCCGATCCTCCCCTTTATCCTTTATTTTTTATCCTTTATCCCCATGTGATCCCCGAGCATTTTTAACGCCCGAACACCCCCATTAAAGCTATAATCATTCCCCCTAGATGTTTCTGCAGATAGTGAAGTAATGACAGATTTAAGCGTTAACCTGAACAAAATTGCCCTGTTGCGAAACTCCAGAGGGCGCAATTATCCTTCCGTGTTGGATTTTGCCTCCAGGTTTATTGCTCTTGGAATTCAAGGCATAACCATTCACCCGCGCCCGGATGAAAGGCATATTAAAAGAACGGATGCCTATGAACTGGCCTCCTTGTTAAAAGATTATGAGCACGTTGAGCTGAATATTGAGGGCTACCCCAACGACGAATTTCTTCGGCTGATAGAAGATAACCGCCCGGACCAATGTACGCTGGTACCCGATGCAGAAAATCAATTGACGTCGGATCATGGCTGGGATTTCAAGGAGAATGGGGACTTTGTCAGCGAAGTTGTTCAGCAGATAAATGCCTGGGGAGTACGCACAGCAGTTTTCCTGGATCCTGATCTGGAGCAGGTGGCGCTGGCTGCAGCTTCCGGCAGCAAACGCATAGAGTTATATACCGAATCCTACGCTGAGGCCTGGTCTAAACCTGGCTGGAAAAGAAACCTTGCCGGGTATCGCGATGTGGCGATGAAAGCACAGGAACTTGGTCTGGGCGTGAATGCTGGTCACGATCTGGATCTGAACAATCTGGCTGATTTTCTGACTATCCCCAACATCCTCGAAGTGTCTATCGGTCACGCCCTGACGGTTGAAAGTATTGAAGCAGGCTTGGACGCGGTCGTGGCTAGCTATCTGGACATTTGCCGTGGCTGAAGACCTGCTACAGCAATTAATCAGTCGTCTACAACGGGTATTGGACAAGCAGTACATCCTTACCATGAAAGAACAGCTTACTCCCTTTGAATGCGATGGCCTTTCTGTCTACCGGGAACTGCCACTTGTGGCAGTGTTACCGGGAAAGGCATCTGAAGTTCAGGCTATCATTAAAATTTGTCATGAACTTTCCATCCCTTTGGTGACACGTGGTGCTGGCACCGGTTTGTCCGCCGGAGCTTTACCCCATCCTGAAGGTGTATTGCTGGTGCTTTCACGGTTAAGCAAGATTCACGACATCAATAACACCACGTTGACAGCGAAGGTGGAACCCGGCGTAAGAAACCTGGCTATTTCTGAAGCCGCGTTTGAGCATGGTTTGTTTTATGCGCCAGACCCTTCATCCCAGATCGCTTGTTCCATTGGCGGCAATGTTGCTGAAAATGCCGGGGGTGTGCATTGTCTCAAGTATGGGCTGACTGTTCACAATGTGTTGCAGCTGAAGGGTTTCACCATGAGTGGTGAAGCAATAACGGTTGGGGCAACCGGGCTGGACACTACGGGCTTTAATTTCCTTTCTCTGATAATTGGTTCAGAGGGCATGCTCATGGTGGTCACTGAAATCACTGTTAAGCTTTTACCCTTGCCACAACACGTTGAAGTGCTGCTGGCTTCTTTTACGGCCCTGGATGCAGCTGGTCAGGCTGTCAGCAATATTATCGCTGCCGGTGTTATCCCTGCAGGATTGGAGATGATGGACAACAATGCCATCTGTGCGGCTGAAGATTTTGCGCACGCAGGTTACCCTAGGGATGCCGCCGCGATTTTACTGATAGAAATAGATGGCAGTGCAATCAATGTTGAAGAACAACTGGCAATCATACAAAAGGTCCTTAATGAGTCCGGAGTAGATTCCCTGAAAATAGCCAGGGACAAACAGGAGCAAGCCCTGTTCTGGAAAGGCAGGAAAAGTGCTTTCCCGGCTGTGGGCAGGTTGTCACCCGATTACTACTGCATGGACGGCACCATCCCGAGAAAATCTTTATCAGAAGTGCTCACCTATATTTCAGCCTTATCGGTTGACTATGGCTTTCCCGTGGCAAATGTTTTCCATGCCGGAGATGGCAACCTGCATCCTCTTATTCTGTTTGATGCCAATATTGCTGGTCAGCTGGAACAGGTGGAAGCTATGGGCGCCCGCATCCTGGAAAAGTGCATCGCTGTTGGTGGCACCATTACGGGTGAGCACGGTGTGGGGCTGGAAAAAATACGACAGATGCCATTGCAGTTTACCGATACTGAAATCATTCAGTTCCATGCCGTGAAGGAAGCATTGGATCCTGACAATTTACTCAATCCGGGGAAAAATATACCGCTGCTAAAACGCTGTCAGGAATACCGGGCACTGTCGCAAAATCTGCAACCAAATAAATTACTGTCCCATGACGGGCTTGCTCATCAGACGCCCGGGAATCAAGCATGAGTAACAGCGCACAAGACCTTCAGGAACAGATCGCCGAGGCTTTTAGCGAAAAGCAGCCTGTGTCTATTCAGGGAGGAGGAAGTAAACATTTTTATGGTTGCCCGGTAGCAGCACCCCTCCTTGATACTACTTCTCATACCGGCATCATTGCCCATGAACCCACCGAGCTGACTATTACAGTTCGTTGCGGCACCACACTTGCTGAACTTGACCAGCATTTGGAAAAACATGGCCAGGTTCTGGCGTGTGAACCACCAGACTATTCGGGTAAGGCCACAGTTGGCGGGATGATAGCTGCTGGCCTGGCCGGGCCTGCCAGACCTTATCTGGCCAGTGTCCAGGACACTGTTCTGGGCTGCACCTTGTTAAACGGTAAAGGGGAGCGTCTCGGCTTTGGCGGCAAGGTGATGAAAAATGTGGCGGGATACGATATTTCCAGATTGATCGTAGGCTCGCTGGGCTGTTTGGGCCTTATTCTCGATGTCACACTAAAAGTTATTCCCCGAACCTTAGCTGAGTCCAGTTTCGCCTTCAGTGTCGCAAAAGAACAAAGCGCCGCATTTGTTAACGAGTTGAGAAAAAACGGTTTACCAGTCACAGCGAGCTGTTTTCTGGATGAACAACTTGTTATTCGTTTTGCTGCCGGGAATAAGGAAATAGAAAATCTTACAATTGAGTTGGAAAAGCACTACAGCTTCATTCAACACAGTCTGTTTGTGGATGATGGGTTCTGGTTAAAGTTACGCAATCACCAGCTGCCATTTTTTTCCCCGGATGATCAGCGTTCGTTATGGCGACTATCTGTATCTGCAGATACAGATATCAAGCCTTTGCTGGATACCCAGGCACAGGTATTAACAGAGTGGGGCGGGGTATTACACTGGATGAAGACAGATAAAAGCCCTGAAGAGATATTCAACACTATGAGTAGTGTGGCAGGCCAGGCAAGCTTATTCAGAACGTCTAACGCACAAGACGGCAACACGACACCTCGATTCCAACCATTGCCATCGGCACTAAAGCTTTGGCACAAACAATTGAAAGCAGCTTTTGATCCGGCCGGCATTTTAAATCCTGGAAAAATGTATCCCGGACTGTAATAGATCATAAACAATGCAAACAAAACTCCCCGCACAATTTTTGGATACAACTCTCGGTAAAAGAGCCGATAGTATTTTGCGCTCCTGTGTCCATTGCGGATTCTGTACTGCCACGTGTCCAACCTATTTACTTACCGGCAATGAACTGGATAGTCCGCGCGGCAGAATTTACCTGGTCAAGGAATTGCTTGAGCATGGCAAGGTCAGCCAGGTAACACGCACGCATTTGGACAGCTGTCTCAGTTGCCAGTCATGTGAAACTACGTGCCCTTCTGATGTGCAATATCATGAATTGTTGAATATCGGCAAACACATCATGACTGAGGAGCATGCTGCCCCCTGGTTAGTCAGAGTAAAACGTACCCTGCTACTTGCCGTACTTGGATCAGGCAAAACATTTGCTCTCCTGGTTACTTTGGGCAGGATGTTTCGTTTCCTGTTGCCGGGCTCATTAGCAAGGCAACTGGGACAAAAAAACACCAACAACTCCAGTCCAGCAAGCCGGGAAGTGCATGAAAGAAAAGTTGTTTTGCTTGGAGGCTGTGTCCAAAAAGCGCTTTCACCCAATACCAATCAGGCAGCAACACGTGTGTTGAATGCACTAAAAATTGAAGGCACTGTCATTCAGAACGAAAGTTGTTGTGGCGCCATGCACTTTCACAGTGACAAGCAAAACAACGGTCTGGAAAGAGCACTTCAGCTTGTGGCTCAATTGGAAACCGAACTGGAGATAGGTGCCGAAGCAATTGTCAGTACGGCCAGCGGCTGCGGTAATTTCATCAAGGACTATCGACAACTCTTTCCTGACGATGAACTTATGCAGGCCAGACTGGAAAAGCTTCAGAATAAAATAATGGATATCTCTGAATTTTTACACAATGAAAACCTGGCGCTATTAAATATCACAGCCAGCGAGAAACTGGTTTTTCATAGTCCCTGCACACTCCAGCACGGGCAAAAGCTGCCCGGGCTTGTAGAGCGTTTATTGCATGAACTTGGATTCAAACTGGCCCCGGTCACGGACTCTCATCTGTGTTGTGGTTCTGCTGGAACCTATTCTCTGTTTCAGCCAAAGATGGCAAGGCAATTAAGGGATAACAAAATAAAAGAGCTGACCAGGAAGCAAACCGGGAAAATTGCGACGGCTAATATTGGCTGTCAGTGTCATTTGGCCAGCGGTACAAATACTCCGGTTCGCCACTGGATTGAATATCTGGCGGATGCATTGAAAGGTGCGTAGAAGGTTATATAGAAGGGTGTCTGGAAGGCCACCAAAGGCTGATTAGTTAGTGATAACCTGGATATTGTTTTCCGTCACTATCTTCCAGTCATTTCCCTCAATTCGAAATCGCATTTCTTTCAGTGTTTCATCAGCATAGTTATTGCGTGAATAATACAACCAAAATCTGACGCTGATTTCTTCAGTGCTTTCCTGCAATATTTCAAGACGATCAAATGCAGTTGTAATACCCTGAACACCATCAATTCGGGAGAGTCGTTCACTTCTCCATTCCTGAAATGAATCATGATATGCAGGGACATAGTCATCATGGTAGGAAGCCAGGTAAGCATCAAAATTTCCAGCTTGCCAGGCAGATAGCCAGGAAGTGATTGCGGTTGATATCAGGTTTTCACTATTGCCTGCTATTGCATCTTCATTGCTAGTTTCAATAGCAATACCCGCTATAGCATCTTCAGTGCTAGTCTCAATAGCAGTATCCTCTCTAGCATCTACAGCATCTACAGTAGCTACGGTATCTACATCATCAATTGCATTGTCGTTATTACTTTCCTGAATAGTGGCGTCCGGTAATTCCTGAAGGGCTATGTCAGCCTCTGCATCATCAGCACTGACTATTTCTGGTGCTGTCACTTCTTCCACTTCGGCAATCTCAATAGTTGCTTCGGTACTGACTATCTCGGCTTCCTGAATATCTGCTGTAGCGGCTTCTGGAATTTCATCAGCCTGCACTGCTGTGCTCGCATCCAGGTTCTCCGGAGAAAGTCAAGCGATGCTTTGGCTTTCAGCCTGGATTGACTCGGCAGGCAGATTTTCGATAGTTGTATCCTGCGCTGCACTTTGTCCCTGAATATCGGTATTTGAGCCAGTATCTTGTTCAGGCTCAAAGGCAGGAGCAGGGGACGAATCACCAGGTGAGGCAATTTCATCCATGTACAGTGGCGTATCCATAGCCAATAAATCGGCAAGCTGATCGTTTACAGTTTCATTCCCACCAGAAAGCACCACCGCAAGAACTATGGTGACGATCATAACAATCATGGAAAGTACTGCCTTGAAATAAATTGGTGCAATGCCAGCGACTGTCTCTGAATCTTCATCCAATATTTCAGTAACTTCACGAGTGTAATCTTCAAGGTTTTCAGAAGATGATAGAGTTTCTGGGTCGGATTCTGTCAGAGCCTCAATCCGTTTTATTTCCTCTTCACTTTGAGAGTAAACCTGGCTTTCCTGTCCTGATTGAGCTTCATCCAGTTGTTCAGGCACATGGTTAAATTCGAGGTTCTCTTCCAGTGCTGTATCGCCACCCAGGGGGGATTCAGCTTCTGCCTCTGCAGGCGAAGACGGAATGGGGCCTGTAGTACTGGTTAAATCATTGTCTTGTGACAGGGCTGGTTGGGTGGCTGCCATTGTGCCAGCAAAGGTGCCAGCAAGCCCTTGTGCTGAGTCTGGTTGCTCCTCTTTTTCAGGCATGCTCTCCGCACAAGAATTTCCCAATAAGGCGATGGTTTTGCCTGGAAGTCCTTTGCCCAACATAAAAATATCAGTGAATTCCTTTTGGGTAAATTTCTTGTGAGTAGCCCCCGTTTCCTTTGCATAGCCGTAGCAGAAATCTTCAATTTCATTCCTGTCCATGGGGGAAAGGGTGAAGCTCTGGTTCAGATATTGAGTGAGAGAGCGCAGGTCATGATCATCAAATCGCTCATCCAGTTTCTCAGTCCCACAGATTATCTGCGATACCAATGTTTCACTATCACTGTGGATATTGTTTAACAGGCGAATGAGTATGAAGATGTTCTTGTCAATGAGTTCAGCATTGTCATAGATGACAATTAACTTGTGATTGGGAGGCCAGCAGGTAATTAGTCAGGCTTTTGTTAAAATTTTTGTCCTTATCCAGGCCAAGAAAGTTCTGAATGCGTTCATGCAGGTATTCGGGAGACTCGGGGGGAGATTCGAAATAGATGACATTGTATTCCTGCCTGGTAAGCTCAGATTCAAGCTTGCGACAGAATGCCGACTTGCCGGCTCCGGCAGCACCAACTACTTTGATAATACCTTCATTGACGGATAGGGCGGTATTGACTCCGGTCAGCAAGTCCAGGTATGGGCTGTATTCCAGATAGGTGTCACGGGATAATTCCATTAAATGATATTGAGCTTCTTTTGGTTCGAATTACTCGAAGATTACGGAGCCTGAAAGTAGTGACAGTTGATGTCTTCAGGCAAAGCCTGGCCAAGTGCCAGAAATCAGTAGGTAATTGTATTAAATATCGAGGAAATATACAGCAAGGAAGGTGACAAGACTGGCTATCAATGCCGCGATGGTGACGCCGACCCAGCCAGGTCCTTTGGGTTTGGTATCACGAGAGAAGTTTTTTTCTATGCGGACATCTTCCGTGTCCATAATGGCGCGCTGCACATGGATATTGGTGATCTTGGTATCGCCGCGTCCATAGGCCACCAACAGGGCCTTATGGCACAGGATGTTGATCAGGCGCGGGATGCCTGCGCTGGCTGTAGAAAGGTCATTGATGGCCTTGCCATTGAAAAGATTTACCCCCGGAAAACCGGATTTGGTCAAGCGGTGGTTGATATAGCTGGCAACTTCTTCAAGGGTTAGCGTGGGCAGGGTGTAGGAGAAAGTAATACGCTGGCGTAATTGACGCAGTGAATCTTTTGCGAGCAGGTCATTCAGTTCAGGTTGACCGAACAGCACTACCTGCAGCAGCTTTTCAGTTTCTGTTTCCAGATTGGTCAGCAATCGCAGAACTTCAATACTTTCCTCGGGCATGGCTTGTGCCTCGTCCAGAAGGAACACCACCTGCTTGCCAGAATCTTTAATTTCGATCAGCTTCTTGTTGATTTCCCCCAGGACATGATGACGGCCTTTTTCATGATCCACATCCAGGCCAAGTTCTTCGGCCAGGGCAAGCAGTAAACCACCAGGAGTCAGGAATGGGTTGGGGACATAGGCAGTGACAAAATCATCACTGATAATATTTAACAGGCGACGGCAAAGCAGGGTTTTACCGGTGCCCACTTCGCCAGTTATCATGATGAAGCCTTCACCGCTTTCCAGAGCAAGCTGTATTACTTCCAGTGCCTGGTGATGACCATCCAGATCCAGAAAAAAATCCGTATTTGGGGTCAGGGTAAAAGGCAGCTCACGCATACCAAAGAATTCTAGATACATCTTTCTTTTAACTTCCTGACTTTGCGGCAGTTTTCTCTGAGATCAGAAAAAATCAAGGATTGAAGAATAAAGCACCATACTGGCCTTTTCAACAAAACTTCTACCTATTAATATGCCCTTACTATGCGTTTTGGGAGCCAAGGTCACAATAGGAAAAATTCCTGTGATTCAAGCTCTTAGAATAGGATTCTACATGAGAAAGTGATGACTATACTGGATAAATACACGCTGGTTACAAAAGAAGACGCCCTGGTGGGGCGAAATGTACCATTAGCTGTGTCTGAGACGCATTTTGTATCAGGCAGGCCCATCAAAGCCCCTTTACCCGAGCAAATCCAACAGGCTGTTTTTGGTTTGGGATGCTTCTGGGGAGCAGAACGGCTTTTTTGGGCTTTACCCGAAATTTATTCAACCGCGGTCGGGTATGCCGGGGGATTTACGCCAAACCCCTTGTATGAGGAAGTCTGCAGTGGATTGACGGGCCACAGTGAAGTTGTTCTGGTCAATTATGATCCCGACAATATCGCTTATGAAGAATTGCTTCAGTGTTTCTGGGAATCCCATGATCCCACGCAAGGAATGCGACAGGGGAATGATCGAGGTAGCCAATATCGCTCCTGTATCTATACGACGTCCACGGCACAGGAAGTAGCAGCCCAGGCCAGTATGGACACTTACCAACAAGCCCTCACCAAGGCCGGCTATGGTCTGATTACAACGGAATTGCACCCACTCGACACCTTTTACTATGCCGAGGAGTATCACCAGCAATACCTGGCCAAGAATCCCCATGGCTATTGTGGCCTGGGAGGAACCGGTGTTAGCTGCAAATAAAATATTGAGTCCCCCTGAGCAGAGCTAATCAGTTAAAATGCCTGCATGGCTGAATCTCCCATTGAAAAACTCGTTGTTGCTATCTCATCACGTGCTCTGTTTAACCTTGATGACAGTCATAAAGTCTATGAGTTAGAGGGAGTAGAGGCCTATCGGCGCTACCAGATTGCGCACGAAGATGAATTGCTGGAACCGGGGGATGCCTTTCACCTGGTTAAAAAACTTCTCAACCTGAATACCCTGATTGGTAAACAGCAGGTAGAAGTCATCTTGTTGTCGCGAAACTCCGCGGATACCGGGTTAAGAATTTTTAACTCTATCGAGCAGCATGGTCTGGACATACAAAAAGCGGCCTTCTGTGGCGGCTCCAGTCCCTATCGTTATATTTCTGCCTTTAATTCCCATCTGTTTCTGTCCACTGATGGGCAGGATGTCAGGATGGCCCTGGAAAACGGCATTGCCGCAGCAACTATTCTTAATTCAAGAAAAGCCAATACGGATGATGAAAAACTGCGCTTTGCCTTTGATGGCGATGCGGTACTGTTTTCTGATGAAGCTGAAAAAATATACAAGAGCAAGGGATTGGAGGAATTTGCCCGTAGCGAGCGTGCAGCAGCGAAAAGGCCGCTAACTGGTGGGCCTTTCAAGGATTTCCTGGCCGCCTTGCAAATGCTGCAACATGAATTCAGTGAGGCCGACTCCCCCATCAGAACCTGCCTGGTTACGGCCAGAGCTGCACCTGCTCACGAAAGGGTAGTGAGAACCTTGCGGGACTGGAATATCAATATTGATGAATCCTTGTTTCTGGGTGGGCAGGACAAAGGGGCTTTTTTACGTGCCTATGATGCCGATGTGTTCTTTGATGACCAGCAGGGTCATTGTGAGTCAGCCAGAGAACATGTCGCTACTGGTCATGTCCCTCATGGTATTGCCAACCTGATAAACGAATAGCCCAAACAGTTCTAGTGTGCCTGGTGAAATACTGAGAAATAGAGTCCCAGCAATAGCAGGGTGATCACCAGTATGGTCCGCATCACCTTGTCAGGAAATAACGACCCCACATGTGTGCCCAGGTAGATACCTGGCAATGAACCTACCAATAGGCTTCCCAGCAACTTCAGGTCAACCAGATCATTCGCCAGGTAACCCAGGCCAGCTACCAGGGTTAGGGGAACCGCATGGGCTATACCTGTACCTACAACCGTTGTTGCTTTCCAGCGAGGGTAAAGCAGAAACAGAATAGCAGCGCCAATAGCCCCGGCACCAACCGATGCCATCGTCACACAAAACCCCAGTACCAGACCCAATATCAGGGTCATGATGACAGTCTTTTGTTCCAGGGTGGATTCAAACATATTGTCGGTTGCATGGCTAAAGCGTCGACGTATTTGCTGTTGCAGGGCAATAACCACGGCAGTGAGGACCAGCATGATGCCGAGAAAAGTAGTCAGCAAGGACTCATATTCTTCGCTGCCACCAATTCCATTGCGCATAACCACAAGGGTCAGCCCAAGGGAGACGGGAATACTGCCACCTGCCAGCAAAGCCATGGCCTTCCAGTTAACATTTTGCTTGCGATGATGAAAGAAGACGCCGCTGCTTTTGGTGATTGCAGCGTAGAGCAAGTCGGTACCGATAGCCACAGGAGCCGGATAGCCCATTAGCAGAAGAATAGGGGTCATCAGTGAACCGCCACCGACGCCAGTCAATCCGACTGCAAAGCCAACCAGGGCACCGGAAAACACCAGTATCATTAATTCAAGCATGTAATAGCTTACCTGGAAATGCCTAAAATATAGGGTTAATGGGGTAGATGGAAAAGGCGCTAGTCGGCGTCGCTGGCAATAACATTGCCCTGGTGAAGTCCGCATTCTTTCGCAGTGGCTTCTTCCCACCACCAGCGTCCTTCGCGCTCATGTTGATTCGGGCCTATCGCCTTGGTGCAAGGTTCACAGCCAATACTGACATAACCGCGGTCATGCAGCTCGTTATAAGGCACATCAAACATGCGAATGTATTCCCACACCTGGCTGGAAGACCAGTTCGCCAGGGGGTTGAACTTGATCAGCGGTTTTTCTGTACTGGAAAAAGTGGCGTCCAGCTCAAGCACATCCACCTGGTTGCGGGTGCTGGGGCTTTGATCCTTGCGCTGACCGGTAATCCAGGCATCCAGAGTGGAGAGTTTCCGCCGCAAGGGCTCTATTTTACGAATACCGCAGCATTCATGATGGTCTGTGTCATAAAAACTGAACAGGCCTTTTTCGGCAACAAAAGCGTCCAGTTTTTCAGCATCAGGATGCATGACATCGATGTCTATGCCGTAATGGCTTCTGACTTTTTCGAGAAAACGGTAGGTTTCCGGGTGCAGGCGACCAGTGTCCAGGGTAAAGACCTGAACCGACTTACCCAGTTTGCTGGCTGCCTTGGTAGCCAGCTCAACCAGCACAACATCTTCCGCGCCACTAAAAGAAATTCCAATATTATCAAATTTTTGTAAAGCAAAGTTAATAATATCTTTAGGTTCTTTCAGGGCGTATTCTTGCGCCAGATCTGCTACTTGTTCGCTGGACAAAGCCATGGGGATCTAGATTCCGGTAAATTTAGGTCAAATTAAGTGGCGCATTGTACAACGCGGAGAAGTGACATGAAATTGCTATTTTACAAACACTTAGCAAGCTTACCTGAACTCTTTATCAAATCAGGTTCCACGTGGAAAAAGTCAAAGAAATTAATAACTTAGCCCTTGTTTGGAGTCCAGAAATCGCATTATATTGGGGTCATGCTGACACTGGACACTACATGTTGTGGTCTATGGGTTTTTAGCCTGTAGCAAACCGTTGCATGGTTTCTGTGAAACAGGGAGAATGCGCCTTCATCACTCAGCTAGCCTTGTATTACTGCATTAAGGAGCAAACGCCTTGGAAATAGCCTGCCTGGACCTGGAAGGGGTCCTGATTCCTGAAATCTGGATTAATTTCGCTGATAAAACCGGGATTGATGCACTTCGGGCAACTACCCGAGATATTCCTGATTATGACCAGCTAATGCAGCAGCGCCTGCGAATCCTTGATGAACATGGCCTGGGTTATAACGAAATTCAGGAAGTTATTGCCACTCTTTCCCCCCTGGAAGGGGCCGTCGAGTTTGTTGATTGGCTGCGAGAAAGCTTCCAGGTGGTGATTCTCTCCGATACTTTTTATGAATTTTCCCAACCTCTGATGCGGCAACTGGGATTTCCCACCTTGCTCTGTCATCGCCTGGAAATTGCTGAAGATGGCAAGGTTGTCGACTACAAATTGCGACAGAAAGATCCAAAAAGGCAATCGGTAAAAGCCTTTCACAGTCTCAATTATCGGGTGATTGCGGCAGGGGATTCCTACAATGACACGACCATGCTGGCAGAGGCTGATCAGGGCATCCTGTTCATGGCACCGGACAATGTGGTGGCAGAATTTCCTCAATTCCCGGCAGTGTTTAGCTACGCAGACCTGAAACAGGAATTTATCAAGGCCAGTTCCCGGGCCTTAAGTCCCTGATCGAAGGACTTAGTCTTCAGCCAAAAATTGCGCCAGCGAATGCAGCATTTTTGCTGTAGCTCCCCAGATGTAGCGCTCCTCGTAGTCCAGGATTAAGAACTCTCTTCTCTGCCCGCCACGAATCAAGCTGTCCTTGCGATAATTTGCTGTGTCACAGGCCAGCGACAAGGGAATGGAAAAAATTTCCTCAACTTCAGCAGGATTTGGCGTCAGGACAGGACTACTTTCAGAAACAGCCAGAACGGGCGCGACGGCAAAACCGGATGGCAGTAGTGTCACATCAAGAATTCCCAGAACATTCACCAGGTTCACTTCAAGAGCCACTTCTTCCTGGGCCTCCCTGAGGGCGGTATGTACTGGATCGGTATCTCCAGGATCAATACTGCCACCAGGGAAACTGATTTGCCCGGCATGGTTGCTCAGCTGGTTGCTGCGTTTGGTGAGAATGATTTCCGGCTCATGCTTGCCGGGATAAACAAGTATCAGGACTGCTGCCAGCCTGTGTTCCTCATGGTATTCATGCAGGGTGTGATCGATGGTCAGCTTGCCTGAGCGTTCAATCAGTTGCTTGATGGAAATCTCCGGCATGAATCTGGTCCTGGAATTAAAAGTCTGCTTTAAGAGCATCCATGAAGAGGGATATCTTGTCGAGGGATTCCTGGTATTCCTGTTCACCAATGGAATCTGCAACGATGCCACCACCACCCCAGCAATGGATACGATCATTGTCCTTGACCAGGGTGCGGATACAAATATTGCTGTCCATGTTGCCATTAAAATCTATCCACGCAAAAGCACCGCAATATACTGAACGCATCACGCTTTCCAACTCATTAATCACTTGCATGGCGCGGATTTTCGGGGCGCCGGTTATCGAACCGCCAGGGAAACCGGCCTTGAACAGGGCAAAGACATCCTCAGCTTTGGGCAAGGATCCGGTAATGGTGCTGACCAGATGGTGGACATTGGTGAAGCTCTGGGTTTCAAACAGCCCAGGCACATTAATGCTGCCAGTATCGCAGATTCTCCCCAGGTCATTTCTGAGCAGATCTACAATCATCAGATTCTCTGCCTTGTCCTTGAGGCTGGTTTCAAGGTCGTCTTTGTTGCGCTGATCTGTTTCGGGATCGAGGTTTCGTGGTCTTGTGCCCTTGATCGGTTGTGTCATGACCTGGCAGTTTTTGACCTGGATAAAGCGTTCCGGAGAAAAGGAAAGAACTGACTGGTCACCATCTTCCATAAAAGCTGCAAAAGGCGCTTTGGCAATGGTCTGGAGCCTGGTAAAAGCTGAATAGGGATCGCCGTTACATGCTGCGGTAAAACGTTGTGTCAGGTTTACCTGGTAGCAGTCACCGGCCAATATGTAATCAATGACACGCTGATACGCGTGCTGATATTCATCGCGCTTGAAGTTGGAAATGAAATCACCGGTAAGGGTAAACTTGCCGGCAATTGAGGTTTTGTTATCAGCAAAGGCTTCAATGACTTTCTTGCGCGTAGCAGCAGGGCAGATGTCCCTGAAGACCAGGGTGCATAGCTTTTTGAGGTGATCTATCACCAGCACCCAGGAGTAAATACCGATTAACATATCAGGCAGACCAATATCACGCTCGTAACCGGGCTTTATGCGATGCCAGGGGTGAAGCATCTCATAACCAAAATAACCAATGGCACCACCTGTAAAGGGTAAATCGTCATGCTGCGCTGCATTTTGTTCCAGCAAAAATTCCCTGGCCAGAATGTCCACAGGGTTTCCTTCTATTAGCTGGACTGTAGCTCCCGGGACTTCAACCTGCGTGTTGTTTCCTGTGGCCCGCAGCACTTTGTCCGGAGCAGCACTGATATATTCAAAACGCGTGTCTTTTCTTTCCCGGTCATTACCGCTGGCAAGTAACACAGGCAAGGGCAGGTGCCGTATTTTTTTGAATAAGGGGTAGGGCGTACTTTCGTATGGCATTGACTGGGCAGTGTAAGCGCTGCTGGTCATTGCCCGGGGTGATGTAGTCAAGGGCAATTAGTCGGCCTGGGTAGGCCAGCTATCTTGCTGGCTATTAATGCGGGATATTCGGGAAAAAGCTGCATCAGGTAAAGGCTGCTCCCTTTTTTAGTGCCATAGGTTAGTTGCATCTGCTTGACCAGTATTCGCATCATAGGTGACAAGCCATGGCACTCATAAAATGCCCTGAGCATGTTGATGACTTCCCAATGTTGCTCCGACAGTGTGATACCTTCCCGTTCTGCAATAGCCTGGGCAATCTCTGGATTCCAGTCAGACAGATTTTCCAGGTAACCTTGCTTGTCGAGAGGAATGTGCTTGTGGGCCAATACCAATACTTCAGACATGGGCGAATCCGGTAAATGCCAGGAGTGAACAGCTTACCCCCAGCTAATGATCTTGTCATATGTCACAGCTAATGACACAAAGTCCTGCCAATCGGCAGCTTTAAAAAAGGGGGGCATTTTGTCAGAAATGCCCCTTGCTGCCAAATCATCGGCGAGTGCATAACAGGAAACTGAGTCCGGCAAGGAATCCCACAAAGTCGTGTTTTGGGGCAGTTCCATAACGGCATAGACACCATCTTCAAGAAGCAGGATGGCATCGCCTTTAGCGATCATACCCAAAGCCCGGGTGAGGCAGTTTCCGTTTTTATTGATCGTGTGCAAAATCATCAGAACACCATGACATGGTTAGACATTTCAACCAGGGTCTTGAGCCGGCTATCATCAATTGCTTCCATGTCTTCAACATAATCGAGATCACTCAAGTCATAGTGAGTTGCCGACGGTTGATGGACATAAACAGATTTCACTTCGTACAGTGTCAATGCCGGAATCATTTTCCCTACATTTTTCAATGTGCCTGATGCTGTTGACTGGCCTTTGAGTAATTGCAGAACTGCCGCGTCCATGAAGACGATTGATACATCCTGTTCAAAGGCTGCTGCAGTCAATGCCATATCCAGAGCAGCCCGGGGTTGGTGGCTACCATAGGGCGAAGTTGTGGCAATAATGAGAAAGGATTCAGTTATAGACATTGCCATGCACTCTAGGTCACGAAGCTCACAACACGGTCTGACTGCTGAGCCGCATCAATAAACTGGCCCAGACCGCTAACAGTAAAGCCGGGACGCAGGTTAGCGCCATCCTTGTCATATCGCTCGGCTTCGGCGGTATCAAGAATGCCCCGCTTTAATGCGGATGCTGCACATACCACAGCATCAATATCATGGCTTTGTATTAGTGATTGCCAGCGTGCGGGGATATCAATTTCATCCTGGGGGGGAACGCAAAACGCAGAGGCATTGCAGGCGCCGTCCTGATAAAAAAACAGGCGATAGACTTCATGACCCGAAGCCAGAACAGCTTCTGCGAATTTCAAGGCAGAGAAGGCTGCCGGGGAAGACCAGGGGGCGCCGTTTATGACCAGGGTAAATTTCATCGTTTAGTATGTCAAAATAAAAAGCCCTACAACTTTAGGTTGCAGGGCTCTTCGGGTAAAGCTGGAATATTTAGTCTCTGCTGCCGGACAGTACTGCCAGCAAGTGTAGCAAATGAATAAAAATGTTATAGATGTTCAGATACAGACTTACCGTAGCTCTGATGTAATTTGTTTCTCCGCCATGGATGATGCGGCTGGTATCAAACAGAATCAGGCCAGACATAATCATAATAACAGCGGATGAAAGGGCAAGAGACAAAGCTGGAATCTGCAGAAAGATATTTGCCAACATTGCCACCACTACAACAATCAGACCAGTGAAAAGAAAACCGCGCATGAAAGAAAAATCCTTGCGGGTTGTCAGCACGTAGCCGGACAAAGTCAGAAAGATCAAACCGGTTCCGCCCAGTGCCTGCATGATCAATGCAGGGCCATTGGCAATCGCAGTAACATAGAAATTCAACATGGGGCCAAGCGAGGCACCAAGACAGCCGGTAAAGGCAAAAATTGCCACCAGACCCATGCTCGAGTCGGCTGCTTTGTGCACCCAGAACAGCAGGCCAAAACTGACCAGCATAAGAATCAGGGCGGCTCCCTGGGGCATTGCAATCATCATGGAAATGGATGCTGTAATTGCACTGAAAATTAGGGTCATTGAAAGCAACAGGTAGGTATTTTTCAGTACCCTGTTTGAGGCCAGGATCGCATCCTGGCTTCTGGCACCTTGAGAACCAGTTGTAAACTGACCTTCAGTCCTGAAACCTAAATCACTCATTTTTATCTCCGTAGAAATGTACTAATAATATTGATGGAAAATATAGATAGCTGTTTAACTATATTGGGATAAAAGCCCAAAAATCAATGGCTTCATCATACTTAGACCGGACTTAAAAGCAAGATGTTTCAAGGCATGATAGCGGTTGACTGAAGCCGGGATTAAGGTAAGATTGCCACCTTTCGCGGAGGGGTGGCAGAGCGGTTGAATGCACCGGTCTTGAAAACCGGCATAGGTTAATAGCTTATCGAGAGTTCGAATCTCTCCTCCTCCGCCAGAAATACAAAACCCCGGTAATTACCGGGGTTTTTTATTTCTGGCGGAGGAGGAGTTAAGGTTCGAACTCTTAGTTCGACGAGCTCCAGCTTTGCTGGTGCGATGGACGGCCGCCTTGTAGGCTGCTGCGAAGCAGTTCACACCCTGCGCAGCAGCATGTGAATCACCAGCGCCGTTTTATAGGCCGCCCTTTAGGGTCAGATGAATCTCTCCTCAACACATTGCAACTTCCTAACCAATATTGGTGCGGCACCATTTAAATCAGAGATCGGGCTAGATCAATTTGCACGTTACGTTAGATTAAAATTAACAACCACCTAAAACAAAAAAGGCGCCCAAAGGCGCCTTTTCAAAATCCAGGTTAAAACTACTGACTCAACGCCAAAGTAACCTGATCCTGTTGCAGTCCAATCAAGTCCAGCAATATCTTGCTACTTTCGACAAGGTAAGGATCTGCATTGTCATCTTCTTCGCTTATGGTGTCGTCCCTTTCAACGGGATCAACGCCTGCGTTGTTTTGCACTATATTTTCTTCTTCAGTTTCTGAGTCATCATCCATTGCAGCTACAGATTCAAAAGCTTCTTCACCCTTGGCAATGCGACGGGCGTTAGTGATTTGCAGACGCCAAAGGTCAGATTCTTCCCGTTCGGAAATTAGCGTCGCTTCATTGAGGGAGAGCTGATTCTTTTCCCTGTTTTCTATGGCGCGTTTAATCTGCGCTTCAATGAAAGTAAAGTCAGGGTGATTGGTCAATCTCGATTCGTGCAGACTGGCGAGCTCAGGGATTATTGATTTCAGATCAGAGTAGGGCCGGTAATAATTCGGATCGATAGTATCCCAGGGCAGGGCGGAGGGAAGCGAGCTCTCACCAATGTCTTCTGCACTGTCATACAGGTCCGGCATTGCGATATCAGGCGATACCCCTTTGTGTTGGGTGCTCTCGCCGGAAATTCTATAGAACTTCGCTCGCGTAATTTTCATCTGCCCTTGACCCAGAGGCAGCAATTCCTGAACGGTGCCTTTGCCAAAAGTCTGGCTGCCAAGTATAAGGCCGCGCTGATAATCCTGGATAGCTCCGGCAAAAATTTCAGAGGCTGACGCGCTAAGGCGATTAACCAGAACAGCAAGAGGGCCGTCGTAAATAACATCAGGATCTGAATCACCCTGAACAATATTATTGCCATCGGCATCGCGTACTTGCACAGTCGGGCCGCGGCGTATAAATAATCCCACCAGGGAATTTGCTTCTGAAAGCGAACCACCACCATTTCTGCGTAGATCAACAACAACTCCTTCCACTCCTTCTTCGTTTAATTCTTCCAGGAGTCTGCGAACATCACGGGTGCTGCTACGATAATTTGGATCACGTCTCTGCAGTGCTTCAAAATCAATATAGAAGGTTGGCAGCTCAATAACGCCGATTTTATGTTTTGCTCCGTCATATTCCACTTCAACAATTTCTTTGCGGGCAGATTGTTCTTCCAATTTTACCGTATCACGAGTAATGCTGATTTCTTTTTGTTCCAGAGCAGAGTCAGAAGCTTGAACATTTAGTCTGACCACTGAACCTTTTTCGCCGCGTATCAACTGCACTACATCATCTACACGCCAGCCAACAACATCCACAAAAGGCATGTCGCCCTGGGCAACACCAACTATGCGATCTGAAGGCTGTAATTCACCACTCATGTCCGCAGGACCACCACTGACAATGCTGACTACTTTTGTAAATTCATTTTCAGTGGTCAGCACAGCGCCAATACCTTCCAGTGACAAACGCATGCTCATATTAAAATTTTCAGCAGCACGGGGTGCGTAATATTGTGTGTGCGGGTCAAAGGCCATGGTCATGGCATCCATATAACGCTGGTATATATCCAGACCATTGGTTTTCAAAACCTGGCTTAACTGGGCGCGATAGCGCTCACTGAGATCATCGCGAATTTCGAGCATGTCTTTATCGTCGTCTTCAAGCTTCATAGACAGGACGTTGCTCTTAATTCGCTTGCGCCATAAGTCGGTAAGTTCAGTTTCATTAGCTGCCCAGGGTGATTCAGAGCGGTCAACGATGATGTATTCGTCAATGGTAAAGTCCCAGTCGGAAGGATCTTCTTCAATCCGCTTGAGGGAATAGACCAGACGCTCCATCAGCCTGGCCCGATAACGGTTATAAACCAGATAGCCAAAGTTAATATCACCATCAAGCAAAAGGTCATCAAGATTGGCGCGGTAGGATTCGAACTCATCAATATCCGCCTGGGTAAAATAAATGCGTGAGCCATCCAGGGTCTTAATAAAGCTGTCTAACAATTCACCGGAAAATTTGTCATCAAAAATGATTTCTGAATAGTGATTGCGGGTAAGTTCGCTAATAATATTCTGGGTGGTGTCAGCATAATCAGCCTCAGGAGCCAGTTCCTGAAAAATAGCGTCTACATCAAGGGGGATGTCGGCAGGTAAATACAGCGGCTGTTGTGCCTGAACAGCACTGAAAGCAATGCCGACACTGAAACCCAGGATCAGAAAAATTTTACTTAACTGGCGAATGGATTGTTTTTTCATAAAACTGCCTTAATTACGTCACTATTTAAAAAAAGGTTCACTTCAAATTACTATTCGCATGATCTTGAAACATGTGTTTATAAGCATGTACTAATAATATAACTAATGGCTTGCAAGCCTGTTTCAAGACCGGAAATTGTTAAACATATTACTATCATAAGTCTGAAATGGGGTAAAAAAATGCAATCCGCCTTCAGTTTCTATTCAGTGCAAAAGTAAGGAAAACACTACGGTTTCATTCAAATTTAATGAGTAGACAACTCTAATCTGGTTTTATGCGTTTTTTTCTTGCCGAGGCATGGCGCTCTGTCAATTGCACATCAATATAGCGATCGGTAATTGCGCTGCTACCATGGCCCGCATCATCCCGGACATGTTCCCGGGGACGATGTTTCACATCTTCTGAAATGCCTGTATGCCGGAGCCAGTGAACTGTTGCTGCCGTTAACTGATCTGCTTCTTCCATAAAGCCGTCCTTGCGCATTGCATCTTCGGCCGCATCAAAGCAGGACTGGACGATGCCCCGGATTTGCCGGGTACTGGTAATGCCACCATTACCACGGGCCTTATGGATAAGCGGCGTATATTCACCAGGGGAGGGCATATCCTGAAGCCCCCTGGCCTTGCGATAACGTTTCAGCGCCTCAAGCATGTCATCACTAACGGAAATCTGGCGCTCTTTATTGCCTTTACCAACAGTTCTGAACCACCAGTTGCCCTCTAAATCACGCTCAAAATCGCCCATTTTCGGGGTCCAGCGTTCAGTTTCAGTCAATTCCGAGATTCGTAGGTACATGCCAAACAAGGCATTCATGATAAACAGCGTACGCTCGTGCAAAATGTCCTTTTTAGCCATTTTTTCTGCGGTTTCAAGGACATAGGACCACTGTAGCTGAGAGAGACGGCGAATGGGCTTGCTTGACTGGGTTTTACGCAGGAATTTGCCTTTCTGGCGTATCTGGGCCACTGGATTGAATTCCAGGTAATCCTCCTGAATCAGGAAATTACAGAAACTGCTAAGGACTCCAAAAATGCTCTGAATGCCGCTTTGAGAAAGGAAATAGGGGGCTTCACTGCCTGTTTTGCTCTGTAATACATAAGGGCGCCATTCTGAGTTAGGCACCCTTTCACCGGCTTTTTCCACAAACCTGGCGATATTTTTGTCTCCAATCCAGTTTTTAGGCGGATTTTTGGCAAATTCCACGTAGGACTCAATATCTTCACGACGAATGTCTTTCAGGGATTTGTCGGCTACCAACCAGCACCAATGCAGGAAATGCTCAATTTCACGTCTGTACGTTGAAAAGGTATCCGGGCTACCGCGATAGGAATACAGGAATTCACTGGCAAGCTGGTAATCATCAATGGCATTGGTGAGTTCTTTATCCAGTAAGTGGTCAACAGAAGTCACTCTGTTTTTGTAAGGGTTCTCCATTTCTTCCAGGGTATCGAAAAAAGGAAGTGGTGCTTTGGGTGTAGCCATACCAGTACCTTAATAGGTAAATTGTCTGAATTGTAATATGCACAATGAGAGGGAAGCTATAAATTGGCAATATCTATATTTATAATCAAGATTAAATATATTCTATAAGTACTTGTTATGGCTATATATAATACTATTCAATCATTTATTTCTCTAGCCTCATTATTTCCGGTAATAAAGATTACCGGAAATAGCGAAGAATGTATATAAGAGATATTTGGGGTTTGAGTCTATGCCTTAACTATGCCCTGACCTGGCGCATGGTAACGAATTCTTCAGCGGCTGTTGGGTGGATACCAACGGTGCTGTCCAGTTGCTCTTTGGTCAGACCGCAGTTCATGGCGACGGCAAAACCCTGGATGATTTCTCCGGCATCAGCGCCAACCATATGCATGCCCATGACCTGTCTGGTGTCGCTATTGACGATAAGTTTCATGTAGGTACGTTCGGGATTGCCTGACAAAGTGTGCTTCATGTGTCTGAAATCACTTTCGTAGACCTCAATTTTATCAGCGGTTTCCCTGGCTTCTTGTTCTGACAAGCCCACAGTGCCCACATTGGGATGGCTGAATACCGCCGTTGCGATATTGGTGTAATCCATAGTGTTCTGAGTGCCTTTGAACAGATTTGAGGCCAGAACCATGCCTTCTGCGATGGCCACTGGCGTAAGCGCCACCCTGCCTACAACATCTCCCAGTGCATAAACCCCGGGCTCGGAGGTCTCAAAATACTCATTGATGCCAATTGCCCCGTTCTTGCTGATTTCAACTGCCAGGTTTTCCAGTCCCAGATCCCTGGTATTGGGCTGCCGTCCGGTGGCATACAGGACACAATCCACTGTCAGGCTGTTACCCTCAGCAAACGTGACAACCAGGCCCGCAGCGGTTTTGCTGATGGATTCAACATTACTTTCCATCAACATGGTGATATGGCGCTGACTTTCCTGGAAAAGGTGTTCACGTACATCTTTGTCAAAGTGCTTTAACGGAATTTCACCGCGGTAGGACAATGTCGTTTCTGCCCCCAAACCGGCAAAAATCCCGGCAAATTCAAGGGCTATGTAACCTCCTCCAACCACCAGGATCCGTTGCGGAAAACTCTCCAGATCAAAGATTTCATTGGATGTTAGCGCCAGATCACTGCCTGGAAATTCCGGCACAAAGGGCCATCCCCCTGTGGCAATCAGCAAGTGCTTTGCCGTGATTTCAGCATCGTTGACGACAACGGTATGTTTATCCCTGATCGTGGCCCTGCCGTTGAATACCGTGACACCGGAAGTTTCCAGCAGAGCGTCATAGATGCCATTTAAACGTGAGATTTCGGCTATCTTGTTATCCCTGAGAACGTCCCACTGGAATGCGGGCGTTTCACCCTGCCAGCCAAAGCCCTTGCTGTCAGTCCAGTCAGAGCCGTAATGGGCGGCATAGGTGTAGAGTTTTTTGGGTACACAGCCAACATTGACACAGGTTCCACCCATGTAGCGGTCTTCTGCTATGGCAACTTTGGCGCCATAGGAGGCAGACATACGTGCCGCCCTGACCCCACCTGAGCCTGCGCCAATAACAAATAAATCAAAATCGAACATCACTTCTCCTGGAGGCATTGCTGAGCTGAATTTTCGGGCGTAAGGCTACCCGTTCCAGAGGGTAATTCCTATACAGAATGATCTGAAAAGCATACCTATTTAATTTTGAAAGGTTTATTATTCCTGTTTACCGCTATAAATCATGTTGTGGGAAGGATTGGACAATGACTGATAAAAAAGATGAAAGCCAGGTAGCTCCAAGCACACCTGAATCCACTCAAGGTCAACAAGGAAGTGCCAGCCTGTCGGGGCCGGCGTTGATTGAAAAGTTTGTGATACGCCTGCCCAAAGGCCTGCGCAATAAAATCAAACATCTCTCTGAGCAAAATCGTCGTAGTATGAATTCAGAAATCATCATGGTTCTGGAAAAACATATCCAGAATAATCTCAGCGATTCTGAACAGGATATCGTCAGGGAGTTTGCTGCCAACATGGCTGGCTCAATTGGCGACGAGTATGCTCCAGCTGATAATTCAGTACCCTCTGACAGTGAGCTGGCCAGGCGCCTTGAAAACCTGCCGGAAGAAAAGAAACTGGCTCTGCTTGAACTGCTTGGGTAGCGTAGTCAAAGACTGCAGCTGCAGCTCTGCAGTGTTATAACGCAGGCAGCATGCAGAAATCGCTATCTTTTACCGGGTCGCAGACTCTTGTTGCCGAGTCGCAGACGCTTGTTGCCAGGCAGCAAACCCCAGAAAAGATACGCCTGCAGGATGCTGAAATTCTGCTCTACACTGAATTTCTTGATACATGCTGCGCTGACTCCCTTTTTGAACAATTACTGGAAGTCACTCCCTGGCAACAGGATAGCCTGAACTTTGGCGGCAAATCCGTTCTCATTCCACGTTTGCAGGCCTGGTATGGTGACAAGGAGTCCCGTTATGGCTATTCGGGACTGACTCTCAATCCCCTGCCCTGGACGCCTCTGCTGGATGAACTGAAAGAAAATATCCAGCAACTTTGTCACAGCACATTTAATTCCGTCCTGCTTAACTATTACCGCAATGGCAACGATAGCGTTGCCTGGCATAGTGATGATGAAAAGGAGTTGGGTAAAGACCCTGTCATTGCTTCTTTGAGCCTGGGTGCAAGCCGCCGCTTTGAACTGAAACATCGCAACAGGAAAATGCCGAAATCAGTCTGTGAACTCACCCATGGCAGCTTGCTGGTGATGGGAGCTGGCATACAACACAACTGGAATCACCAGGTTCCCAAACAACCAGGCATCCAGGAAGGCCGTATAAATCTGACTTTTCGACACATCTTGCCTTAAATTCAAGCGCTGTTAATGCAAGGCTCACTTATCACCCGTGAATTTTGATAAAATTGGCAACCAGACTATGTTCAAACAAGGATTTTTTGTGAAACACCTCGTTACTCTTTGCTTATTGTTATGCCTGACGCCCCTGAGTGTGGTTCAGGCTGAAACCCTGCGTGGTACCAGCGCCATGGTTTCTTCCCGTTCGGATATGGCTTCAGAGGTTGGCAAGGAAATCCTGGCACAGGGTGGCAATGCTATTGATGCTGCTGTGGCCACGGGCTTTGCCCTGGCAGTCACTTATCCTTCTGCTGGCAACCTTGGTGGTGGCGGTTTCATGGTGCTTTTCCTGGCCAATGGTGAGGTCCAGACGCTGGATTTTCGGGAAAAAGCCCCTGCAGCAGCTTCCAGGGATATGTTCCTGGACAGTGACGGCAATGTGGACCGGGAACTGGCCCGACGTAGCCGCCAATCTTCCGGGGTCCCGGGCTCAGTGGCAGGTCTGCTCGAGGCACTTGATAAATACGGCACCATGAGCGTTGACCAGGTGATTGCGCCGGCCATTCGCCTGGCCGAAGAAGGCTTCATTCTTAACAATGATCTGGCCACTCAGTTCAGAGGGCAGTTTCGAAATTTCAGCAGATACCCTGCGTCATTGGCCAAGTTTTCCAATAATGGCGAAGCCTTCGATAACGGTGATCGCTGGGTACAGTCAGATCTGGCCACAACCTTGAAGGCGATTTCCGCAAATGGGCGCGATGGCTTTTACAAAGGCCCTGTCGCCGATTTCATCGTTTCTGATATGCAGGCAAATAATGGCCTGATAAGTCATGCAGACCTGGCAAATTACCAGCCCGTCTGGCGTGAACCCATCCATGGCACTTACCGCGGTTACGATATCTGGTCGATGCCTCCACCCTCTTCCGGCGGTGTTTTGCTGGTGCAGATGCTGAACATGCTTGAGCCCTACCCTGTTGGTGAGCTTGGTTTTGGCAGCAAGGAAACGGTACACCTGATGATAGAAGCACAGCGCCGCGCTTATGCAGACCGTGCTGAGTACCTCGGTGATCCGGATTTTGTGGAAGTACCCTCACAACAACTTACCGCCAAAGGCTATGCCCGTCAGCGTTTTGCCAATTTCAATCCGCAAATGGCTGGAGACAGCGCCAATATCACAGCCGGAAGCTGGATCAATGAAAGCCCGGATACCACGCATTATTCCGTCGCAGACAGTTTGGGTAACGCTGTCGCCATCACCACTACCTTAAACAGCTCTTACGGCAATTATATTGTCGTGCCTGGTACAGGCTTTCTGCTGAATAATGAAATGGATGATTTTTCCAGTAAACCCAATTCCCCGAATATCTATGGCCTTATTGGTCGGGACGCCAATGAAATTCAGCCGGGTAAACGCATGCTTAGTTCCATGACACCGACCATAGTCACGCGCAATAACAACCCGGTACTGATCACCGGTTCACCTGGTGGTGCCACGATCATCAATACTGTTTTACAAGTAGTCATGAATGTTATCGATCACGGTATGTCGCTGGAGGATGCTGTTTCAAGTCCACGTCTGCATCATCAATGGCAGCCTGATGTGGTGCGCTACGAAATAGGTGCATTTAGTGATGAGGTTGCAGTCGAGCTCGAAGCGATGGGGCATAAAGATTTGAACGGCTCTCGCTTTGGTATGGGGGATGCCAACTCTATTTATGTAGGTAACGGCATTATTGATGGTGTTTCTGATCCGCGAAATGTTGGCGGTGTTGCAGGTTTCTGATTTGCTTTTCCAGGACCGCTACTTCCTTTTCTTATTTCCTTAAATGAAGAGCTCACATGACAAATGAGTCCTGTGGGTTCTTCTTGTCCGGCAAATAATTTTCCAGCGCTCCCCTGGCTTTGCTTTCACGGTCATCGAAGCGCACGCCGATGCCAGGCGACATGTTTTGCTGACATTCCGGAGGAGCAACCCAGACAACGGTTGCAGTAAGAGCTATTTGTCCGGGTTCCTCTAAAAATCTGAGCAATAAAAAGACCTGTTTGCCAAGTTTCAGCGTTGCCCTGGTGGGAATAAAAATGCCGCCATTTTTAAGATATGGCATGTAGGCAGAAGCAATTGCTTTGGCATCCTTGTAATGCAGAAAAAAAAGCGTCTTCCGGGGTGAGAGGGTTTGTTTGTCAGACAATGCTCTGCCTTCCTGGTTATTTGTTGCCCGATTACTGGTTAATGTGAATTTATCGCGCTGTCTGCGCCCAGTTATAAAACAATGATTCCATTACCAGAACCGGGTTCGGGTTTGACTTGCTTGTTGCTGCCCTGCGTGCCTGCAGTAACTCCTTGTAAAAATCATGCAGTGCTTTCAGTTTAGTATTACTTTGGAAATATTGCGCAAGTGATTTTAGTTCATGGTCATGCAAGGTCGAATCCTGATTGCTGTTTGCTTCCTGTGAGAAGGCGAGAATATCTGAAGCGCACAAAATCATCCCTTCGATATTATCTTCAAGAGTGAATTGGTCGCAGGCTGCAGTGGCAGTTGCTATGTCCATCTCCCCTTTTAATAGTTGTTCCATCACCTTGTGTAATACCGATCTGTCATGCAAGGCGTCATCGTCAGCGTAATGCAAGGCCCGTAAAGGAATCTGATTGGCCATTCTCAGCAGTTCTTTTGCAGAGGTGTGAATATTTTTTGATTCCAGCCAGGGTATGACCATTTCTGCAGAAGGACGACTGAATTTGATGCCATGACAACGGCTACGTAATGTCGCCATCAACAAGGCCGGCTGATGGGATACCAAAATAATAAGGGTGTTCGCAGAAGGTTCTTCCAGAACTTTTAGCAAGGCATTGGCACTGTTCGTATTCATGGCTTCTGCAGGCCGAACAATGACAATCTTGTAACCGCTGCGCTGTGCAGTCTGGGCGATAAAATCGATAGTTTGCCGGATCTGGTCTATTTTTATTTCACTGGACTCTTCGGGCTGCAAAATCTTCAGATCCGGATGAGTGCCAGCCGCCAGCAACTGACAATCACGGCAGTTATCACAGGGCTGCTCACCCTGTTTGTCGCGGCACAAAAGGTAATGGGCAAAATGCCTGGCAAGCATGAGTTTCCCCAAACCTTGCTGGCCACCAAATAAATAGGCGTGGGCAAGCTTGCCTGTATCCAGCAGGGAAATCAGGTGCGAATACTCCCCGCTCATCCAGGGCAATAATTCTGTTGGATGCTCGCTCATAGTGCCTATTGTCGATCCAGAGAAAGCCCGAAATGGGTATTCACACTGCTGATAATCAAGTCATTCACTTCTTCTATACTGCCTGCCGCATCGATAACGGTGTGTGTCCGGGGTGTCATTGCAGCCAGCTGTCTGAATCCGTCTCTTACCCGACTTTGGTAGTCCAGTCCTTTCTGCTCAAAACGATCCTCATCACCCCCTCTGGCATCTGCCCGGCTCAGGGATATCGCAGGATCAAGATCCAGTATCAGGGTCAGGTCAGGTTTGAAATCACCAACTACTTCCCGATGAATATTTTCCACTACATCAAGACCGAGCTTGCCAGCCACGCCCTGGAAAGCGCGCGAGGAATCAGCAAAGCGGTCACAGATTACCCAGGTGTCATTTGCCAGGGCGGGTTTAATGGTTTCTATCAGGTGTGAGCGACGCGCGGCATAAATGAGAAGTAACTCGGTCATGTCATCCCAGCGATCTGCAGCCCCTTCAACAATAAGCTGACGTATTTCTTCAGCGCCGGGTGATCCACCAGGTTCGCGGGTTAACAGGACGTTCAGACCGACTTTTTCCATGGCGGCAAGAAGCAGACGACTCTGCACACCCTTGCCTGCCCCATCAACGCCTTCAAAGACAATAAAACCAGCCTTGTTTTTATTGATGTTCTTATTGGTTTGGTCTGTTGTTTTCATAATATCTATTGGCCGTTGCCCAACTGGTATTGTTCAACAGCTTGTTCATGCTCTTCCAGAGTGCTGGAGAAATAATGACTGCCATCTCCCCGGGCAACAAAATACAGTGTATCACTCTGGTCTGGATGCAGGCTGGCAGCAATGGACTCGCGTCCGGGCAAGGCAATTGGCGTTGGTGGCAATCCTGCATTCATATAGGTGTTGTAGTCAGAGGCTTGTCGTAAATTGGCGCGAGTAAGGTCCCCATTAAAATCTGCGCCGAGACCATAGATAACAGTTGGGTCAGTTTGCAGACGCATACCCCTTTGCAGACGCCGAACAAATACCCCGGCAATTTGTTCTCTCTCGGATCCCAATGCGGTTTCTTTCTCAATGATTGATGCCATGATCAGGGCCTCGTACGGTGAATCGTAAGGCAAGCCCACGTCGCGCGTACTCCATTCCTCATTGAGTATTTCGTCCATCAGGGTCCTGGCGCGCAACAGGATTTCACGATCCGTAGTTCCTCTCGAAAAATTATAGGTGTCCGGAAATATTACACCTTCAGGGTAGGTTTCTGTTTCCAGAAGTGTCATCAATTCGTCGGGATTGTCAGGATCCAGCGTTGTCGACACCATGTCATTATCCTGAATTGCCGCAAGCGCCTGGGCAAGTGTCCAGCCTTCGACCAGTACCACCTGGTGAATGATGACATCACCTGTCACCAGTTTATCCAGCAATTCCCGCAAGCTTGTTCCGGGCCTTAGTGCATAGTCGCCAACAAGAATACGATTAGCGTTACCTGTCAGTCGTCCATATAACTTTGCATCAAAAGGAAATTCGATAACACCATCACTGGCCAGACGTGTCACCACTCTGTTAAAGGTGGTGCCGGGGGTAACGTCAAAGATATAGTCTGTTTCAAGAACCAGTGGACTATTGATGTGTTGAATATAAAACACACATCGAATGACGCCACAGGCCAACAGGACATAGAGCCAAAGTATGAGTCTTTTTTTGCTAGTCACGTAGCCCTGCTCTGCGAAATCAGCAGTTGATTAAAAAGAGCCTTCGCCCTTAGGGTAAAAGTATTTCCTTCATTTGTTATGGGCATCTCTGCCAGCAACTTGCTATCACTTGAAAAAATTCGCTTTACCGGCCAAATCCCGAACACACTATTGCAGAGAAATATTTCGTCAGCATCCAGTAGTTTCTCCAGCGGAGAAGTATTGCATAGAGTTGTCTCTGCAATACTGTCAGCAATATAATTGCGCATAATGCCTTCCACTCCACATTGGCTCAGGTCTGGGGTAAACAATGCGCCCTGCTCTGCCCAAAAAATATTACACCGCGTGCCTTCAATGATATTGCTGCCCATATCCATCATTATGCCTTCCATGATATTCCTCTCAGACAATTCCTGCGCTGCCAGGACTTGCTCCAGGCGATTGAGATGTTTGATTCCTGCCAATGCCGGCTGCAACGCAAGACGCTGTTGGCAAATCTTCACATCGACACCGGTTTCCGATGCGTCTGCATAATCAGGTAAGGGATGCAGGGACAGGATGCGGGTAGTGTCGGCGTCATTATCTGGTCGATAGCCTCTGCCACCAATGCCTCGAGTCACTATAATTTTGAGCACACCTGATTCCGGGAATTGCGCGGAAAGCACCTCTATTTCCTGATTCAGAAGAACCTGGTCCAGTGAAATTCCCAGGCGTTTGAGGCCCATGTGCAAGCGAGCGAGATGTTCCTTGAGCAGTAGTGGTGAATGCTGATGCAGCCTGATGGTTTCAAACACGCCATCACCATAGGACAGTCCCCTGTCATCAATGGCAATGGTGTCCTGATCCGATCCGTTGACTGGCATTGTCAGCTCCGGTCAAATTCTGCTGAAAACAAGACTGCCGTTAGTTCCCCCGAAACCAAAGGAATTGCTCATGACTGCCTCCATTGGCAAGTCGCGAGCGGTGTTGGGCACGTAGTCCAGGTCACAGCCCTCCCCCGGATTGTCGAGATTGATGGTAGGAGGCGCCACATTATCCAGCAGGCTCCTGATTGAAAAAATAGCTTCAACAGCCCCGGTCGCCCCCAGGGAATGGCCAATCATGGATTTGATAGAACTGATGGCAAGTTTATAACTGTGCTCGCCAAACACACTTTTAATGGCCATGGTTTCGGCCAGGTCACCAGCAATAGTTGAGGTGCCATGGGCATTGATATACTGAATTTGTTCCGGGTTGATGCCGGCATCATTCAGGGCATTCTTCATGCACACTGCAGCACCCTCTCCGTTTTCCGAAGGGGATGTAATGTGATGAGCATCACCACTCATGCCAAAGCCTGTTACTTCTGCATAAATATTTGCGCCGCGTTTTTTTGCCGCTTCAAATTCTTCCAGCACCAGGATGCCAGCACCATCACTGAGCACGAAGCCATCTCTGTCTGCATCCCAGGGTCTGGAAGCTATAAGGGGATCTTCATTACGTGTGGACAGCGCCCTGGCGGCACAAAACCCGGCCAGCCCGGCTTTTGATATGGATTTTTCCGCCCCACCTGCCAACATGGCATCAGCATCGCCGTAGGCAATCATTCGCGCAGCCAGCCCAATACAGTGGGTACCAGTTGTACATGCTGTGGCAATGGCCAGGTTAGGCCCTTTCAAGCCAAATTCTATGGAGAGCGTGCCGGAAACCATGTTGATGATGGAGCCAGGAACAAAAAACGGCGACACCTTTCTTGGGCCACTGGTATTAATTAATTCAACGTTGTTTTCTATATTGGTGATGCCGCCAATACCTGAGCCGATGGCGATACCAATTTTGAGGGGAGAATAACCGGCATCGCGCAGGCCGGAATCATTCATGGCCTGTTTCCCGGCTGCCATGCCGTAATGCAGGAAGCCATCCATCCGGCGGGCTTCTTTCACAGGCATATATTCGGACACATCAAAATTCCGGATGATGCCGCCAAAACGTGTGCTGTAGGCGGAGGCATCAAAACTGTCTACTGCCGAAATACCACTGCGCCCCTCTTTGAGCGCTTTCCAGGTTTCCTCGACACTGTTGCCGGCCGGGGTTAATGCTCCCATACCAGTAACAACTACTCTTCTTTTGGACAATGCTAATTCCTCAGGGTCAAGCCTAAGCGGATCATGCTTCAGGCAACTAACTATACTGAAATATTTTACTATTAAACAACGCCGGCAACTTTTTAATCCAGTACTGCTTAGTAAAAAACCAGGCCAATAAAAAAGCTACTTCCGGACAAACCGAAAGTAGCTTTGTGTTTAACCTGGTCTTGTTTTACAGGTGTTCGTTGACGTAATTAATAGCCAACTGAACAGTGGTGATTTTTTCAGCTTCCTCATCAGGGATTTCTGTTTCGAACTCTTCTTCCAGGGCCATAACAAGTTCTACCGTATCCAGGGAGTCAGCTCCCAGGTCTTCGACGAAAGATGATCCGCTGTTAACTTCTTCTTCATTTACTCCGAGTTGTTCGGCGACAATCTTCTTTACTCGTTCTTCAACGCTACTCATATGATTTCTAGCTCCTGGTAGACAAAGGTTATATTTTTTATAAGTAATGTACCGGTAAATTTTCACCGGGACTGCATCCGATATTTGGCGCAGTTTACCGTAACTTTATTAATTATGTAATCATAAAAAAACTGTTAATTGCCCTGCATCAACCCATGTACATACCGCCGTTGACATGGACAGTTTCTCCAGTGATGTAGCCTGCCTGATCCGAGGCCAGAAAGCCAACAACAGCAGCGATTTCTTCAGGCTTGCCATAACGGCTCAGCGGGATTTTTGCCAACAGGGCTTCGGTCTGCTCCTCGCCAAGTTCACGGGTCATATCAGTGTCAATAAAGCCCGGGGCGACGGCATTGACAGTAATGCCACGCGAACCTATTTCCATGGCAAGTGCCCTGGAAAAGCCCTCAAGCCCGGCCTTGGCAGCGGCATAGTTAGCCTGTCCTATATTGCCACTGGAGCCCACCACTGAACTGATACTGATAATTCGTCCCCAGCGCGACTTGGTCATTCCCCTGACAAGCGCCTTGGACATACGATAAATAGAACTGAGGTTCGTATTGATGACCTGATCCCACTCATCCGCCTTCATGCGCATGAGGATATTGTCACGGGTTATTCCGGCATTGTTGATCAGTATATTCACCGGGCCGAATTCTTCCTGGGATGTTTTGGCGAAGGCCTCTATGGAGGCCTCATCAGACACGTCAAGGCTGTAGCCTTTGCCGCTAATCCCATTAGCCTGAAGATAGGCCGTAATATTCTCGGCGCCGGTATCAGACGTGGCTGTGCCCAGAACAGTGCAATTTTTCCCCAGTTCCAGGGCAATGGCCTTGCCAATGCCGCGGCTGGCGCCAGTCACTACAGCGATTTTCCCGACTTCTTCACTCATGAAAACTCCTTTTGATTTATGCGCTTGCGAGAAAAGTCAGCCCCACTTCCAGGCTTGCAGCGTTATTCACAGACTCTACTGACATGTCAGGCTGAATACGCTTGTTCAATCCATTCAACACCTTGCCCGGTCCCATCTCAATGATATTGCTGATACCGGCCTCGGCAAATTTGTTGATGGTGCCAACCCAGGGGACAGGATTGAAAATCTGGTCAACCAGATTGCTTTTAATCACAGCAGGATCGGAGGTAGTTGCCAGACTATAATTTTGTACAACGGGTATCTCAGGTAAGGCAATCTCTATCTGCTCCAGATCAATGGCAAATTGGTCTGCTGCCGGACGCATGAGAATGGAATGAAATGGTGCACTGACAGGCAAAGGCAAGGCTCTTTTTGCACCTGCTTCCTTACAAAGTTCGCCGGCTCTGGCCACCGCTTCGGTGTGACCTGCAATTACGACCTGCCCAGGAGAATTAAAATTGACGGCTGCTACTTCCTCGCCCTGACGAGCCTCTTCGCAAGCGGCGATTACCTTGTCATCTTCCAGCCCGACAATAGCCGCCATTGCGCCTATGCCTATCGGCACCGCACTTTGCATATACTGCCCGCGTTTTTGTACCAGGCCTACGGCATCCTCAAAAGCCAGGGCCCCGGCGCATGTAAGTGCAGAGTATTCGCCCAGACTGTGCCCGGCCATGATTACGGGAGTTGCACCACCCTTGTCCAGCCAGAGCCTCCAGAGCGCAACTGAGGCAGTAAGGATCGCTGGTTGAGTAATATGGGTAAGTGCCAGTTCTTCCCCGGGACCGGACTGGATCAGGTTCCAGAGGTCATAACCCAGAATTTCGCTGGCTTCTTTAAAGGTATCAAGCACCAGGTTGTGCTCAGACAAATCTGCAAGCATGCCCACTTTCTGTGAACCCTGCCCGGGGAAAACAAAGCCTGTATTTGCTGCCTGCATTGTTTAAAACTCTTGTTTGTCGATTGGATTCTGGGAAGAAAGAAATTCCAATAGTACCGCCATTGGTTTAACTATTCTTTACAGTAACTAGTCGCAGTAACTCTTCGTGGTAACTATTAATTGCAGTAACTATTGCTGCGTATAAAACAGAAAGCAGCCTGACGTAGGCTGCTTTCCGGAATTCACACTACCCGGCATGGGCCGAGTGACTTTTAATCTTCGTCGGTACGAACGACCTGCCTGCCTTTGAAAAAGCCATCAGGTGTCATGTGATGACGACGATGTCTTTCACCGGTTTCCGCATCAGTGGAAATTGTGGTGGCACTCAGCGAGTCATGCGTGCGACGCTTGTTACGCCTTGAACGTGAAACCTTGCTCTTTTGAACGGCCATGATGTATTACCTCAATTAAAATCGCTTCTTGATGTTTATTCTATTCTGTTTGCAGCAATCAGGTTATAACAATAAATTGTTCACCCAATATTTCATTTCTACTACTAGTTAGTCGTTATTCTGCTTATCCGCCAGCTCCTGCTTAAGCTTCTCCAGGACATCCAGTCCCTTGATATTAGTGTTTTCTATCTTGCCAGCCTGCTCACGAAGTTTATTGAGCCTGTCGTTGCATTGCTCGTTGTTATGACTCGCAACGATAGGCAGACTCAGGATCAACTCATCTTCTACAAGCGCTATGAGGTCAAGCTCACCCTCATCGCAAACAACAATATCCAGTTTTTGCAATCGATCAACAGCTGTTTCAGCCAGCATTCTTGTCAGCTTGGCTGCGTCATCTTCGTCATTGGCCACCCGCATAATAATGTCTGAAAGCACCTTAACCGGTGTTGGCTCAAGACAGCGTTGACACTGCAAGTTGACAACAGCGTTAACAGAACCAATGATGACATCCGCGCCACCCTCGTCCCTGTCAAAACTTAAGCGCACCTCCACCTGGCCATGTTTGTCATGCAGGTACTCGCTTAAACGCGGAAGTTTATCCAGAGATAAGGTGCTGTTTATTGCCCCATTCATTTGACACAATTTACGTGCCACTACGCGCTCTGGGAACGGGTCATTCGACATAGGCGCGCATAATAGGCATGAAGGGGCCTGCTGTCAAAAATAATTGCCCTATTTGACCGAAAGCCATTGATTATACTTAGATTGTTATGAAACTTGTCCTGGCCTCCTCCTCCCCCGCACGGACCAGAATCCTGCAGCAATTACGCCTGCCATTTGACACCGTGACCCCGGATATCGATGAAACCCCGCTTTCAGGTGAAAACACCATCGATTACGTCACGCGTTTATCCCTGCAAAAAGCCCGGGTTGTCGCACCTCAGCATCCTGACAGCCTGGTTATCGGTTCCGACCAGGCCTGCACCCTGAACGGCCTGATCATGGGCAAGCCAGGCACGATTGAGGCAGCATGCAAGCACTTGAAAATGTGTTCCGGGCAATGGCTGGAGTTTCACACAGGCCTGGCACTGATTAATACTCAATCAGGCAAAGAGCACAGTCATGTGGAAAAATTCACCGTGAAGTTCAGGCAATTGAGTGATGAAGAAATCAGGGCCTATGTCCAGCTTGACCAGCCGCTGAACTGTGCGGGCTGTTTCAAGGTCGAAGCGGCAGGCATAAGCCTTTTTGAAGCCCTGGAAGGACAGGATTACAACAGCTTGCTGGGGCTTCCCGTCATCGCGCTGGTCAGCCTCCTGAAAGCAGAGGGACTCAATCCCTTGCTTGCCGCAAAACTCTGATAGCCGCTTCGAACTGACTGTCATACGGCGCCTTCACTGTCAGACGGTCACCGCTGACAGGATGCACAAACGACAAGACAGCGGCATGCAAGCACAGTCGCTTGATGCCCTGCCTGCTGAACGCCTTTCTGGGTGCGGGTTCTGAATATTTCTCATCCCCGATAATCGGATAACCCGCCAATTGGGCATGTACGCGGATCTGGTGGGTTCGGCCTGTCACAGGGCAGGCTTCAACCAGTGTCGCGTCCGGAAGCTTCTCAAGAATTCGAAATCGGGTAAGCGCGTGTTTGCCCTCTTTGGAGACACTGACAAAGCGCTCTCCCCCCTGGGGCTCCTGCCTTTGCAGGGCGGCATTAATTTCGCCTAGATGCGCAGGCCAGCTACCCTGAACCAGAGCATGGTAGGTCTTGTTGATATGGCCGGTTTTGAATTGCTCTGATAACAGCTTCAAGGCTTTGGGGTGCTTTGCTATCAGGAGGCAGCCTGAGGTGCCTTTATCAAGGCGGTGCGCGAGCTCCAGATCACTTTCCTCTGGTTTCATGCTGCGTAAAGCTTCTATCAAGCCGGTTTTGACACCTGTGCCTCCATGTACCGGCAGGCCTGAAAGCTTGTTCAGTACCAGCAAATCCGCATCTTCATGCAACACTGAGTTGTTAATTAGCGCCTGCAGGTCTTCCGAAGGAGCTTGCCGGGCCGCCCTTTCAGCGATGCGAATGGGCGGAATGCGTACCAGATCAGCTGTTTTCAGCTTGTATTCCGGTTTTACCCGTTTCTTGTTGACCCGGACCTCGCCCTTGCGAATAAGCCTATAAATCCTGGATTTTGGGACACCCTTGAGTCTGGAGACAAGAAAGTTGTCCAGACGCTGTCCTTCCTGCTCCTCCCTGACTTCCTGGAAAGAGACTGCAGTGCTTGAAACAGCCGTTTCTGTTGATTTACTGCTCACAGGTTTGATCAGACTCTTGATTCGACTTCCGGCAGGACAATTGCCAATACAAAGATGAAGGCGAAGTATACCCGCATTGCTGCCTGGTGTGCTCCAGTGTCACTGCAGTAAAAGCCCGTAAATCATTGAAGGGACTAAAATTTACTGCTATATTGCTGAGCTGGTCGAGATACTGACCAAGGGTAATCAGAGCATCTTGGCCGATTACCAGCAGTTCCTGATTTCAAGCCAGTGCAAACTTTGGCCGCAGGACAAAACAAAAATTAGCTTTTAATAAAGAAGTTTGAAAAAGTAATTTGAAAAGTGGTTTGTAAAATAAATAAAAAAACAACTGCTTAACGTGAGGAAACCACAAACACATAAACAAGAAAAAAATCCATTAGTTAGGCTGTTAAATAAAAGAACTAACTAATCAGGTTTAAGCAGCTTAACCCTAACCCGGTTTGGCTTATTTAAAACGAATTTACGATTTTATTAATAGAAAGAATGAAACAGTGCCCTACCAAAGCAGAACGGGGCTGAAGTATTAATTAATCCCGGACAAGCCGGGTAAAAGATATTAAATATTTACTATTACAGGATTAATACCGCAGAGCGGTCAGGAGATTGAGAGCAATAAACGCCGGTTACTACCAGCGAAATTGCGGATAAAAGACAAATAAAAAGAATTTGAATTAACAGGATATTGGCAGCCAGCAGGCTGTAATCTTTGGAGCCGCTTCTTATATTTAGTAGATAGTCTATTTAGAAGATAGTCGGCACGGAAATATTACAGACACTTATCCAGGCAAAAGTACAGAACCCCCGGCTTTTACAATGTTGGGCCCTGGTTAAGAAGCAACGAGACTTACTGATTTACAACATTTGATTATTTACAAGAATTAACCGTTTATATTGAATCAACCCTGCAACATTACAGGGATGGGTAAGCAAGAAACTCTTGTAAGAATGTAAGAATGTGAGAATGTAAAATTGTAAGCTTGGCAGGCTACAGCAATACCAGCAGGCAACTGCCCTGGAACATCATCCTTAGACCTCAATTCTATATTTGAAAAAACCAATGCATAACAATTGGTTATCCAATCAAGTTAATCCGATCTATTAAGTATCTTTTGCCTCGCTTTTCCGCCAACGGAGAAGTAGACGCATATCATGAAAAGAATGCTTATCAATGCAACTCAAAAAGAGGAGTTGCGCGTAGCCCTGGTCGAAGGCCAGAGACTCTATGACCTGGATATAGAAAACCGGGCCAGAATCCAGAAAAAGGCCAATATTTATAAAGGCCGAATCACCCGCATAGAACCCAGCCTGGAAGCAGCCTTTGTAAATTTTGGCGCTGACCGACACGGTTTCCTGCCACTGAAAGAGATTTCCAAGGAATATTTCTCCAAGCAGCCTTCTGAAATCAGTGGCCGCATCAATATCAAGGATGTGGTCAAGGAAGGCATTGAAGTTATTGTTCAGGTAGACAAGGAAGAACGTGGCAACAAGGGTGCTGCCCTGACCACCATGATTTCCCTTGCAGGTCGTTACCTGGTCCTTATGCCCAATAATCCCCGCGCAGGCGGTATTTCCCGTCGCATAGAAGGTGACGACCGTGCTGATTTACGTGATGCCTTAAGCAGTTTGAACCTGCCTGACGGCATGGGCACTATTGTCCGCACTGCCGGTGTCGGCAAGGCCCCGGAAGAATTGCAGTGGGACCTTGATTACCTGCTTCAACTCTGGAAATCCATTAAAGCGGCCTCTGAAGAAAGAGAAGCACCCTTTCTGATATTCCAGGAAAGCAATGTCATCATCCGCACCATTCGCGACTATCTGCGCCAGGATATTGGTGAAGTTATCCTCGATACGCCAGAGACCTTTGAAGAAGCAAAAAACTTTATTCGCTCGGTCATGCCGCAATATGAAGAACGGGTAAAACTACATGAAGGCAATGTCCCGCTGTTCACCAATTTCCAGATCGAAACCCAGATTGAAACGGCTTTCCAGCGGGAAGTGAAACTGCCTTCAGGCGGTTCCATTGTCATCGACCCAACAGAAGCCCTGATTTCTATTGATATCAACTCCTCCAGGGCAACCCGCGGAGCTGACATTGAAGAAACTGCTTTGCAAACAAACGTGGAAGCTGCTGACGAAATTGCCAGGCAAATGCGCCTGCGTGATCTGGGTGGTCTGGCTGTCATCGATTTTATTGACATGATGTCCCAGAAAAACCAGCGTGAAGTGGAAAACCGTATGCGCGACGCCCTTGCCATGGACCGTGCCCGAGTCCAGATAGGCCGGATTTCCCGTTTTGGTTTATTGGAAATGTCGCGCCAGCGTTTGCGCCCTTCCCTGGGGGAAACCAGTGCAATAGTCTGCCCACGCTGTAATGGTCAGGGCAGTATTCGTGACATTGAATCTCTTGCACTTTCCATACTCAGAATCCTGGAAGAGGAAGCCAACAAGACCAACTCCAAAGAGGTTCGTGCCATAGTGCCAATCAGCGTTTCTTCCTATTTGCTCAATGAGAAGCGCGAAGATATTGCTGGTATAGAAAGCCAGAGTAATGCGAAAGTTGTGGTTATCCCGAATCCAAATATGGATACCCCACATTTTGAAGTGCAGAACATTACCGATGATTCCGATGAGCGCAGCTACAACATTCAGGCTCAGGATGAAGAAGAAATAGATGAATTTTTACCAAAGCAGCCACAAACTGCTGCTGCGGCGGCAGTAAGTGCGCCCCATATGACACCAGCGACACCTCCTCCAACAGTAGCTACTGCCGTTGAAAAGGACAAAGGTGGCATTCTTTCCAGTATCAGCTCAGCGCTGGGCAGTCTGTTCAGTTCATCGGCTAATGATGAGCCGCAGAAAAAATCCAGACCGCCAATAAATAAAGACACTGCTGCCAAGAAGCCGCCACGCAACCGAAAACGCCCACCAAGAAAGGATCAGGCGAAACAAAAGCCCGCAAGGCAATCAGAAACCCAGGCTGATGGTGCGCAGAAAGACAATCGACAGTCTCGCGATCAGGCCAGCCAGGGTGGTAATGAAGGTAGAGAAAGTCGTCGTGGCAGTGGCCGTAAACGCTCCAGGGGTAAAAGCCAGCCCGCAAGAGATAAGGCTGAAAATACGCCCCAGGTAGCCAGCTCTGATGGTGATGTTCAGAGTGCATCCGCAGACAGTACAACGGACTCTTCGCAGAACAGAGAACGTCCACGCAAGCGGCCGGCTAACCAGAAGCAAAAACAGAACCAGCCCCGGCAGCGTGGTAACCGTGAAGAAAATCTTCAGGATGATCAAAGTAAACAGGAAGCACAAAAAACTGAACAGCAGACAGGACAGCCTGTAGTAAAAGAGGGCTTACAAACGGAAACGCAGCCGGAAGTAAAACCGGACAATCACGGTAATACCAATCCTGATCTGGCAGTTGAAACTGCGGTGGCAACCGCACAGGAAAATCCGAAAATGGAAGCCTCAAGCCCCGCTCCCGGTCCGGATCAAAGCTCTCAGCAGAATGCTTCAGAGCAACTGCAAGATAGCTCGGGTATAGAAAATGTTGTTGCCTCTGAGGTTGTTTCAGTTGCTGAGTCAAAAGCTGAATTCAAGGCTGCTGCCACTACTGAGTCCACTATTGAGCCCACTATTGAGTCCACTACAGAAAATAACGCGAGTGAAGCGGCTTCTTCTGATGCGCAACCTGAAACAGAGAGCTCATTTACAGCAAGCTCAAATGAGGAAAGCGACTCAGGAAATTCAATAAATCCCGTACAGTCTGAAGCCCTGGCAAATCCGGTTGCTGATACAGCCAATCAGGCAGGTAATGATGTTCAGAATAAGGCTGATGAAGCGCAACCTTCTGTAACAGAAGAAAGCCACACAGCGGCCAATACTGATAATATTGAGCAACCAGTTAACCAGACATCATTTGAAGAAGCAGTTCCGCCAGTAAAGCGTGAACGCCAGCGCGCACCCAATGACCCCAGGAATCGGGGAGCTTCCGCAGAAACTGCGTCAAAGGCTGATCAGGATTCAGGGAGTACGCTAAATCAGAATGAAGTTACCGCGGAAGCAGCTGAAACATCTGAAGAGACCAGGGCCGAAGTAGAAACGGGTGCCGAAAGCGCCTCTTCAGATGATGTTGAAAAAAGCGGTGTTAACAGCAACCAGTTACGGGATTAATTATCTGCGTCGAACTGCAGGGTAAAATCAACAATCACATTGTTGTTTATACTAGGCAGTCCGGCGATTTCCCGCAATTGCTCTACACTATCAGCCAGTCCGAACGAGGCAGCATTGATGATCAGGGGTTTGGCCAGCACAACCAGCAGGCCACCACCTTGTAGCTTGGTAACAACGACATCAATACCCAGGACCTGATCAGTGCCTCGTAAGCTGACATTGGCTGCATAGGAATTACTGAAACTCTCACCCTCTTTCAGCGCATTGAGCCTGTCACCATTGGTTTGCATGGTTATTGTGGCTAGTGGATAAGTCGTTATCTGAAAAACAATATCCCGCATGCGTTCATTACGAATATCAATAGCGGTATCAACACTCGCCAGACTGATATCAACACGGGCGCGCCCATCATCACCGATTGAGCCTGAAAGCTCCGCAAAGGAATTCAGTTCAGAAACGGCAGCAGCCTTGCTGGTGACGTAATATAAACTGGAATTTTCCGTGTTTAGTCTCCAGTCAGCAAATACAACCTGGCTGCAAAGCATACTGCCGATACTGATAAATAATGCAGCTATGAAAGACTTTGGTTGTGTACGAAAAGACATGGCAAACTCCTGTTATGGTTACTGGTTGAAATTAAACCAGGGAATAAAATTGTCTGGCGCTAATTATAGAGCCTGAAATGGGTCAAGCGCTAATCCCGGACTATTCTGCTTGGATTGTCCGGCTAGAGCAAAGCGTCCAATTCCGGAAGAACCTGGAAAAGATCAGCAACAAGGCCGTAATCTGCTACCTGAAAAATGGGTGCATCCGCATCACTGTTAATGGCAACAATGACCTTGCTATCTTTCATACCCGCCAGATGCTGGATGGCACCGGAAATTCCCACGGCGATATACAGATCAGGCGCAACAATCTTGCCGGTCTGACCAACCTGAAGCTCATTGCCAACATAACCTGCATCAACAGCGGCACGGGAAGCACCTATGGCGGCCCCCAGCTTGTCAGCTATTTTCTCCAGGCTCTGGAAATTTTCTGCACTACCCAGCCCGCGCCCCCCAGAGATGACAATTGACGCCGAGGTCAATTCAGGTCTTTCACTACTTGACAGATTTTCACTGACAAAGCGACTGAGATCCTGATCAGTACTGTTATCCAGTGCCGTAATCTCAGCCCCACTGCCATCAGAGCTGGCAGCGTCAAAGGCCGAAGTACGCACAGATATGACCTTTACCGAATCAGAAGATTGTACGGTTGCCAGGGCATTGCCGGCATAGATAGGTCTGATAAAGGTATCCGGAGCCTGCACAGCAACGATATCGGACAACTGTGCAACATCCAGTAAAGCAGCAACGCGTGGCAAAAAATTCTTGCCTGTAGTACTGGCTGCAGCAAGGATGGCTGCATAATCACCGACATTTTCAAATACCAGCTGAGACAGCGCTTCGGGCAACTGTTTGCCATAACAGGGCTTGTCTGCCACCAATACTTTGCTGACACAGGCAAACTGGCCTGCGGCTTCAGCGACGGCTGTACAGTTCTCACCGGCAACCAGAACATGCACATCGGCCTCAATCTGGCTAGCTGCATCAATGACGCTGCCGGTCACGGCGCTAAGTGACTGGTTATTGTGTTCTGCTATGACAAGTACACTCATGCCTGGTTTCCCTTACTGGATGACTTTTTCCACATTACGCAACTTGTCCACCAACTCTTCAGTGCTGGCAACTAGCACCCCTGCAGTCCTGCCCGGGGGTTCATTCACTGCCAGGGTTGTCAGGCTGGATGACACTGCCACCCCCAAACTTTCAGGGGTGAGGTGCTCAAGTGGCTTTTTCCTGGCTTTCATGATGTCTGGCAGTTTGGCGTAACGGGGCTCGTTCAGACGTAAATCCGTAGTAATAACTGCTGGCAAGGTCAGGCTGACCACTTGCTCCCCGCCATCTACTTCCCTACTGACGATGGCGCGACCGTCCTGAATATCCACATTAAAGGCAAAGGTTCCCTGGGGCATATTGCATAGAGCTGCAAGCATCTGCCCCACCTGATTATTGTCGCCATCAATACTTTGCTTGCCCAGAATAACCAGATCCGGAGACTCTTTTTCTACAACCGCCTGCAAGAGCTTGGCAATGGTCAAAGGTTCGGCCTCTGCGACCTGTTCTATCCAGATACTGCGATCAGCGCCCAGTGCCATGGCGGTACGCAGCTGTTCCTGGCTTTTGTCATCACCCACGGTCACCGCAATTACCTCACTGGCAAGTCCTTTCTCTTTCAGGCGCACCGCCTCTTCCAAGGCAATTTCGCAAAAGGGATTCATGGCCATTTTGGTATTGCTCAGATCGACGCCAGAATTGTCGGCGGCAACACGCACTTTGACGTTGGCGTCTACGACGCGTTTAACGGGTACAAGGATTTTCATGAACAGGAACGACTGCTTTTGGGTTTATTATTATCGGAATACAGGATGCTTAAAGATTCTTATGTAACTCATCAAGGCGGGCAATTATAATGGCCCGCAGAATAAAAGTCTCTTAAACGGATGCCACTCCCTTGTCCAATCGTGAAGTAATGCCCTTTGACGTCGTCATTGTTGGTGCTGGTCCTGCTGGTCTTGCCACAGCTTGTAAGCTGGCACAGTTATGCCAGGAGCATGAAACTGCCCTTGATATCTGCCTGATTGAAAAGGGATCTGAAATCGGCGCTCATATTCTTTCCGGGGCCGTACTGGAAACCACTGCACTGGATGAATTATTTCCCGATTGGCGCTCTATGGATGCCCCCGTCAAAACACCCGTCACCAGTGATGAGGTTCACCTGCTGTACAACAGTGTCAGCTCCCTGAAGCTGCCCGCTTTCCTGATACCCGGAGCCCTCCATAATAAAGGTAACCATGTCATCAGCCTGGGCAATCTATGCCGTTGGCTGGGAGAACAGGCAGAAAACCTGGGGGTACAAATATTTACCGGTTTTGCTGCCGCTGAAATTCTTTATGATGACAAGGGCGCGGTTATCGGCATAGCTACCGGAGATATGGGGCGTGACAAGAATGGCAATGAGAAAGGCACTTATGAAGCAGGCTATGAGTTGCAGGCAAAATATACCGTATTTGCAGAGGGTTGCCGCGGCCACCTGGGCAAGCAACTCATAGCCAAATTCAATCTGGATAAAGGAAAATCACCACAGCACTATGGTCTGGGTATCAAGGAACTCTGGGAAGTCCCTGCTGCACAACACAGCCACGGTAAAGTCTTCCACGGCCTGGGCTGGCCGCTTGGGCTCGGCATGACTACAGGCGGAAGTTTTCTTTACCACATGGAAAATAACCAGGTGTCGGTGGGCCTGATCACTGATCTGAATTACAGCAATCCCTGGCTGGACCCCTTCTCGGAATTCCAGCGTATGAAACAGCATCCACAGATAAAGCAGGTTCTAGCAGGCGGCAAACGCTTGTCCTATGGCGCACGCGCCCTCGTCAAAGGCGGCTTGCAATCACTACCAACACTGGCCTTTCCCGGTGGTTTGCTAGCGGGCGACAATGCCGGGTTTTTGAATTTCCTGAAACTAAAAGGCACACACACCGCCATGAAATCCGGCATGTTGGCCGCAGAAAGTATTTTTGCCGGGCTTGTACGTGATGAAGACAGTGCAAAGCAAACAAATGCAAACCGTCTCTTGAGCAGCTACCAGCACAATATACAGCGCTCGTGGTTATTCAAGGAACTGCAGACCTCTCGAAACATCGCACCGGCCATGCACAAGTTCGGTACGCTGTTTGGTTCGGTATTCAGTTTTCTGGACCAGGTTGTGTTTCGTGGCAAGCTGCCCTTCACTCTAAAGGATAATGTGGCCGATCATGCTGCCCTGAAGCCCGCAGAAGATTGTGTCAGGATTGCATATCCCAAACCGGATAATGAGTTCAGCTTTGATCGTCTCAGTTCCGTGTATTTATCCAATACCAATCACGAGGAAGATCAGCCCTGTCATCTTCAGCTCATTGATCCTGGTACGCCACTTGATTTCAATCTGGCGGAATTTGACGAGCCGGCGCAGCGCTACTGCCCTGCTGGTGTGTATGAAATTGTTCGAAGTGAGACTGATGAAACCCGTTTCCAGATCAATGCCCAGAACTGTGTCCATTGCAAAACCTGTGACATCAAGGATCCTACTCAAAATATTATCTGGGTAAGTCCTGAAGGCGGCAGCGGGCCTAACTATCCAAACATGTAAGGTGCAAATTAGCCAGGGGAGCCTCTGATTAATTATGAACAGCTTCAGGCTTACAGAGGATGTCGTGATTAAGGCGCGTTTTCGAAGGCATGTCGGTAACCTGTCGAGAAAGCGCAACGCCGAGCATGGAAACCTCTGTAAGCCCCGCAGGGTGCATTCAGGAGCATACACTCGCGGTGTTACAAGCCTCGCCAGGGACAACCACCAGCCCTGGCCTTCGGCTTGCGCCTTGCGATTGCACGCTCCTGATCACGCTGAAATTATTCAAAATTATTCAGAGGTTCCCTAGAGCGATGTCATCACTACCCAAAGACATTCTTCCCCTGCTGTCCAGGTGTGCTCACGGTTGCCTGGTTCTTACACCAAATCATCGCACCAGCAGACAACTCCTTGACTGGTACGGTCAGCATTACATCGCAAAGCACCAACAGGCAGTTTGCCCAACGCCATCAATACTCCCCGTTGATATCTGGATCAGGCAAAAAATTGAGGAGCTGAATTTATCCGGCAGTGATTTATTGCCTGCATACACGCTGCTTGAATCCAGCCAGGAACGCTTGCTATGGCAAAAAATTATCAACGAGTCGGACAGTGGCGAGCAACTACTGAATCAGTCATCTACAGCCAGAGCTGTTCAGGAAGCCTGGTCCCTTGTGCACTTATGGCGGATTGATGAACGTACTTTGGCAGATTTACTTGTACCAGGCACAAACAAAGCCCGGGATGATCTTGGTGCCTACCTGGAATGGAGCGGTAATTTCAAGAAGTATTGCCAGACACACAAACTCACTACACTGGTTCAATTGCTGGAATCACTACTTCCTCTTATCAGGGATGGCGCCATTGACCTTCCTGAAAAAGTGATTGTTTCAGGATTCCATCAACCCCCTCCCCTGTACCAGGAATTATTAAAGACTTTAGAGGAACGTGCTGACTCCTTTGAAAGTCATTCCATCACGCCTGCAAAACCGGAAGTCGTTAAAGTGGGGCTTGAATCCGCGACGACCGAAATCTCCTCTGCTGCCAACTGGGCCAAAAGTATCGCTGATAACGACCCGGAGGCTGATATCGGGATTGTCATACCGAACCTGCACGGCAAGCGCGATGAAGTGCAGCGAATTTTTTCAAGAGCCTTTGATACTTCTGAAACCCTGTCATTAAAAAAGGCGTCAGGTTATACCTATTCTGTCTCTGCTGCCGGTGCCGCAAGCAAACACCCGCTGATTCAAAGTGCCTTGCGTATGCTTGGTATAAACAATGCTATAACTCCCACCCTGGAAATATGTAGCCTGCTACGTTCACCGTTCTTGTTGGCTGCGGACACAGAAGAAACCGGTAGAGCGAATCTCGAAGTTTTTCTGAGAAAAAGAAATTTCCCCCATCTGAGTAATGCCGATTTACACTTTTATGCCAATCTGGAAGACAGCGCTTTTCATGCGCCATTGCTTGCCAGGGGCTTGCTGGATTTTGACCAGGCTCGAATGGCCGTGACGAAAAAAGAGAATTCACTGCTGCAGTGGGGCAAGCTTTTTGAGACGCAACTGGACGCCCTCGGCTGGCCTGGCGAGCGCAAGCTTAATGAGGATGAATGCAGGGCCATGCTGTCCTGGTCTGAAATTCTAGCCACTTATTACCAGATGAACATGCTGTTTCAGAAAGTTTCCCTGGAAGAGGCTCTGGGATTGTTGATACGACTTTCAGAAAACACGGCATTGAAACACAGCGACAGGAATGTCCGCATCCAGGTGCTTAACCCAACTGAAGCAGATGGACTATCGTTTACTCATTGCTGGATGACAGGATTGTCAGAAAGGCAATGGCCAGCGCCAGCGATTCTTTCCCCTTTCATCCCCTATGGCCTGCAGAAATCCTTTGGCATTCCAGAAGCAGATATTAATCGCCACACCGAAGCGGCAAGAACATTTCTGAAAAATCTGCTTGGTTGTACAAGACAACACATGGTGTTCAGCTATCCCTTGCTTGATGGCGAAATTCCGCTCAAGGCGACAGCCATGTTGCTGGACCTGGAAGGGGAAACCAGAGCAGCGGATGCCTGTGAAGATAATTTTCCCCTCCATCCCCTGGTATCCAGGCAACTACAAGATCAGTCTATTGAGCAACTTGAGGACAAGTCCCATATCGCACTCCTGCCGACAGAAAAAAGAGGTGGCGGTTATTTGTTGCTTGCAGACCAGGCAGACTGCCCTTTCCGAAATTTTGCCAGTCAGCGCCTGAATGCCAGACCGTTGGAAAAACTTGTTCCTGGTCTTTCCGCCCGTGATGCCGGAATTCTTGTCCACCTGGTTCTGGAAATGTTCTGGCAGGCCATGCAGTCACATTCAGCCCTGCTGAATATCAGTGATGCAGATCTGAAAAGGCTTGTGGATGATGTTATAGACAAGGCTGTCACCCAAACCGCTTCCCGTCATAAAGCAACCATGACTCACACTTTCTGCAAGTTGGAAAAAGCCCGACTAAACGACCTGCTGTTGCAATGGTTGGAAGAAGAAAAACGCCGGGGAAGTTTCAGAGTGCTGGAAAACGAATGTGAGGTTCACTGGCAACAGTCCGGTTTGCAACTGGATTTGCGCATAGACAGGATAGACCTTACAGAAAGTGGGCAGCTGGTTCTGGTGGATTATAAAACCTCACGCAGTACCGCAGTTAGCTGGGAAGACGAGCGGCCAATCAATCCTCAACTCATGCTTTACAACCTGGCAATGGAACAAAGCACCTCCCATTCTGAACCAGTCACCGCCGTGCTCTATGCCCAGGTCAATATTGAAAACACTCAGTACAAGGGTTTGTCTGCTGAACCAGGCATCTACCCCGGCACCAGTGTTGAAGAATTAAATGGCAAGTGGAATGGGCTTTCTGAAGAATCCACCTGGTCTGCATTGAAGACACAGTGGCAGGAATCGTTGACCGCTGTGGCTGAAGAATTTCTTCAGGGCTATGCCGCAATTACGCCAAGCAGAAATTCGAGCTGTACCTATTGCTCGTTTAAACCGGTGTGCCGGATAGATGAAGTCCTTCAAGACGAAGTTTTTCAACAAGGTGGCATTGATATAGAGGTTCCTGAAGCATGAATCCGAATCCGCCTGACGATTTGCTACAACGGGAAAAAGCCCTGGATATTACCCTGTCCTGTTGTGTCCAGGCCCCGGCCGGTTCCGGTAAAACCGAACTGTTAACCCAGCGCATACTAAAACTCCTGGCAGTGTGTGAGCGCCCGGAAGATGTCCTGGCCATTACCTTCACCCGCAAAGCCGCTGCCGAGATGCGCAATCGCCTGCTGGCCTATCTTGAAGAAGCAGAGCAACTAAGTGAGGCAGAATTCACCGCATTGAAACCCCATAATCAGCAAACCATCCGGCTGGCCAGAGCGGTTCTTGCTCGCGATGCGGAATTGGGCTGGGCCCTGCAGGCCAACACAAATCGGCTGCGAATTAACACTATTGATAGTTTTAACCAGTTCCTGGTTGCGCAACTACCGGTGACTTCTGCTTTGGGCATGCTGCCAAATGTGACAGAAAAGCCCACAGAGATTTTTCGCGAAGCAATCAGGGAAACCTTAAAGGAACTGGATAGCAGTTCTGCCTTGAGCCAGGAATTGGCAGTCCTGCTCGGTCATCTGAACAATCAGTGGGTCGCCCTTGAAAAACTTTTTTGCAGCTTACTATTCAAACGTGATCAATGGCTGGGTTATATCCTGGCCATCAAACAGGATACAGCACAGACCCGCTCCCTGATGGAACACACCCTGCGTGACATCGTGGAAACTATCTTGTCAGAACTCGATACCGCACTAAGTCCCTACCTGCCACGCTTGCTCCCTGTGCTCCGTTTTGCAGCGGCGAACCTTGCCACTGAAGGCAATACCAGCCTTCGCGAAGGTGACCTTGACGATTCATTACCTGGCAACCAGATTCAAAATCTTGAGCAATGGCGTGCCGTTGTTGCCATGCTGCTGACTGAAAAACCCGCCTTGCGTAAAACAGTGGTCGCGGCTCAGGGCTTCCCGGCACAAACGGCACCTGGCAGCAAGGAAGAGAAGGCTTTCCGCAAACTGCAAAAAGACACCATGCTTGAAATACTGCGGGAAATGGCGATGGATGAGCTGGTTGCTGAAAAACTTGAAGCTTTCTATTACCTGCCAGAAGGCCACTTTAATAATAGCCAGTGGCAGGTGCTTGAAAGTTTAACGGCGATCCTTCCACAACTGGTTGGCAGGCTTAACCTGATATTTGCCAGACATCAGCTCACCGATTATCCCCATATCAGCGCCGCAGCACTGGAAGCGCTTGGCGAAGAACATCAGCCTACCGATTTGGCCTTGCGCCTTGATTACAGCCTCAAGCACATCCTCGTTGATGAGTTCCAGGACACTTCCACTTCACAAATTGAACTGTTGAAGAAGTTAACCCATGGCTGGACCGCAGGCGATGGCAGAACCCTGTTTATTGTCGGGGACGGCATGCAATCCTGTTATGGTTTTCGTAACGCGCGAGTCGGCCTGTTTCTGGCTGCGCGTGATACAGGAATTGGCGAGGTCTTGTTTGAGGATCTGAGACTGAGCGCCAATTTTCGCAGTGAGGCAGCGCTTGTAACCTGGGTTAATGACGTGTTTGAAGGGGCTTTCCCGGAACAGGATGACATCAGTCGCGGCGGCGTCCGTTTTAACCCCGCTACCACCGTGCATGCTAATTCCGCCATAGCCGGTGTAAAAACCACGCTGATCAACGCAGACAAGGATCTTGAACTTGGCAAACAACGTCTTCAATACAAGGAGGCCCTGATTGTTGCCGAGACGATTGAAGCCATACAGAAAGATTTTCCTGAGGAAAGCATTGCCGTTCTGGTGAGGTCGCGTAATCAGCTCAATGCCATTATTCCTGTGTTGCGTCAGCGCAACCTGCAATGGAATGCCTCTGAAATTGATCCTCTGCTTTCCTATCCGGAGATACGCGATTTGCTGAGTCTGGTCCGCGCCATTCTCAATCCGGCAGATACCATTGCCTGGCTCGCCCTGCTGCGCAGCCCGATGGTGGGTTTGCGCCTGGCCGATATTCACTGTTTATCTCACCAGGCGCGACTGGATGACAGCACTGTGTGGCAAACGCTGGTTAATTACAAGGCTCAGGAATCCCTGTCAACAGAAGCCATCATAATTCTTGACAGGATAATGCCACCCTTGAAAGTTGCGAGACAACAAAGGCAGCGTTTACCTCTAAGGGACCTGGTGGAAAACCTCTGGCTCTTGCTCGGTGGTCCTGCATGCCTGGAAAACCCGAGCCTGGTAAATAACGTAGTGCAATTTTTCGCCTTGCTGGAAGAGCATGACAAGGGTGGCGACATCACGGACATTCACCTGTTTGAAACGGAACTGGCAGCCTTGTTTGGCGGCGGCATGAACCCGTCAGCAAACCTGCATATCATGACTATTCATAAAGCCAAGGGACTGGAATTTCATCACGTCATTCTGCCCGGACTGGAACGCCTGACAGGTCGTAATGACAATCCCCTGCTTCTGTGGAAGGAACATATCACAGCCACTGGAGATAAGAGTCTGGTTATGAGCATCCCTGCCCAGAAAGGCAGTGAGCGGGAAAATGACGCTGTTTATCGCTACCTGAAATATGAAATTGAACTGGAACAAAGTATGGAAACAACACGACTGTTATATATTGCGGTGACCCGTGCTATCAGACAGGCGCATCTGCTGTGCAGTGTGATGACAGAAAAAGGGGAATATAAAGCGCCGGCAAAAAAATCCCTGCTGTCCAGTATCTGGTCGCAACTACTGGCAAGAAGTGAGCAGTCTGAAACTAACGATATCTTTCATGTCAGCCTTGACGAAAACTCACCCCTGCCTCCTGCACAGCAATTAGCAGAATCCGGAAACAATATACGCTCACGTCGACTTGCTCCGAACTGGCAAAACTCAATCACAGTAATTAATGATGAAGAGGGATCAGAGCCAGACAACACTTTTGAGCTTGCTCACCACCACATGCTGGAAAAACAGACTGGCGAAATCCTGCACTACTGTCTCATGCTGGCATCACAGGGAAAACTGGATTTAGGTAACAACAAGCAACTGGAAAAACTCGAAGCAGTCTGGCGTCGGCAACTGGGTCCACTTACAGAAAACCTGGAACAAGCCATCAATATAGTGCATAAGCAACTCCAGGCATGCCAGCAACATGAAAAGTTTTCCTGGCTGGTACATGAGACGCACCAGGATCAAGCCAGTGAATTGGCTCTGAGTGATTATGCAAGAGGATCACGCCGGGACTATATTATTGACCGGACCTTTATCGATAACTCTGGCACCCGCTGGATTATTGATTACAAATCTTCCAATCCGGCTCCGGACGAATCCATGGCGGCATTCATTGCAAGACAGGAACAATTGCATAGCGAACAATTGGACAAATACGCCCGCCTGTTTGCTGAAATGGAAAACCTGCCCCAACGCAAGGCACTGTTCTTTACTGCGCTTCCCTGTTTTCATGAACTGGATGCCAGGATCTCAACCGAAAGTTCATAAAAGCCCCTTTTTTAGCACTATTTGCCTAAATGCATGGGTTTACGAGTGAACTGCCTGCATTTAGCCTTTATAATGCGCGCCTTTTTCGGCCCATACAGAATTCACGCATGTCAGAACACATTACTGAAAACGTCAACATTGGCGAATACCAGACCCTCATCACACCGGAGCAACTTAAAGAGCGGCTACCACTGTTTGGTGATACCGCGGATATCGTGGAACAAAACCGTCAGGTAATTCAGGACATTCTTGATCGCAAGGATCACCGTTTGTTTGTCGTCGTAGGCCCCTGCTCCATCCATGATGTTGATGCTGCACTGGATTATGCCGAAAGACTGAAAACGTTGGCCGATGAGGTGAGCGATACGCTGGTACTGGTCATGCGTGTCTATTTTGAAAAGCCGCGTACATCCACAGGATGGAAAGGCCTGATCAACGATCCTGACATGAATGACAGCTTCAAAATCGAAGAAGGTTTGCACAAGGGGCGACGCCTGCTTCTGAAACTCAGCGCCATGGGTTTGCCAACCTCAACTGAAGCGCTGGATCCTATTTCCCCGCAGTACCTGCACGACATCATTACCTGGTCGGCCATTGGGGCAAGGACAACCGAATCACAAACCCACCGTGAAATGTCCAGTGGCCTGTCATCACCGGTTGGTTTCAAAAATGGCACCGATGGCGGCCTGGAAGTTGTCATTAACGCCATGAAAGCGGTTAGCAGCCCTCATCGTTTTCTGGGCATCGATCCGAAAGGTAAGGTCAGTGTTGTTCACACCAAGGGCAACCCCTATGCGCACGTAGTACTGCGTGGCGGTAACGGGATGCAGAACTATGACGCCGTCAGTGTTGCCCAGTGTGAAGAACAATGCGAGAAAGCTGGCGTATCCAGCAACATCATGATTGATTGCAGTCATGCCAATTCCAACAAGGATCACAATCTCCAGCCGCTGGTTCTGGAAAATGTGGTCAAGCAGATTCTGGACGGCAACAAGTCTATTATTGGTTTGATGATTGAAAGTAATATCAATGCAGGCCGACAGGATATTCCGGCGGATTTATCGCAACTGGAATATGGCGTCTCTGTGACTGATGCCTGCATTGACTGGGACACCACAGTGCAATGTATCCGCCATGCCAGGGAACAACTGAAAGACATCCTTCCCCGACGCTAGCGATAACCTGACAGACTACTGATTGATGTTGCCGGTAACAGCAATATTGCTCGTAGTTTCCGCGCTTACCGTGTAGTTGTTTTCCAACAAGGCCTTTCGACAGGCATCCATCACATTGATGCGCAGCGCGCGACCATCCACCTCGCCGTCAAAAACGTTTTGCCAGTAGTGCACTATCAATTCCACGTATTGGGGCTCCAGTGAACTGATTGACGTTGCAGGCGCAGGATCTTCCAGTACTCCGTTGAATGCTGTCACTGCATCAAGCAACAAATCACAGGCTGCCTTGGCATCATTGGCATAATCGATACCTACATTGAAACTGAAACGACGCAAGCCGTCCCGCGTGTAATTGATCACCGGCTTGCTGAACAATTGCGAACTGGGCACAAAGATGTCACGGCCATCGTCAGCGCGCAGATGGGTGTTTCGCAACTGAATCGATTGAACTCTTCCTTCTATTCCCTCTGAATTAATCAGGTCACCAACATTGAAAGGCCGGCTGAATGCAAGAAATACCCCGGCAATAAAATTTTCACCGATTTCCCTGAAGGCAAAACCAAGCACGATGGCCGTCACACCACCACCGGCAAGAATGGACAGGGAAAGTTTTTCCAGGCCAACAACATTCAGGGCCAGAATTACACCAAGATAAAGACATAATAATTTTATGAAAGTACGGAAAAATGTTTCATGGATGCGATCTTTGGAGATTCTTCTGATTAATGCGCTCAAGGACATGGAAAGAAAACGTCCCAATAAATAAAACAGGAACAGTATAAGCAAAGCGCCAATCAACCTGGGCGTGAAGGCGAGCAGGTTTTGCCATTGAGTACTTATCGATTCAGTCGAAAGATCCATAAAATTTCATTAATCATGTGTGGTAAGTAACCAGGAATAAGCTGTCTTGGAGCTCCTGTATGCCGAAAATGGAAAGTCCATGTAAACCTTTTTTCCTGGCAAACGTTTATCTTTTTAACAGGAACAAATCGGAGCAGCTGCCAAGCTGACACATTAAACTGTTATGGCTTCACATGATGCAAGTATTGCTGGCAATAAATTTGGCCTGGGCCTGAGACCCGGTGACGCCAGGGCTATTGCTTCTGATCCCCGCGGCTGGTTACTTGCGCAGTTAAAGTATATAAGCAAGACGCCAAAGCCATTAGCCAACCTGCCAACCAGTGCCAGCATTTTGGAAAGCTTTACCGAAGCGCGCATGGACATGCAGCAGGCACGGCAAGCCGGTGCCAACAGAACTGACAAGGACAGGCAACAGGCCTTTCGTGACAGTCGCAGAATGATGGCGCAGGATCAGCAAGACAACACTCTGCTTCGGCTCAACACGGCAATCAGTACGCAGCAGCCCTTTAATGAGCGCCTGTTTCAGTTCTGGGCCAATCACTTTACCGTGGCAGCCTCAGGCGGTCCGAAAGACATTATTCGCCAGATTGCCTTACCCTATGAACAGGAAGCGATACGCCTTAATCTCGATAAGGATTTTGCTTCTCTGCTGCTGGCAGTAGAACAACATCCGGCCATGCTTGTGTACCTGGACAATACCAACTCTTTTGGACCAGGCTCGCAAGTTGGTAAACGCCGAAACCGTGGCCTGAATGAAAACCTGGCCAGGGAAATCATGGAACTCCATACACTTGGAGTGGATGGTGGTTATAGCCAGGAAGATGTCACCAGTCTGGCACGCATCATCACTGGGTGGACCATGAGCGATCCGCGCCTTTCACGTACCCCCGGCAGCAAGGGCAACAGAACAACCGGTTTTATCTATGTACCCGTTCTGCATGAACCAGGGTCACATCGGGTAATGAAGAAATCCTATAAGGCCTCCGGTTTGTCTCAAGGTGAAGCTGTCCTCAGAGATCTGGCCACTCATCCCGCCACAGCGCGACATATTGCCACCAAACTGGCCACACACTTTGTCAGTGACACCCCCTCTGAACAAAGTATTGCCACTCTGGAACAGGTATTTCTTGAAACCCGGGGTGATTTACCTTCTCTGCATGCTGCGCTGGTTGATCTGGACGAGGCCTGGGAAACAGACAAGCGCAAACTGAAAACACCCCAGGATCTGGTGGTATCAACAGCCCGCGCTCTGGACCTGAGCCCGGTCATTGCCAGTGAGGAAGGTGTGGCAACTATGTTTAGCCGCATCCTTGCCACCTTTAATCAGATGCCCTGGACTGCGATCTCTCCGGCCGGATGGGAAGATTCCGCCTCGTACTGGGGTGGACCAGATGCACTCATGAAGCGGACTGAATGGGCCAATACCGTAGCCAATCTTAATCCGCACAATAGAGCCGCAAGAGATCTGGCCAGCGACATCCTGCCGGAAAATACCCCGCTCGATCTGGCTCTGGCCCGAGCCGAATCCCCGCACCAGGCCATGACCTTGCTGCTGGCCAGCCCGGCTTTTCAATGGAGAGGCGTATGAAAACCGTATTTAAACATCGTCGTCAGTTACTGAAAGCATTCAGTACTGCCCCCCTGTTGCCATTACTTCCAGGACTGAGTTTTGCCGCAGCTTCAGCTTCAGATTCAGGCTCAAGTCAAAACAGACTGATACTGGTCATATTACGCGGCGCCATGGATGGCCTGGCGGCGGTGCAACCTTTTGCGGATAGAAACCTGCCTTCCCTGCGACAGTCAGTTCTGGTTAATGAAAATGACCTGTTCAAGCTGGACAGTTATTTTGGACTACACCCAGCTCTGGGCAATCTTGCTGGCATGTATCAGGACAAGGAGCTGGCTGTTTTCCATGCCGTAGCAACACCCTACCGGGAACGCTCGCACTTTGACGGTCAAAATGTTCTGGAAATTGGCGCGTCTACCCCAGATCAGGGTATGTCAGGCTGGATAAACCGCACCGTGCCCTATCTGCAAAATAATGCAGCCAGTGTTCTGGGTATAGGACAGAACATGCCCAAAATTCTCGATGGCCAGTTTGAGACCAGCAGCTGGGCTCCAGCGATTTTGCCTGAGCCTTCCGGAAGTACCATTGACAGGTTACAGGCCTTATATGAGCAGGATGCCTATCTGGGTGAACGTTTCATGCAGGGATTGATGGCCAAGGGCATGGCCGGGGATATGAATCAGAACATGAATGCCGGGCACAACCGTCGCGGTCAGAATTTCAATGTCCTGGCCCAGGCCGCAGGAAAATTCCTGGCTCAGGATAATGGTCCGGTAATAGCCGTGCTGGAAAGCAGCGGTTGGGATACCCATGCCAACCAGGGCGCAGGACAAGGCCCGTTAGCCAATAAGCTGAGCGAACTGGATACCGGGTTGGCAACACTGAAAGCTTCACTGGGCAGTCGCTGGCAGCAGTCCATGGTACTTGTGGTGACCGAATTTGGCCGCACTGCAGCTGAAAACGGTACCGGCGGTACTGATCATGGCACGGCAAGTGCAGCTTTCTTGCTGGGAGGTGCTGTCAACGGTGGACAGATGAAGACGGATTGGCCAGGACTGGCATCAGGCAGCCTCTATGAAGGCCGAGACCTGCGCCCGACACGCGATGTGCGTGAGCTATTCGCTTATACACTCAACGCACATCTGGGTATCAATAGTGATGCCATAGCCAATGACATCCTGCCTGGTTTTACAGGCAGGTCACTGATCTTGTGACTCACCTGTTGGCAGGTTTGAAGGCCAGCAGGACATTGCCCGGAATGCCGAACAGACCATAGCCTGACTGCACGAATAAAGTGCCGTTCGCCGCCCAGATAGAAAAGTTATCGATGGCACCACCGCGGGCTTCCACGCCATTCATGGTATCGAAGGGGTGTGCCGTATCAAACGTGAAAATGGGCTCGCCACTTTTGGTATCAAAAACTTTGACCAGGCCATCCATGGTGCCTTGCACGACAGCACCATCCACGATCAGGGTGGCAGCTGACATGCCCCAACTACGATCACAGCTGGGCAGGAATTCGCGACGATTACCACTGCAATCCGGCTGGTGATGATATTCCCAGGCAATATTGCCGTTATCCACGTCCAGGGCGAACAGACCGGGATCATTACCATCGGCAGACTGACCACTACTCTGGTTATTACCGGCAAACAGGTACTCCCCGTCAAAGGCCATCCCCCAGTGAATACCGCCCATGGCGCCACCAGGACCAATCTTCCGGGTCCAGATCAATTCTCCGGTGTCCGGATTCAGCGCCCAGACTTCCCCGCTTTTTTGCCCGGCCAGGACAATATCACTGCCATCACTGGTTTGACCCAGCATAATGGCCGCACCAAAATCCACATCCTTGTTGATACTGTAGGCAGGTGGACAGTTGGGCCCATCAGGGCTTCTGTCACAGCCGGTTAGATAGATATCGTTTGGCGTGGCCTGGAACTTCCAGGCCAGGGAGCCGTCTTCAAGACGAATGGCCAGGATGGCATCACTGGTATCCGTAGGAGGTGCCGAGGTATTTTCACCAGTGCCTACCAATAGCAAGCCACGCTTTTCATCAATGGCAGGTGCGGTCCAGATCGGCGCACCACTGGGGCCGTACTGCTGCGTCCCTACCCGGCTTACAGTCGTTGGCTGAGCCTCTTCCATAGTGTGATAAACCCACTCCCGCGCTCCGGTGGCAAGATCCAGCGCTACAACAGCTCCGTGACTGGTACAGCATTCATATTCCGGCGCCGCGCCCATGTTCAGTTCACCGGATGAGATGGGCACATAAACCCTGTCACCGTACAAGACTGGCATGGCGGTCACATTGGACACACTGGTGACCTGCACACTGACGTCCCAGAGTATTTCTGCGGTAATCGCATCCATTAACAGGGTATGGGCAGACACATCGGCAAACACCAGCACCGGGCGCCCATCGTCCAGAGTGTGGTAACCAATGGTGGTACGCAGAGGAATATCATGTTCGTAGACCCATTTCACGCAAGGCTCGGCACCACCGATATCCAGGGCAAACAACTGGCCCGAATCAACGATGGGGTAATACATGGTGGTACCGACAATGGCTGGCTGTGAACGCATATTGGCCGTTGAAGGAAAGCCCATGGACCAGGCCAGCTCAAGGTTACCCATATCACGGGTGGTGAGCCCTACCTGTTCGGCAGTCAGGTTACGGTGATTCATGCGATCAAAGCCCTGGGTCCAGATCGTGGCTTCACCGGTATCCACATCCATGCGCTCAACGGGACAAATGTGGCTGGTAATCCAGCTGTTATCAATATCAGCGGCCGCAGACAGATATGCCACCAGGTTATTGATATCTTCTTCATCCAGGCCTGCAGCCTGGACTTTCATCTTGCCATTGGTCAGGGCATAACGAACGGCCCTGGGCCCCATACGCCTCAGGGTTTCTATGGGCGGCGACTTGGTCTCCACCGGCATGGCATGACAGGTAGCACAGGTTTCTTCGTACAGGGCCTGACCGACACTATTAATATCGGCTGACACCACAGCGTCCTGGGCAAATGAAAAGGGAGAGAGCAGTAGGAAGCTACTGAGAAGCAGGCGCCTGGTGTTGATTGACATAATCTGTTCCTGTGGTCTTTTTTACAGAGCAGCAAGTATATGAAGACATGGAGAGCATGACCAGCCTGTTATTAGAATCAAGGGGTCAGAGTTGTTGAAATTTCTAAAACGGCTCTGTTTTATTACTTAATGCTGAACCGATACAGTAATAGGCAACTCATTATGAAAAGGATAGTATGGATCAAGAACTCTGACCCCTTGATTTGGTTCAAGAACTCTGACCCCTTGATTTCAGGATTGATTCTTCAGGGCGTCCAGACCATCCAGGGTTCTGGTTGGAAAGGCAATATCGGCTTCATGCTCATGAATGATGTCGATGATTTGTAGCAGGACTTTCTGCTTCACCCCATGGAACTCTACCCAGTTGGTGGTCTTGGTGAAGGTATAGACAAAGAAGTCCAGGCTGGATGCTGACAGGGTGTTGAAATTAACAATAAGTGTTTGCTTGTTATCGATATCTTCATGATTTTCCAACAGTGTTCTGACAGCGGCAACAATGTCACCCATCTTTGCAGAGTCGCAATAACGCAAACCAAAAGTTTCATAGATGCGGCGATTGGTCATGCGTGAGGGGTTTTCCACGATGATGGTGTTGAACATGGAATTGGGGATATACAGGGGCCGCTTGTCGAAGGTGCGGATCTTGGTCAGGCGCCAGCCAATGTCTTCCACCGTGCCTTCAATTTCGCGGTCTGGTGAACTTACCCAGTCCCCAATTGAGAAAGGACGATCAAGGTAGATCATCAGACCGCCAAAGAAGTTGGCGAGCAAATCTTTCGCGGCAAAACCAACGGCTATGCCACCGATACCGCCAAAGGCCAACGCACCACTGATACTGATGCCTAGAGTTTGCAGAATCACCAGCACGCCAGTAATGAGCACGGAAATGCGCAACAAACGCGCAATAACTTTTACTGTGACTTCATCAGCATCAACTTCCCTGAGCGACTTGTTGGTGATGATGTTGTGTTCAATCTTGCTGATCAGTTTTACCAGGAACAGCATCAACAGAAGAATGATGGCGATGTGGCGGATAGGGCCAATCTGAGAAAACAATTCGTTAGGTGTGTTTGTTGACAGCTCGATAAGTTCTGCGGCGATGGAAATGCCGACAACCCAGACAAACAGTAACAGCGGGGTTAAGCCAGCTTCGAGTACTGCATCATCCCAGAGGTTGGCTGAGACTTCGGCTTTCTTTTGCAGACGGCGCATAACCCGGCGCAAAATGAAATTGATGAGCACCGTTGCCACCACGATGCCAAAGACATGCACAATCCAGTTGTTGTTAGCTATCCAGGCGAGAAATGTTTCAATCATTGTGTGGTTTTAGTTAATACTTAATACTGGCTGGCGTGCCTTCTGCATCAGCGACCCAGGCGCCCTTTCGGTAGTACATTTTCCAGCCTGTGGGTTTCTTGTCTATTTCACTTTGCACAAACTGTTCCTTGTTCTTGCGACTGAACTTTACCACTGTCTTGTTACCGTCAGGATCTTCCACCGGTGCTTTCATGAGAAAGGCATACTTGGGATCAATTTCATCTTTGTGAGGAAGCAGCTCCTCAACCAGAGGCGCCCGTGTTTCCCGGTTCTTGGGAAACTGGCTGGCAGCAAGAAAGAGCCCGGCAGCACCATCGCGCAGCACATAAGTGTCATCGACTTTTTCACATTGCAGTTCCGGCATGGGCACCGGATCCATTTTCGGTGGAGCCGCTTCGCCATTGCGCAGGAGCTTACGGGTGTTTTTACATTCTTCAGCCATGCAACCAAAATATTTACCAAAGCGGCCATTTTTTAATTGCATCTGATCGCCGCACTTGTCGCACTCAAGCGAAGGCCCATCGTAACCTTTTATCTTGAACTTACCTGCCTCAACTTCAAAGCCGGAACATTCCGGATTGTTACCACATACATGCAGCTTGCGGCCTTCATCAATAAGGTAGGAATCCATGGCGGTATCGCATATTTTGCAGCGATGTCTTTCCAGCAACTGGCGCGATTCGGCTTCTTCATCAGCATCCACACTGACCGCTTCATCACCTGACGTGAGATTAAGGGTAGTTTTACAACGCTCTTTGGGGGGCAATGAGTAACCGGAACAGCCCAGGAAAACGCCAGTACTACCAGTTCTGATCTGCATGTTGCGCTGACAGGTCGGACACTTGATATCAGTTTCCGTTGGATTGTTTTCACGCATGCCGTTGTCTTCCGACTTCGCTATCTCCAACTGTTTAGTGAAATCGTCGTAAAAGGCATTCAACACATCAATCCAGTGTTTGTTGCCCTGGGCAATCTCATCCAGGTTGCCTTCCATGCGAGCCGTAAATTCATAGTCCATCAGGTCGCTAAAATTTTCTACCAGGCGACTGGACACGATGTCGCCCATTTTTTGCGCATAGAAGCGGCGGTTTTCCAGTTTCACATAGCCTCGATCCTGGATAGTGGAAATAATGGAGGCATAGGTAGAAGGTCTGCCAATACTGCGTTTTTCCAGTTCCTTGACCAGACTGGCTTCTGTGTAGCGAGGCGGCGGCTTGGTGAAATGTTGAATGGGATCAAGATTTTTCAGTGTCAGGGTATCGCCCTTCTTCAGATCCGGCAGTTCTACATCCCCGTCCTTGTTCGTGGGTAGTACGCGGGTATAGCCATCAAATTCCATGATGCGGCCCTTGATGCGCATCTCATAATTGGCCGCTGTGACTTTAATCGTACTACTGGTGTATAGCGCAGGTGTCATCTGACACGCCAGAAATTGTTGCCAGATCAGGTTATACAAACGCACGGCATCGCGATCCAGCGCATCCATTCTTGAGGAATTTTCAACCACATTCACATCCGAAGGACGGATGGCTTCATGCGCTTCCTGGGCACCTTCCCTGCTGCTATACCTGATAGGCGACTCGGGCAGGTACTTGTCCCCGAATTTGCCCTGAACATAATCCCTGGCCATGGCCACTGCATCATTACTCAATGCTGTTGAATCCGTACGCATATAGGTAATAAAGCCTGCTTCGTACAAACGCTGCGCCATGGTCATGGTTTTCTTGACGGTATAACCGAGCCGGGTTGAGGCTGCCTGCTGCAGGGTTGAGGTAATAAAAGGAGCACGCGGTCTGGATGAAGTGGGTTTGTCTTCGCGTTCAACTACAGTCAGTGGCGCTGGCTCAATAAGGGCTATGGCGGCCTGGGACTCTGCTTCTGTCTTCGGCTTGAAATCTGCACCATCCACTTTAACCACCTGGAAACGCAAGGGATCATCATCAGCTTGCATGCCGGGGGTTTGTAGATTGGCGAACAGCTCCCAGTATTCTTCCGGGATAAAGGCATGAATTTCTCTTTCCCGTTCTACCAACAGGCGTACAGCTACGGACTGTACACGGCCTGCCGACAATCCTCTGGCCACTTTGGCCCATAGCAGCGGTGACACCATGAACCCCACAACGCGATCAAGGAAACGCCTGGCTTGTTGCGCCTCGACATGTTTCATGTCTAGCTCGCCTGGTTCTTCAAAGGCTTCCTGGATAGCTTTCTTGGTAATTTCGTTAAAGACGACTCGCTTGTAACGGTCATCATCACCGCCAATGGCTTCCTTGAGATGCCAGGCAATGGCCTCCCCTTCACGGTCAAGGTCAGTGGCGAGATAGATAGTGTCGGAATTCTTCGCCAGCTTTTTCAGCTCATTGACGACTTTTTCCTTACCCGGCAGAATTTTGTAGTTGGCTTTCCAGTTATGTTCCGGATCGATGCCCATACGGGCGATAAGTTGTTCCCTGGCTTTTTTGGCTTTATGGATCTTTTTCTTTTCCGGATCCATTTTGCGGGTTTCAGCCGCTGCCAATGCGCGCGCTTTAGGGTCGACCGCACCATTGGAGCCGCTGGTAGGCAAATCACGAATATGACCTACAGATGACTTCACGACGAAGTCATTGCCAAGGTATTTGTTTATGGTTTTGGCCTTGGCTGGCGATTCAACGATGACCAGAGATTTACTCATTTAACTCCAAACTGCTACGCTTATCAGAATAAAAAGAATACTTCTTAACCCTTTGAGCAGGCAAAACAGGCGACATCATTAATGACAAGTCCCTGCCGGGTCAAGACTCATTTTTACAATTTTGCTAATATTTGCCTGCGGCAGCACAAGTTCAGTAAGAAATATGCTGTAAATACAGGGGTTTTTGTGTCTGAAAAATTTTCCAGATGATTTTTTTCAGTGACTGCCTGAAAAAGGCGGGCATTAAAACACTGGAATTACGAAGATGTAAAGAAGGAAATTACAAAGTGGCGAGTGACAAGTGACGAGTGGCGAGTGGGTATAGCGAGTTGATTCAGGCTATTTAGCGAAGAATCGTGTGAGAAAAAACTGCTCTGAAATTGGGTTTACAATCAAGTTCGAAATGTCTATTTACTAGCCACTAGCCACTCGTCACTTGTAACTATACTTCCGTAGTCCAGCCAAAGCTATCGTCGCGTTCACCATTCTGAATAGCGCACAGCCCTTCATACAGTTGCTGCATGACGGGTCCCACTGAGTCGCCATTGTCATAGAAAGTGTGCCAGGCATCATCAAACCAGATTTTGCCTACCGGGGATAATACGGCTGCCGTGCCACACGCGGCGACTTCGACAAAGGAGTCCAGCTCTTCTCGCAGGTCAATGGCTCTTTCCTGCGTTTCCATACCCAGATCAACGCTGGCAATGTCCATAATGGAGCGCCGGGTAATACTGGGCAGTATCGCTGCGGATTTGGGTGTTATCAGCGTATTGTCCTGCGTGGAGATGATGATATTGGCAGATCCTGCTTCTTCTATATAACGTCTTTCAGCAGCATCCAGATACAAGGCTTCATTGGCACCCAGTTCCTGCGCTTTACGCGTTGCGTAGAGCCCGCCTGGATAATTGGCGCCTGCCTTTACATCGCCGGTGCCATGAGGAGCGGCACGGTCAAAATCAGACACCGCCAATGAGATAACTGAAAGCCCGCCGCTTTTATAATAAGGACCAACAGGCGACACGATGACACGGAACTCATATTCCGGGGCTGGCCTTAAGCCCATATTCTCACCCAGGCCTACCAGCAAGGGTCGGATATACAGGGAAGCACCGCTGCCAAAAGGAGGCACCCAGGCCAGATTGGCCCTGACGGCTTCCATGACACCACGCAGGAACAAGTCCTCGGGTACTTCAGGCATGGACAGGCGCTGCGCTGTATTGCGCATACGCTCATAATTAAGTTCGGGACGAAACAGGAGAATACGGCCATCCCGTGTAGACTGCGCCTTCATGCCTTCAAAACATTGCTGGGCATAATGCAGCGCCGGCGAGCCTTCATGGATATGCATGATCTCATCGGTACTCAACTCACCTTCTGACCATTGCCCCTTGATATGTTTGGCCGAGAAACGGAAATCGGTCCTGGTGTAATCAAAACCAAGGTTTTTCCAGTCTATGGGCTTCTTTTCCTGCGCGTTCATGGCTATACGGACTTCGCTAAATTCAAAAGGCGCTTATTATACAGAGCCTTGGGGGGATTCACCTATGTTTTTATAGGTACAAGTTACAAGATCAAAGGTACAGGTTTCTGTAGTTGTGCTTTTTGTACCTTTGATCTTGTACCTTGTAACTTGTCACGAGTACCATGCACAACTTTATTTGGCTGTATTCTCCCGTTGCCCATGAACAAGAAAAATACCTATCCGCTTATTGATGTTGGCGCCAACCTTTCCCACGACTCTTTCAGGGATGACCTTGATGAGGTTCTCGAAGCTGCTCAGCTCGTTGGTATAGAACATATTATGGTCACAGGCACCTCGGTGGAGAGCAGTCGTGATGCGCTTGCCCTGGCAGAGCAATACCCCGGGTATCTGGCCTCCACAGCAGGCATACATCCCCATGAAGCAGACTCCTGTGACAATAAGGCCCTGGAGGTTTTAAAAGAGATCGCAGGTAATGGCCCTGTCAAAGCGCTGGGAGAAACTGGTCTGGATTATTTTCGTGATTTCTCCCCCAGGCAAAGTCAACGCGACGCTTTTGCCGCGCAGCTGCAACAGGCTGTGGAACTGAAAATGCCGGTATTTCTGCACCAGCGCGATGGGCATACTGACTTCATGGATATCCTGCGCGAGTACCGTAATGCCTTGCCGCGCGGTGTGGTCCACTGTTTCACCGGCACCGAAGCTGAGTTAAAAGACTACCTGGAACTGGATATGCATATTGGGATCACCGGATGGATATGTGATGAACGACGGGGCCAACACCTGCATGATTTCATCCGCCTTATCCCTGAAAATCGACTAATGCTGGAAACCGATGCCCCTTACCTGCTCCCCAGAACCATAAGCCCGAAACCGGCATCACGCCGCAATGTACCTGCCAATCTTGTCTATGTTCTGAAAACAGCAGCCGCCTGTCTTGGCAAGGATGAAAAAATACTCGCTGAACAGACATCTATGACCGCCAGGGATTTTTTCGCACTCTAAACTCTGCTATATTTCCGCCTATGAAGAAGCGGGATTTTTTAGCAACATTAGTCGCCGGTGGAGGGATTACTTTCCTCAGTTCCCGGCTCTATGATCAATACCAGAATAAACCGTCTCTCCCTGCCAGATCTTAGCTCTCTCGACCCTTTCGCTCAGTCAATCCCGGACTCCACCCCTGCCAACGATGTGGTCGTCGAAAATATTCCTGAAAACACCCAGACCCGAATGGTGGTTGCGCCTGAAAATGATCTGCTGGAAGGCTTCAAACATAGCGAGCGTCAGGTGGACATCGCTGATATTGATCACATGGAAGAGAAGGAAGCCGATATATACCTGGAGAAAATTCGTAATTTCGACGGCGACTTTCCCGGTGATATCTACCTGAGCTAAATTAACCAGTTGCTATTACAACCAACCATTGAACGTCTTGAACGGGTACAGCGTTTTATTGGACACGGGAATTTCAATCTTATTGGTTTTGACGAAATGCTGTATTTTGCGCGTAACTACGAAGAGGTTGGAATGTTTGATCCGGCCGAGTTGGCCTTCCTGGAAGAAATATTCTTCAATGATGCAACCAACTATGGATTTTTCGGGGAAAAGGTCACACCGGATCTGACGGCTCGAATCAACCAGTCTGATGTGGCCAAAATCGATGGCAGTGGACATTACCTGTTAAAGGGAGGATCCCTGAATCAATACAACCTGATACACAGTGATGTTGGTGAAAATCTGCTGCTGACTTCAGGTTTGCGCAACGTCGTCAAACAAATGCATCTGTACCTGGCCAAGACCCGTCAGTCCAATGGCAACCTGTCCAAGGCCTCCCGGTCGCTGGCATCTCCCGGCTATTCTTTCCATGGTATTGGCGATTTTGATGTGGGCAAAATCGGACTTGGCGAAGCCAATTTCACCATCGACTTTTCCAATACAGAAGAATTCCGGCGTTTGATCACCCTGGGATATGTAGATATTCGCTATACAGATACCAACCGCTTCGGGGTTCGATATGAACCCTGGCATATCAAGATTATCTAGTTCGACCCGCCAGGTCCCACCAGGCCGCTTACCCGTTTGCCCCGGCAAAAGCCAAAAACTCATCCGCCGTAAAAGGCCAGTCCAGTTCTTCAGTTCCTTCAGGAAATTTCAGCACAGGAATGCGAATGCCGTAGCTTTCCATTAAAGCATCGGATTTACTGATATCCACCTCCACTATATCCAGAGCCAGTTGCTCCAGATAAGGCACAATCAGAGCTTGTGCGTTCTCACAGAGGTGGCAGGCGGGGGTTGAATACATTATCAATAAATTTCGTTGGGGTGACATTAACTATACTCTGAGTAAGTGACGAGTGGCGAGTGACGAGAGCGTTGAATCATGCCAGCTTGAATAATGATGTATAAATAGCAGCAATAGAACAGAAAATGCTGAAAAAAGCCCCTAATTCCTCAGGCAGACTGTGGCCTGACTGCTCGCCTCTCATCACTCGTCACTCATTTTAGTCACTTTATTTGCATGATATCCACCGAACTGATGTCTACGCGTGTGGTCATAATTGGAGGCCGGTATATTCTGATTTTCAATAGACAGAGTTTCACTATAGAATCGGTTTTCTTTGCCCCATTCGCATCCCAATTATAAGCAGTAGAGTTAGCATTCATGACACAAATCGAAGTAATTACCGCACTGAAAAACTGGATGAACGAGCACATCATTGGCCAGGAAAAGCTGATTGATCGTCTCCTCATTGCCCTGCTTGCCGATGGACACCTGCTTGTAGAAGGTGCACCTGGTCTGGCCAAAACCAAAGCTATCAAGAATCTCTCTGAAGGCATCGAGGGGGACTTCCATCGCGTCCAGTTCACTCCTGACCTGCTTCCCAGCGATATCACCGGTACGGAAATCTATCGTCCCGAAGATGGCAGTTTTCGATTTCAGCAGGGACCTATTTTCCATAACCTGGTTCTGGCTGACGAAATCAATCGTGCTCCGGCGAAAGTGCAATCTGCGCTGCTTGAAGCAATGGCCGAACATCAGGTCAGTGTTGGCAGGGAAACCTTTAAATTACCAAAACTTTTTCTGGTGATGGCCACACAAAACCCTATCGAGCAGGAAGGTACCTACCCCCTGCCCGAAGCCCAGCTTGACCGCTTCCTGATGCATGTCACAGTGGGTTATCCGGATACTGATTCGGAACGGAAAATTCTGCATCTGGTACGTGATGAAGCTCGTGAGATTACCACCAACCCCCCCGCCGTTGTTGCCCAGGAAAATCTCTTTGCAGCCCGCCAGGAAGTACTCAATATCCATATGGCAGACCCTGTTGAGGAATACATCCTTCAGCTGGTTATGGCGACACGTAATCCTGAACCCTATCATGCCGATCTGGCCAAGTGGATTGATTTTGGCGCCAGCCCTCGCGGCACGATTTCCCTGGATTTGTGCTCACGCGCGCACGCCTGGCTTAAGGGCAAGGATTTTGTCAGCCCCGAAGATGTGCACGAAGTTTTCCATGATGTTCTGCGCCATCGTGTTTTGCTCAGTTTTGAAGCAGAAGCTGCCGGGATTGATGCTGACAAGGTTCTTAATTCCATCCTGGAACTAGTACCCTCGGCCTGATTCGCGTGTCTCGAAAACGTCAGCTAAATATTCAACAGGACCAATACCGCAGTCGTGGTGCTTTTATTACGCTCGACAAGCTTTTTGATCAGCGCCATGTCGCCAAGTCCCTGGAACTGGATTACCAGTCTCGCTCGCGTCTGGGCATGTCGGGTTCCCATATTTCCAAGCACAAGGGCCGCGGCGTTGATTTCGAAGAGTTTCGGGCCTACCAACCAGGGGATGATATTCGCCAGATTGACTGGCGTGTCACTGCACGTACTGGCAGGCCCTTTACCAAGGTGTTCCGTGAAGAGCGGGAAAAACCAGTAATCATTGGCATTGATCAGAGCCATAACATGTATTTTGGCAGCCAGGTGGCATTCAAATCAGTTGTAGCAGCCGAAGCCGCAGCCATTATCTGCTGGACCACTGTGGATAATGCCGACCGGGTTGGCGGTGTGGTTTTTAATGACACCCGGCAGGAACTGGTCAAACCTCGCCGCAGTAAACGCTCTGCCTTGCGCTTTCTGGATGTTCTTGCCAGTTATAACCAGGAACTGGTACAGCACCATGAGACTCCGGACAGTAATACCAATTATTTGCTACATGCCCTGGAACAGATGTATCGGATCACACGTCCCGGTTCCAATGTGTACCTGATTAGTGATTTCCTGAACTTCAATGATCGCTGCCGGCAATATCTGCACCAGCTGGCTATACATAACAGCGTGACCTGTATTTTTGTATACGATGCACTGGAGGAAAATTTACCTGTTCCCGGTGTCTACAGTATTACTGACGGGCATGAGCGCAGCACGATTAATACCTACAAGAAAACCGTGCGCTCTCTTTACCATGATCAGTTTGAAAGCCGTCTGGAAATGCTGCTCAATGAATTTAATAAAATGAAGGTCCCGCTGATACCCCTGCGTACTGATCAGGTCGTCCTGGACCAACTGGAAACATGGAAGCAGAAGACCCCTTAAGCCAACTCAGGGACATTCACCTGCCTGAGCCCGTGACATTCTGGCCGCCCGCGCCCGGGTGGTGGGTTTTGCTGGTGCTGATTCTTATCGGTCTGGGATTTCTCTACCGGCATGCTATAGCTGCCATGATTCAACGCCGGAAACTTGCCAGCACGCTTAAGGAGCTGGACGAGGCCTATGAAGCTTACACCGAGCTGGAAGCCTTTGAACACAAACAAAATCAGGCCGGCCTTGATTACCTGGCCAGTGTGAACATTCTTTTAAATCGCGTTGCGCTGGTCTTTTATCCAGACACCCCTGCCGGTCAACTTACCGGTACCGCCTGGCTGAGCTTTCTCGATCAACATGGCGATACCAGTGACTTCAGCACGGGCCCGGGAACGCTTTTGGCGGACGGCATTTATCGACGCACTTTTGATACCAACAATACCGATGCTGAAGCGTTGCATGCTTTGGCGAAACACTGGATCGAGCACACTTACCTGCTGCATCAGCACAAAAACAAGAGCTCAGGTCTGAATTTATTTGCACGAAAGCGAGGGGCCACCTCATGATTCAGTTTATCTGGCCCTGGGTCTTTATCCTGCTACCCCTGCCCTTGCTGGTAAACAGGCTTTTACCACGAGCTGCCAACCGGGATGCCTCCTTGTATGTGCCCTTCTTTAATTCAATGTCCAGAATTGAATCTGCCTCGTCCCGCATCAGCAACCGCAACCGCTTGCTTGCCTTGCTGGCCACAGTGAGTTGGTTACTGCTGGTTATAGCGGCCAGCCGGCCACAGTGGATAGGCGACCCGGTACAACTACCGACCACAGGGCGGGATCTGATGCTGGCCGTGGATATTTCCGGTTCCATGGAAGCCCAGGACATACAACTTAACGGCCAGAATGCGACGCGTCTGCAGGTAGTGAAATCCGTCGTCGGGGAATTCGTTGAACGTCGGACCGGTGACCGGATGGGACTCATCCTGTTTGCAGCCCGGGCCTATACCCAGGCGCCATTGACCTTCGACAGGGAAACCGTAGAAACCCTGCTGGTTGAAGCGGAAATTGGCATTATTGAAGAAAATGCCACAGCTATTGGCGATGCCATTGGCCTGGGAGTAAAGCATTTACGCGAACGCCCCGAAGCCAGCCGCATATTTATTTTGCTGACAGATGGGGTCAACAACGCCGGAGAAGTTTCACCTCTGCAAGCTGGTGACCTGGCTGCCCGGGAAAATATCAAGATATATACGATTGGTATTGGCGCTGATGCATCCACCACCAATTCCCTGTTTGGCCCCCGCACCGTTAATCCATCAGCTGATCTAGATGAAGACACCCTGACACGTATAGCGGTAAATACTGGCGGCCTGTATTTTCGTGCCCGTAACCGCGAAGAACTGGAGGATATTTACCGGGTTCTTGATGAACTGGAACCAGTGGAGCAGGAAGCAGAAACGTACCGGCCGACCTCTTCCCTGTTTTATTTTCCGCTTGGGCTGGCCCTGGCATTCAGTTTACTGATTGCTTTGTTACGCATGCCCTGGGCAATTCTTTTTGCAGCAGGAAAGGCAGGACAGCAAAGCGCGGACGATACTGAAATGGCAGATGTACAGATGGGTGAGGTGAAAGCCTGATGACCTTCCTGCCTGCTGAAATGTTGGAAAACTTCCATTTCCTGAGACCGGTTTTTCTCTGGGGCCTGTTACCAGCTTTCATCATTGTTTGCCTGCTTCTATTTATACAAAATAATCGCAGCACCTGGAGCCGCGCCATAGACCCGGCACTACTGCCCTTTCTGCTGGATAAAAATTCCTCTCCTCGCGCCACGTATCCCATATTCGGGCTGCTGCTGTTATGGACGCTTGGTCTTGTTTCCCTGGCAGGTCCGGTCTGGGAACAAATCCCTGTACCAGTACAGGAGCGTGAAGATGCACTGGTCATTGTTGCAGACATGTCCATGTCAATGTACGCCACTGATGTTGCTCCAAACAGAGCCATACGCGCACAGCGAAAAATAATTGATGTCCTCAACTCACGCCGTGAAGAAGGCCAAACCGCTCTGGTAGTCTATGCCGGTGATGCACATGCAGTAACACCCCTGACAGACGATGTTGAAACCATCAATAACCTGGTGTCCTCCCTGCAGCCCAACATCATGCCGGTTCTTGGCAGCAAGCCTGCCACAGGTGTAGAGCTTGCCCTGGCCCTGCTGGAGAACAGCAATTTGCCACAGGCACAGATCCTGCTATTAACCGATGGTATTAACGCTGATGATATCGGGGCTATCCAGAATCTGCTCAATGGCACGCAACATACCTTGTCAGTGTTGGGTATAGGCACCGAGCAGGGTGCACCAATTCCCCAGGAAGGTGGCGGCTTTCTGCGTGACAACAACAATGCCATCGTTATTCCCCGCCTGGAACGAGGCCAGCTCCAGCAATTGGCAGCCTCTACCAATGGTCGTTATGCCGATGCCTTGTTAACGGATGAAGATATTGATTTTCTCTTGGACGAAAATATATTTGATGAAAACGAAAGCCTGGTGGAAGCAGAACGTGAATTCGACATCTGGTATGAAACCGGACCCTACCTGTTATTACTGGCACTGCCCCTGGCAGCCCTGGCATTCCGGCGCGGCTGGTTACTTGGCCTGCTCCTGACCGTTGTGTTCATGCCGGAACAGCAGGTTTATGCCTGGGAACTGAAAGATCTCTGGGTTAATAAAGACACACAGGCGACGCAAGCTTTCGAGGAAGAAAACTATGACCAGGCAGCGACACTCTTCAAAAACCAGGCCTGGCGTGCAGCAGCTAACTACAAAGTTGGCAATTTTGAGAATACTGTTGCAGACCTGAACCTTCTTGAAGATGCCGAGTCCCATTATAATCGTGGCAATGCCCTGGCCCGGCTTAATCGCTTTCCGGAAGCCATTGCCTCCTATGACCAGGTTCTGGCCCTGGCACCTGATCATGAAGATGCCCAGTACAACAAGGAATTACTGGAACAACTCATGGAACAGCAGGAGCAGGAGCAGGAACAGCAACAGCAGCAAAACAACGAAGGTGAAAACCAGGACCAGGAACAGCAGGAAGGCGAACAACAGCAGAATCAGCAACAGCAACAAAGTCAGGATCAACAACAGTCCGAGCAATCAGAGCAGGATCAGCAACAGGAACAGGAACAACAAAGTCAGGATCAGCAACAATCTGATGAGGAAAGTGAATCAGATCCTCAGGAACAGGAAATGCCGGAACCCCAGGAAGGTGAACAGCCTGATTCCGAGGAAGAACAGGCTATGCAACAATGGTTACGACGCATCCCTGATGACCCAGGTGAATTGTTAAGAAGAAAATTCCAGTACCAGGCTGCTCGCCGGCGTTTTGAGGAAATTCAAAACCCGAACCTGGCTGAACAGGAAGGGAATGAACAAATATGGTAACGCGGATTTTTTACAGTTTTGTACTACTGCTGGTAGCCTTGCCAGCCTGGGCGCAATCCCAGGCTGATGCGCAGGCTTTGACAGCCTTTGTCGATAAAAATGAAATTACCATGAATGAAATTCTTACTCTGACTATCAGAGTGGATAGCACACTTGGTAATGCACGCCCTTCCCTGGGTGGTTTAAACAGGGATTTTGAGCAAGTCGGGAACGTTAATACGCGCAGTTCCTATACCAATGTAAATGGCGTTGTGCAGTCATTTGTCGATTACATTGTGCGTTTACGACCACTGTCAACGGGCGCCCTGACCATTCCGGCCCTGCGTATTGGCAGCGAAGTGACAACACCAATCAGAATATCCGTAGATGAGGCCAGCCAGGTGAGCCCTTCCGGTGATAATGAAATATTTATTATTTCCGATGTGAGCAAAGAGCGCATTTACGTTCAGGAACAATTGCTCTACACCATTAAACTCTACTACTCCATCAGCTTTGACCAGGGCGCTCAGCTCACCTCACCCCAGGTTGCTGATTCGGTTGTGCAGCAGCTGGGCAGTGATGAAACCTACTCGGAAATTGTTGACGGTATTCGTTATAACGTCACGGAAAGAAAGTTCGTAATTTTCCCCCAAAGCAGTGGCGAGCTGACTATCCCTCCTGTGTATTTCACTGCGACAGTTGGCAGACGCGGCGGACTTACCCGGTTTTTCAATAATCGCACCAGTGTGCGGGAAATCAATCTTGCCAGTGACACTCATGCCATTGAAGTGCTTGGCAAACCAGCCTCCTTCCCGGGTTTGACCTGGTTGCCTGCAGCCAATCTCAGCCTTGTGGAAAGCTGGAGCGGTCCGCTGGAAAATCTCAGTATTGGCGAATCCGTTACCCGCAATATCCGCATTACCGCAACCGGCCTGAGCAGCTCACTACTACCCGGTATTTCCTATGATGACTTGCCCGGTTTGAAGTTTTACCCGGACCAACCGGAGCGAGAAGACAGCGCCAATGAACTGGGTGTCACCGGCTCCAGAGCAGAAGGTACCGCCATTGTTCCTTCCGAAGCTGGTGAGTTTATTATTCCCGAGGTCGTGATCTATTGGTGGAACACCACTACCGACACCCTGGAAGAAGCCGTGATCCCGGCTCAAACTCTTTCTGTGATACAGGGATCCTCTACTGATCAAGCTTCCATGCCAGATTTCTCCAACCTGCAAATAAACAACTTGCCTGTCCCTTCTGATCGGGCGGGTACACCAGCAACACAAACCTCAGGCCTGTATCTGTTCTGGATTAGCAGCACTGCCGTTTTTGCCGTTGCCTGGCTCTTCTCTACCCTCATGTGGTTACGCAATAGACGCATGCTTGCTTTTGTTACAACAGCGACGCCAGCCATGTTGCCTGTCAACAAACAACGCGATATAAAACCTCAGGCTACGCCTAATGCGGATGCCGCCTTGAAGATACTCCGAACCGCAATTACCCAGGGTGACGGTGGCGATATCAAGCGTTGTCTCATCGCCTGGGGCAAGGCCTTGTTCCAGGATACTTCACTCATGACCCTGGCGCGGATAGCACAGCAGTTTAATGATGATGAATTCAATACCCTGACTCAGGAACTTGAACAATCTCTTTATAGTGGTGAAGGCGCAAACAGTTTTGATGCGCAAAACCTGGATAAAATTGTGAGCCGTTTACATAAAACAGATCGCACCACGAACAAAGACAAACACGACTACACGCTTCCACCGCTTTACAAAAATTAAGCAGTTGGGCAAGTAACACTACCTCGCATAATGTTTGTCCGGAGATAACGATGAATGCAATGGAATTCAAGGAACAGTTTCTGGAAGGCCTGAAACGCCGTAATCCGGGCGAACTGGAATTCCACCAGGCTGTTACTGAAGTCGCAGCCGATATTATCCCTTTCATTGAAACCAATAAAAGATATAAACATGCTCTATTACTGGAACGTCTGACCGAACCAGACCGCATCATCAGTTTCCGGGTCTGTTGGGTCGATGATGAGGGAAATATTCGTGCTAATCGTGGCCATCGGGTTCAGAACAATAATGCCATTGGCCCTTACAAGGGTGGCTTGCGCTTTCACCCCAGTGTAAACCTGAGCATTCTTAAATTTCTTGCCTTTGAGCAAACATTCAAAAATTCACTCACTGGTTTATCTATGGGTGGCGCCAAGGGCGGTTCTGATTTCAACCCCAAGGGCAGATCAGACGGTGAAATCATGCGCTTCTGCCAGTCCTTTATAACCGAGTTAAGCCGCTACATTGGTCCACATACCGATGTTCCTGCGGGTGATATCGGTGTAGGGGCTCGTGAAATTGGTTATATGTTTGGTCATCTAAAACGCCTGACCAATGAATTTACCGGGACTTTGACTGGCAAGGGCATCGATTTCGGTGGCAGTCTGATCAGAAATGAGGCGACCGGATATGGTGCCGTTTATATGCTTGAAGACATGCTCAAGCAGCATGATGACGATATCGAAGGTAAATCCACATTGATTTCTGGCTCAGGCAATGTGGCAATATTTGCCGCTGAAAAAGCCATCAGCCTTGGCGCAAAAGTTATCACAATGTCGGATTCTTCCGGTTATATACATGACAAGGATGGCCTGACTATTGAAAAACTCGAATGCATCAAAACTATAAAACTAAAAGAGCGTGGGCGTATTTCAGAATACACCGGGCACTTTGAGTCTACTTTTCATGACAGCCAACGACCCTGGGTTACACCTGGCGACATCGCCCTGCCCTGTGCTACGCAAAACGAAATTTCTTTTGATGAAGCCAAAGCCCTGGTAGAACACGGCTGCCAATACGTTGTTGAAGGTGCCAACATGCCTACTGTTCAGGAAGGCATTGATTACTTCAAGAAAAAACAGATTAAATTTGCCCCAAGCAAGGCAGCCAATGCTGTTGGCGTTGCCGTCTCAGGTCTTGAGATGAGTCAGAATTCAGCAAAGCTTAGCTGGTCAGAGCAGGAAATCGACCTCCAGTTGCGCAACATCATGAAAAACATTCATGAAAAATGTGTACGACATGGCAAGGAAGAGAATTTTGTGGATTATTCCAAAGGCGCAAACATAGCCGGATTTATCAAGGTTGCCGATACCATGCTGGCCTACGGCGTTATCTGAACCTGAACAAGAAAGAATCGGCGTTGGAATGACGCAGTTCAGTCATTCCAAGGGACAGACTTTGGTCAAGTCACAGTATGAATTTACAATTCAATATATTGCGAGACATGCAGGTCAGCCTTACGCCAAAATCATATAGTCTGTCCCTGCCGGGCCTGAACTTAATCGACGATTTACATATAAAAAACCCGGCATAAGCCGGGTTTTTTATATCTGAAAAATATATCTACTTTATCAGGCAGATTTTAACAGTCTGTTACTTTTACCGTTAATTGCTATTTGTCTTGGCTTCATGGCTTCAGGAATTTCACGGGCAAGTTCTATATGGAGCAGCCCATTCTCCATTGTCGCACCTGTCACTTTAATGTGATCTGCCAGTTTAAACTGTCGCTGAAAATTTCTTTCCGCAATACCGCGATGCAGATAATTGCGCTGCGTTTCATTCGAATCAGCCGCCTTGTTTGAGGACACAGTCAGGGTGTTATCTTCCACTTCCACATTAATATCCTCATCGTTGAGTCCGGCTACCGCCATGGTAATACGGTATTCATCGTCCTTGATCAGTTCAATATTATAGGGGGGATAACTGGTAGCACTTCTTTCCGTCGTGGAGATGTTGTCCAGTAATGAGGCCAGATGGTCAAAACCTATAGCAGAGCGGTACAGGGGGGAAAAATCAAAAGTTGTCATAGTAATATCCTCGCAATTAAGCAATATCAGTTTTTTTGGCCTGTTCATATGAACCAGGCATTTAGCCGGTTTCACCGGTATTTGCGACGCTTTAAGCCTTCGCAATAACTAGATAGTGCTCGAGAGGAGAATTTCAAGGGATTCGCCAGATTTTTTTAGCAACTGGCAAGTCCAGTGCTTGCCGGGATCAGCGCTTGATGTATACAAGGAAACTCAGAAATGGGACATAGTAAGGCGCGTTTACCAGCACCTTGCCAAACAAACGGAAATTTGTATCCGCACTATCCAGGCTGCCAATATGCTGGCCGAAATACCAGGCGACCCAGGTGCTTGCCAGTGCTGCCAGGCCAAGTATCAGGCGTGTTTTGCAATCCACCCTGGCAGAGGTCTGGTAAATACCCGCATGTATCAGCAGGCAGAAGATAAAAATCGGAATTTGCACCTGCATGGTTTTAATTTATTTCTCTTTTATTGATTAAAGCATGTACCTGCTAAACAACGCCAACTTACCCTGGGCAGCACCTTGCTGGTGTTTCAATTTTCCTGATCCAGTAATGCGAATCGTGGCTGGACCTTGCCGTTTGCAGAGACCTCTTCAGTAAACATGGCCAATGGTCTCACCCAGTAACTTGCTTCATTAGCATCACCGTACAAGGGAAAATACAGCACCAGGTCTTCTTCACTTTCGGAATGCCTGGCAGTGCCGACAACTTCATAATCCTGCCCTTTATAGTGCCTGTAGATTCCGGGTTTTATCAGTGATTTCATTTTAATGCCTGTTTGATTAACACTCATGATGAATAGACCACTACAGCCCTGAGCCTTGCCGAGGTCATGCTTCAGCTTCCTGGCAGCTGATCTTTAATCGGGAGGTTGGCAACCTGCTTTTGCCAGCGTTTATTTTCTGCAAGCTCGTGCTAATTGATAATTTTGAACTTGCGTATAGCTTGTTTCAGAGCCCGTGTTTTTGCATCCGCTTCCTGCTTTGTATTGGGAGCAAAGGCAATATCCATATACAAACCGGTGATGGCAGCAACATCCTGAGACCATTGCGGTTGTATAGCGGTAATACGAGCGCAATAACTCATCGGCGTTTCACCAGGCTGTCTGTTAATGCCGTTATCAGACAGAAACTTGCAGAATTTCAGATAAAGAGCGTTCACAGGCGCCAGTTCTTTTCTTGTAGGCTTCCTCAATACCAGAATTGCCACCCCGCCTGTAAACAGGAAAATCAGGGCCAAAAGTGACATCACGATTTTCTTTTGATTCACGGAGTCAAATATTCTGCTGAAGAGTGAAAACTGCATGCCTACATCATAGTTAAGAACAAAGCGGTTCCAGGCATAATCAATCATTTCCAGGCGCAGGATAAGATCGTTGAGTAACAAACTGCTACTGCGATACTTGAGCATGGAAAACAATTCATCATCGAGAAAGTTTTCATCTTCCTGCAAGGTAAACTGACTGCCAAATTCCACCCGGTCTGGTGCTACCGCCGCGGTGGGATCAATGCGCACCCAACCCTGGTCTTCCAGCCATACCTCTGTCCAGGCATGGGCATCGTACTGGCGCACAATTAAGGTGCCGTTGTACTTGTTGAATTCTCCGCCCTGGTAACCCAGCACCACTCGAGCCGGTATACCTACTTCGCGCATCAGGTAGGTAAAGGCGCTGGCATAATGCTCACAGAAGCCTTCACGGGTATTAAAAAGAAAATCATCAATAGTATCTACGCCGAGCAAGCTCGGGCTCAGCGTGTAAAAAAATTCATTGTCACGGATGTATTGCAGAATCGCATTGACGAATTCTGTATCAGATGCAGATTCCTCATATAACTGCCTGGCAAAGGCGCGGCTCTGGAGATTGCCTTCATCTGGAAGCGATGTGTTACGCCGTCTGTCCCTATCACCCAAGGTCTCATCTACTACGTGATCCAGATAAGACTCGGCATCATAGCTGAAGCGTTGCGTTATTGGGCGTGCGGTTCCTACCTGGAATTCCCGACGCATCCAGAGTCTGTCATTGCTGATTTGGGGAACCATCAAGGTGTAAATCCAGTTTTGTTGGGTAGCCTCCATGATTACATTGTAGGGCACGGAGCTGCCAAGCAACTGGATATTCTGGTACCAGAGTGCCACATTAATTTCTGAATTAAGTGCGCGGGGGTTTAGTGATTGCGGGTTAACTCTGGGTCGATTCCTGCTCCACTGACGACCATCGAAGCGATCCAGGATGATGCCACGCCAATACAGCTGGTTGTATGCTGGAATGGACCCGCCAAATTCAACGCGGAAAGCCACATCACCAGATCTGGTCAGGTCACCAATATCCCCCGGGGCCATTTCATCACTCAGGCCTGTAATACCATTGGTACTTTGCAGAGGAACAGACCATAAGGGGCTAATACGCGGGAACAGCAGGAAAAGGATGGCCATCAATGGAATACTTTGCAACAACACCACACCAGACAGTTTTAATGTGCGCATCGGCCTTTGAAACTCCTCTGTTTGTGTAATGGACATCAATGCAGAGGTGATAATAAGAATAACGAACGCCATGTATAAGGCGATAACTATGGATTGCGAATAAATAAATTCCGAGAGTACCGTGAAATAACACAGATAGATCACCATCAGGACATCACGCCGCTTTTTCATTTCCAGCAGTTTCATGGAAATACCAACAACGAGCACACCAACAATAGCATCCGTGGAAAAAATATCCCTTCCGTACTGGGCGATAATGGCAAATAAGACCAGGAACACAATACTGGTTTTTATCTTCGAACCGGGATGCGACATACGTCCCTGAAAAATCAGAATACTGATGCCAACACAGCAGACACATAAGACCGTTAGCCAGACAGGCATACGACCAACATGGGGCAGCGTAACCGCTGTCAGGGACGCCAGAATCCAGATCAGGGCAGTCCTGGGCAAGCAGTAAACTTCAACACCGGTGCTTACCTTGATCTCAGGACGTTTGAGAAACCAGGACAGAACTCGCCTGATCATGCTGTCTCTCCTGAGTCATTGGCTGGTGTATCAATCCCGTACAATGCCAGCGTCTCCATGACATGCGCATAATGCACACTCCCCTTGGCAGGGCTGATTTTTACGCCGGGCATATCCAGACCATAATCCAGCCCCCCGGCATCCAGTTGCAGTACGCAGTAGCAAATTCGTGAGAGTCTTTCTTCCATGGTCATGTCGGGAAACATATCCCACTTTAACCAGATCTTGTCATCTACGTTGGACGCATATTGCTTGGTGTACATCCCCCTGCCCCTGGCAACTATTTTCCAGGCCACATGCCGCAAGGAGTCACCCTGCTGGTAATCGCGCAGGCTGTGAAAATCATCAGTGCCACGGGTGATATTGGTATGCCCGCTATCCTGCTGTTGAGAAGTAAGCCAGTTAAGATCACACGGAACCGGAGCCGGATATACGAGGCAGCGTATGTCCAGATCTACCAGGGACCAGGATCGGCAAATTCCGAAGGGGAAAATGGTTTCTATAGTCAGTCTTCCCGGCGAATACCAGCCGCGATGTTCTGCCACAAGAAACAAGGCACTGCGCTCTTCCATATTTTCAATCAGGTTGGCAGTAACTTTTCTGCTGCCAGGAAATTTCATGTCGATGGCTTCGTGAATACGTTCGCCATGACGGGAAAGGATAACGGTGATTTCTGCATGTTCTCCTGCAAAAACAGAGCCGCCGGTGACTGCTGAAAGATTTAAACCTGCCAGATTTCTGAAGGTATAAAAAATGGACAGAATGAAAACACCAAGCAGCCAGAACACCAGGGCAAAGGCGAGGTTGGCTTCATAATTTATTGCGCCAACAAACATCAGAGCAAGTACTAAAAGAAACCCAAGACCCTGTTTATTGGGAATGATAAAGATATTGTGCATGGTCAACACCACGTGACGTGATGGTGGAATGCGTTTTTTTACCCAGTGATTGACGCGATGCTGCCACCGCGCACTAAGTGTCTGGCGCCAGCCTGATGGCGGGGTTGGGGAAAGCCCAGTCCCATGTTGAAGAGTATCTTGTTGAGCAACCGTATTCATAGAATTGTGTTTATAAGGCCAGGTTCAAGGAAGCTTTCCTGGCAGCTTTCCTGGCAGCTTTCCTGACAACACTACTCGGAAAATAAATCCACCTCGTTCAACAGGCGTTGCGAATAGGATTCCCCGCTACGCCCGGAGTTATCCGAAATGGAACGCAGCCTGTGATCCACTACCGAAGGCAAGACCATTTGCACATCTTCGGGAATCACATGCATGCGATCGTGCATCAATGCCCAGGTACGCGCACTGCGAACCAGAGCCATAGCACCCCGAGGAGACAGCCCAAAGGAAAACAGGTTGTCCTGACGTGTATAAGCCACGATACGCTGAACATAGTCCAGCAAAGTGTCCGTAGCATGAACTTCAGGAATGCGTTCACTGATATGAACTACATCATCAGCAGTCAGCGCCTGTTTCATGAGTGCAATGTTTTCACGTTGATCGCGGTTGATTAGCAACTCCCTTTCCGCCTTGGGATCGGGATAACCAATTTGAATACGCATCAGGAAACGGTCCAATTGGGATTCAGGTAAAGGGTAGGTGCCGGCGAAACTGACCGGATTCTGTGTTGCTATCACGAAGAAGGGTTTGGGCAATACCATCGTGGTATTGTCGATAGACACCTGCCCTTCTTCCATGGCCTCCAGTAAAGCACTTTGTGTTTTCGGAGTGGTCCTGTTGATTTCATCAGCCAGGATCAGGTTGGAAAATATTGGCCCCTTGTGAAAGGAGAATGTGCCACTTTTTTGCTCATAAATAGTGACGCCGAGTATGTCGGCAGGCAGCAGGTCGCTGGTAAACTGGATGCGCGAATAATCCAGGCCAAAAACCTGTGCCAGAGCCTGTGACAAAGTGGTTTTCCCCATTCCGGGCTTGTCTTCCATCAACAAGTGTCCGCCGGCAAACAGGCAACATAATGAAAGCCTGATCTGCTTTTCCTTGCCCAGTACCACTGTGCCTATTTCGCTCACAGCCTCTTCAATCTTGTCCTGAATTTTTACAGGAGCATTATCTGTAGTTGTCAGGGATTCTTCGTTACTGACTGTCTGCTCCATCAACCCGTATTATGAAGCTCAAGTATGTCTTCATCCTCTGCAGTTTTCGTGATACCCGACTTATCATCGGCATGTTTTCGTTTGGCAAAATCATTACGCTTCTGTTCCAGCATATTCAGATATTCCTCACTGACATCACTGGTAACATACTCACCGTTGAACACCGAGCATTCAAAATCCATGGGTATAATGCTGCCTTCGGCGCAAGACGCGATCAGGTCATTCAGATCCTGGAAAACAAGCCAGTCAGCTCCAATAGCTTCACGGACTTCTTCAACCGTCTTGCCGTGGGCAATCAACTCACTCACCGCGGGCATGTCAATGCCATAAACATTGGGATATCGCACAGGTGGTGCGGCGGAGCAGAAATACACTTTCCTGGCACCGGCATCCCTTGCCATATCAATAATCTGTTTACAGGTTGTGCCCCGCACGATGGAATCATCCACCAGGAGAACATTCTTGTCCTGGAATTCAAGCGGCGTTGCATTGAGTTTCTGCTTCACCGATTTTTTGCGCTGACTCTGGCCTGGCATGATAAAGGTGCGGCCGATGTAGCGATTCTTGACGAAACCTTCACGGTACTTCACACCCAGGGCATTGGCCAATTCTACGGCAGAAGTTCTTGAAGTGTCCGGGATGGGGATCACAACATCGATATCGTGATCCGGTCGTTCCCGCATGATTTTTTTAGCCAGGTTTTCACCCATGCGTAAACGGGATTTGTATACTGAAATTCCATCAATCATGGAATCCGGCCTGGCAAAGTAGACATGTTCAAAAATACAGGGAGTCAGTGTACTTTCATCGGAACAGATCCGAGTTTCCAGGTTGCCTTCATGGTCTATATAAACAGCTTCCCCTGGCGCCACATCCCTGATCAGTTTAAAACCCTGTGAATCCAGCGCGACACTTTCTGAGGCAATCATATACTCATCGCCTTTGCGCGTACGTTTTTTGCCGAAAACCAGAGGCCGTATGCCATATTTGTCACGAAAGCCGACAATGCCATATCCCACCAGCATGGCAACAGCGGCATAGGCACCGCGGCACCGCCTGTGTACACCCTCTACCGCAGTAAATACATCTTCAGCGGTTGGCTGGATCTTTTTCTGAACCTGCAACTCATGGGCAAAAATATTCAGCAGGACCTCTGAATCGGAATCCGTATTCAGGTGTCTGAGGTCATCACGGAATATCTCTTCACTGAGTGCTTCTGAATTGGTGAGGTTACCATTATGGGCAAGACTGATGCCGTAAGGTGAGTTGACGTAGAGAGGTTGCGCCTGGGCTGAACTGCTGCTGCCTGCCGTTGGGTAACGTACATGACCTATTCCCATATTACCGGTCAACTGACGCATATGGCTGGTGCGAAACACATCTCTCACCAGACCATTGTCTTTCCTTAGATTCAGCTTGCCCTTGTCACTGGTCACGATACCAGCCGCATCCTGACCCCTGTGCTGCAAGACAGTCAGACTGTCATAGAGGGAGAGATTTACATTGGATTTTCCAACAATTCCGACAATGCCGCACATAGTTTATGTCCTGATTGTGAATAGTTGCGTGGTTAATAAAATGAACATCAATGACACGCTCAAACGACTACCTCGCTCACTGCCTGCTCACCGATACCAAAAAAGCCCTGCAGGTAATCGATTGCTGCCACTGCGTATGGCACCAGCATGGAGCCATCAAGCCAACTCTGTGAAACGTCAAACTGGCTACAGACCAGGATGATGACCAATACGATGACTACGCCGCGTAATATGCCGAAGAGTCCACCCAGTGTTCTGTCTGCCCCTTTCAGCCCAGCTGCCTGTGTCAGTTTTGAAACCATGTTGCCAAGCAGTGTGCCGGCAAAAATAACGGATATAAACAATATCGCAAAGGCTGCTATTCTGCGTAAGCTGTCATTATTAATCAAATTTTCCATTAAATCAGAGAGTTGTGCACTGAAAAAGGTGCCCGCCAGAATAGCGGCAAACCAACTGGCCAGTGACAAGGCCTCTTTTACCAGCCCCCTGAATACTCCAATCAATGCTGAAACCGCAACAATGCCCACAATGATGATATCGATCATCGACATAAAGCAGGCTTCTATTGTTCCAGTTCATCAATACTGAACTGGATAACCACACCTTCCAGTTCAAAGGCGCTGACCAACTCCTGCTGCAGGCTTGCAGCCTCTCTTTGCGTCAGGACAGGACCCACATAAACGCCAGTCAAAGGCCCCCTGCTGGTACTCAGTGGTCTGGTAAAGGCCCGGTAGTCGCGTTCACGTAAACGAGTCACCAGTGCTTCAGCATTTGCCAGTTCACCAAAGGAACCCAGTCGTACTGTCCAGGTTTCCGGCAAGCCCGCGTTATTAAGTTGCGGTTGTGCCGGTGCGGGTGGTGGTGTTTCAGCAATGCTATTGGTATTGGCGTCTGTTGCAGTATCAACAGTTTCTGCCTCAGCATTGCTCCGGGATGTGACCTGGGTGTTTTCCAGTGTGTCCGATCTTATTTCCGGACGCTGCGCTTCGATTTGTGGCACGAGGGGCATGGGCGGGGCGTCTGGTATCGAATCAGTTAACTCGGGTGGAGTCAGGCCCTCACCATCCAGCGATATGGGGATGAAAATTATGGCGAGACAGCCAATAACAACCGTGCCCACCAGCCGCTGTTTCATCACTGTATTCAAAGCAACTCCATTACCGTTGCTACGGTAAAAAATGATCCGGTGACCACAAGCAAAGCATTATTCCGCGAATTCTGATTGCTTTTGATTGCCTGCTCAGCGGCAATAAAGGCTTCTTCGACTGTCGCAAAACTGCTTGCCCTGGTCTTACCCGACTCAGACAGGTAATTATATAGTATTTTTCCTTCAAGGCCCCGATCTTCCTGGATGCCTGCCACATACCAGGCAGGCTCCAGCTTACCCAGAATATCCAGGACCTCGCGATAATTTTTGTCCGCCAGCATGGCAACAACCAGATGAATATCAAAACCGGGGAAACTCTCACCCAATTGCTCCACCAGACGACCTGCAGCATGAGGATTATGGGCAACATCCAGAATCAGGGGACAAGATCTGTCTATGCGTTGGAACCGGCCATCCAGGCTGACCTTGCCCAGACCCGCGACAATCTGCTCGGATTTGATTTCCGGCGCTACCAGGGATATCGCCTGCAGCACAGTTGCGCAGTTATCCAGGGGGAAAGTATTTATTGGTAAATCCGCTAGTGAGACCTGATTGCCGTCACTACCCAGGCCCTGCCACTGCCAGAGATCCGGAGTTGTTTGGGTATGGAAAAAAGCCTTGCCGTTTTGAAAAACCCGGGCAGCGATCGAGTCGGCATGATCAAGCACTGTGACAGGAATATCCTGCTCACCAATCAAAGCAGGGACATTGGTACGGAAAATACCGGCTTTTTCAAAACCAATGGCTTCGCGGGTATCTCCCAGCCAATCCGTATGGTCAATGGCGACATTGGTCACTATGGCGAGATCCGGATCCAGAATATTGACCGCATCCAGGCGACCGCCCAGCCCGACTTCAAGCAAGACAAAATCAGGGTTGTACTCTGAGAAAATCTGCAACGCGGCAAGCGTGCCAAACTCAAAATAGGTTAACTGAATGTCACCACGGACCTTTTCCACTTCCGCAAACGAATGGCATAACTCTGCATCAGTCGCCAGGCGCTTTCCCAGTCTGACTCTTTCGTTGTAATGAAGAATATGTGGTGATGTGTAACAGGCAGTTTTATAGCCTCCCTGCTCCAGGATGCTGGATAACATGGCGACTGTCGAGCCTTTACCGTTGGTACCACCAACAGTAATGATACGCGTGCTGGAAAAATCGATGGCTAACTTGTCTGCTACTTTGCTGATGCGTTCCAGCCCAAGTTCTATAGTACTGGGGTGGCATTGCTCAAGATAGGCAAGCCATTGTTCCAGACTAACTAGGGAATTCGTGGGTTGATTCAAGGACAATTACAAGGAAAGGCGCAAGCCCTGCTCCGTCAAATTCTGTAGTGACAAAAAAAATTCTTAAAAGCTGTTTTGTTTAAACCAGCTCCTGCTGAGTCGGACGATCTGAAAATTGTGTCATTAACTTTTCAACCAGTGCACTGATGCGATCACGCAGATGCTTGCGGTGCACAATCATATCAATGGCACCATGTTCCAGAAGGAACTCGCTGCGTTGAAAACCTTCGGGAAGTTTCTCTCGCACTGTCTGGCGTATAACATCCTGACCCGCAAAACCGATGAAGGCATTGGGTTCCGCAATATTGATATCACCGAGCATGGCCAGACTGGCAGAGACACCCCCATAAACCGGATCAACCAGCACAGAGATATACAACAAACCACGCTGCTTCATTTGTTCCAGTGCTGCAGCCGTTTTCGCCATCTGCATCAGCGAAACCAGGGCTTCCTGCATACGGGCACCCCCACTGGTAGCAAAACATATCAAGGGCAGGTCTTCAGCCAGGCATTTGTTCACCGCCAGGGTAAATTTCTCTCCAACAACGGCACCCATGGAACCACCGATAAAAGCAAATTCAAATGCCGCAACCACTACCGTGCGGCCATTCAGCTGACCTTTTTTAACGACGAGCGCGTCATTTTCGCCGGTAGCCTTGGCCGCTGCTGCAAGTCGGTCCTTATACTTTTTCAGGTCCCGGAATTTAAGAATGTCACTGGGCACAATATCGGCTCCCAGTTCTTCCTGATTTTCCTTATCAAGAAAAATGTCCAGGCGCCTGCGAGCCGAAATACGCAAGTGGTGATCACACTTGGGACAGACGTCCTGATTTTCCATCAGGTTGTCCCGGTACAGCACCGCCTCACAACGCGGACATTTTTTCCATAGCCCTTCCGGAATACTCCTGGCGCGGTCAGACTCATCAGACCGTCCTACAGAGGGAAGTATCTTGTTAATCCAGCTCATACCTTGATTAGTCCTGTTCTTCTCTTACCAAAAATCAAAAGTGCTTACCCGAAAAATCCTAAACCGAGCAGGCATAATTCTCTCAGGCATCCATACCTTCGCGCATTTCCCTGATCAGAACAATGTGATCCTGTAATTCTTCCCGGCTGTATGTTTTACCGGCATCAAGTTCCGCTATTTTATTGATCAGGGCACTGCCGACAACAACCGCGTCCGAAATATCAGCAATCTTCCTTGCCGTTTCAGCATCCTTGATTCCAAAGCCTACGCCAACAGGCAATTCAGTGCTGCTGCGAAAGCGGGCTAGATTGCTTTTCACTGACTCGATATCGAGGTTGCCCGCTCCGGTTACCCCTTTCAGAGAGACATAGTACACGTAGCCACTGCTTTGTGCGCATATCTGACTGGCCCTTTCATCTGATGTGGTTGGCGCAACCAGAAAAATGATATCCAGGCTTGTCTGGTCTAATATTTGTTTGAAGTCATGGGATTCTTCCGGCGGCATATCCACCACCAGTACTCCATCAACGCCTGCGGCAACTGCTGCATCAGCAAAGGCCTGGTAGCCCATACACTCGACCGGGTTCAGATAGCCCATGAGCACGACTGGGGTCTCTTCATTTTCTTCCCGAAATCGACTGACAGTATCAAGTACATTCCTGAGGCTGGTGTTGTTGGCCAGCGCTCTTTCCACGGCCCGTTGAATAACGGGCCCATCAGACGTGGGATCAGTAAAGGGAAAACCCAGTTCAATAATATCCGCGCCGTTAGTAACCAGTGCATGCATCAGGGACAAGGTGGTCTCAAGATTGGGATCCCCAGCCGTCAAAAATGGAATCAGCGCCTTGCGGCCACTGCCCTGTAACTTTTCAAAACACCCGGAAATTCTGCTCATACTTCTTGTTTATCCAGTTCGTTAATATCAGGCTTTAAACTTCGATGCCTTCCACTTCAGCCACGGTATGCAAATCCTTGTCTCCCCTGCCAGAGAGGTTCACGATGATGATGTGGTCCTTGGGCAGTTTAGGCGCCTCCTGCATTACCCAGGCAATAGCATGACTGGATTCCAGGGCTGGAATAATGCCTTCTACGCGAGTCAGGGAGCGAAAGGCCTGCAGTGTTTCTGCGTCGGTTACCGAGGTATAGGAAGCCCGATGTAAATCCTTTAACCAGGCATGTTCAGGTCCTACACCTGGATAATCCAGGCCGGCCGAGATCGAATGGGTATCCAGAATCTGACCGTTTTCATCGTTCATCAGGTAGGTACGATTGCCATGCAGTACGCCAGGCTGACCCGTACACAATGGTGCCGCATGCTTGCCGGTAGCCAGACCATAACCACCGGCTTCCACCCCGACCATGGCCACAGATTCATCGGGTATGAAGGGATAAAACAGACCAATGGCATTGGAGCCGCCACCGACACAAGCTACCAGGGTGTCAGGTAAGCGTCCTGTCATTTCCAGACATTGTTCCCGTGCTTCCCGCCCGATTACGCTCTGGAAGTCTCTTACCAGCATGGGATAGGGATGAGGACCCGCTACTGTCCCGATAATGTAATAGGTGTTATCGACATTGGTAGCCCAATCCCTGAGCGCCTCGTTCATGGCATCCTTCAAGGTGCGGGAACCTGAATCCACGCCAACCACATTGGCCCCCAACATTTTCATCCGATAGACATTGGCTGACTGGCGGTGAATATCTTCAACACCCATATAGACATGACATTCCAGACCCAGTCGTGCTGCGACAGTCGCTGAAGCTACGCCATGCTGACCTGCCCCGGTTTCGGCAATGATGCGTGTTTTGCCCATGGCCTTGGCCAACAAGGCCTGGCCTATGGTGTTATTCACCTTGTGCGCACCCGTGTGATTGAGATCTTCCCGCTTCAGGTAAACCCTGGCACCGCCAAGTTTATTACTGAGCCTTTCTGCGTAATACAGGGGTGAAGGTCTGCCAACATAATGCTTGAGATCGTAATCAAACTCCGCCCAGAATTCAGGGTCCTGCTTTAACTCTGCATACTTTCTGGTTAATTCCTCCAGTGCAGGCATGAGCGTTTCGCCCACGAATATCCCACCGTAAGGTCCGAAATGGCCGTGTTCATCCGGGCCACTGAATTGTCCCTCAAGAAGTTTTGGTGCTGGCACGTTTTACCTCGTCTATAAATTGTTTCATTAAAATTTCAGATTTTTCCCCTGGTCTGGCTTCCACGCCACTGGCGATATCCACTGCCCAGGGTCTTACCTTGCTTACAGCTTCTGCAACATTTTCAGGATTCAATCCACCAGCAAGAATCAGGTGCTGCTGGCATTTCAGGCCATCAAGTACTGACCAGTCAAAGGTCAGGCCGGTACCACCTGCTTGCGTAGGATGCCAGGTGTCCAACAAGATGCCTGCTGCTGCGTCATGTTTGGCAAGCTGTCCGGCGAGCTGCGCCTGCTCTTTCACGCGCAAGGTTTTCCAGTAGGGTCGCTTGAACTGCATACAAAAATCCTGACTCTCGCTGCCGTGAAACTGCAGGATATCCAGGGGGACAGCGCCAAGGACTTCCCTGACAAATTCTGCACCGGCATCTACGAACAGTCCAATTTTCAAACCCTTGTCACCCACAGCACGGGTAATACTTCCTGCCTGCTCACAGCTTACAAACCTTGGGCTATCCTTATAAAACAACATGCCAATAGCATCTGCGCCCAGACTTATGGCAGTTGTGGCATCACTCTCCCGGGTCATCCCGCAGATTTTGATGAATGTATCGGAAGTATCAATCATAGTTAACAACTGCTCCAGGTTATACGCACTGTTTACAGAAACAGCCTTGCATGCCACTAACAAGCAGAACCGTGTCCTGTGTTAGCGGGTAGAACCTGTTAAAGTCAAAATATCTGGTTAATTTGCGGTAAGCCGGAAGGGATAAACCAGACCTGATTCTACCAAACGACCCGCCCTTCGACTACCTACTTCAGTCCTTAAGAACAGCCCTTAAGAACAGCCCTTAAGAACAGCGCATAACAACAGCCCATAACAACAGGGATTCCTTATCCTCGAATTAGTTCTGGCCCGGCGGGTATCACCGGCAAAGCAAATTCTTCAGGATAGCTGACAGCGACAAGATACAATCCATCCGGCAACGCGGTAACTCCGGCAAGTGTCCTGTCTTTAAGTGCCAGCACGTCCCCTGCCCAGCATTCCGGTTTAATACCCTCGCCTATCTCCATCAAAACACCAGCAATATTTCTAACCATATGTAGCAGGAAGGCATTAGCCTTGATATCCATGATGACAAAATCACCATCCCTTTTGACGCTGATCTGATGAACATCACGCATGGGTGTAGATGATTGGCACGCGGCTCCACGGTAAGAAGTAAAATCATTTTCACCGAGCAATTGCTGCCCGGCTGCATTCATGGCATCCGCGTCAAGACTGCGAAAATGAGGGGTAACCTGGCCACTAAGGAGGGCAGATTTTACCGGGTTATTGTAAATTATATAGCGATACCTGCGGGCTGTTGCAGAAAATCTGGCGTGGAACTCCGGGCTGACCTGTTTAGCCCAGCGGACCGAAACAGACGCCGGCAGATTGGAATTGCCGCCTCGAACCCATGCGTCTTCAGGCCTGGGATTCGGATAATCAAAGTGCACTATTTGCCCTGTCGCGTGCACTCCGGCATCGGTGCGACCTGCACAGGTTAATTTAACGGGGGAGTCAGCTACTTCAGTCAGTGCTGATTCAAGGGTTTCCTGAACTGTAGATACTTTCGGGGACTTCTGAGCCTGCCAGCCATTGAAACGACACCCGTTGTACTCAATACAAAGTGCGACCCGTTCAAGGGCATCCCCTAGGACTCTTGCCATTTCTCCAGCAGTTTCTTTGCCTCGGTAACCTGGCCTTCGTTACCTTCAGCTATTACTTCGTTGAGAATCTCCCTGGCACCCTCCAGATCACCCATAGCTTCATAGGCTACGGCAAGATCCAGTTTGGTTGATGATTCATCACGATCAGATATCGGGGCCGTTGCCTCTTCACTTTCATCGGGTTCAAACAGGCTGTCATCAATTTCAATATTGCCCAGATCAAAATCGTCGCCGTCATCATCACTATCTGATTCTTCTGTATCCTCTACAACTTCAGCATCAATTTCATCCAAAGCTGCTGCCAGAGGATCTATTTCATCTTCGGCGGAATCGTCAACATCAATCTCAATAACATCGCCATCAAGTTCGCCGAAATCAGTTGAAATTTCTTCGGCGCTTTCAGATTCTTCATCAGAGCCTTCAGCTTCTCCATCAGAGCCTTCAGCTTCTCCATCAGAGCCTTCAGCTTCGCTAAATGAAGAGACAGAACTTACGTCAAAATCGTAAGTTTCCACCTCTTCAGGCTCAGTACTTTCTGCCTCGGCCGGCTCAGCAGCGGGCGTATCAGAAACATCGAAATCAAAGGTTTCTACTTCTTCAGTCTCAGTACTTGCTTCTACGGCGGGTTCTGCTGCGGGAGTTTCGGAGACATCAAAATCAAAAGTTTCCACTTCTTCAGTCTCAGCACTTTCTTCTTCAGCAGGTTCTGTTAAAACGGGTGCTTTAGCAGCATCAAAGTCCAATGTTTCCACCTCGACTTCTTCTGTGGAATCTACCTCAGTGGAGTCTCCGGTTGTATCAGCCGCTTCATCCAATGAGAAATCAAAGGCTTCTACTTCTTCCGGGCTATCTTCTTCACTATCCTCAGCAACAGTGTCTGTCTCAAAGGAAAGATCATCAAGGGTATCACTTGCACTGATCTCACCCTGATCAGCCGCTAATTCAGGTTCTTCATCATCCTGCTCTTCAACTTCAGCTATTACTATTGACTCTTCGGCTTCATCTTCATCAATAACTTCATCATCTTGCGCAGTAATTGGGGCATCTTCTTCATCCAGATCAAAATCACCCAGATTCAGGATATCATCGTCATCCTCAGCAATTAATTCATTATCTTCGCCATCAAGATCAGCATTTACCAGGTCGTCATCGGCGTCTTCTTCAAAGTCGCCATCCAGCAATTCGCTTACCTCATCGTCTATTTCAGAGTCATCATCCTCGAAGTCTTCTTCAATTGCCTCGGGATCGTCATCCAGCTCTTCGTCGTCTTCCTCGCCCTCGTCATAAGCAAAGGCCGCTTCATCTTCCTCACCTGAATCCTCATCGTCTTCGTCATCCTCAGAACGCGAGAAGATACTCTTCAATCTGGCGAGCAGCCCACCTTCTTCCTCGTAGTCATCCTCTTCATCTTCTTCAACATCGTCATCGTCGTCATCGTCCTTGTCACTGGAAAAGCGGTTTTTCAGCGCCGCCAGGAATCCGGCAGAAGCACCTTCCGGCTCATCAGCTTCAAATGCTTCAGGACCTGCTGCTACTGCCGCTCCAGCAAGATCGAAATCATCCATTTCAGACTGCGCAGCCTTGCGTCGCCAGACCAGGAAGCCCACCACGAGGACAATCAATCCCACGAGACTGGCTAAAAGAACTACAGTATTTTCCAACAGGCCAATGAGTTGCCCCATCAGGGAATTGTCCGGTGCAGGTGTTTGAACAGGTGTGTTAGCAATTTCCTGTGCCTGAACTGTTTCGGCGGCCGGTTCAGGCGTATTTTCTGCCAGGTTTGCCTGCAACTGGGCCAGACGCTCATCCTGCATGGCAATAATATTTTGTAGAATTTCAACCTGTTCCTGCAAATCCGCAAAGCGTGCTCTAAGTTCTGCATTTTCCAGGCGGGCCCTGTCCAGATTTTCTTCACTAATGGCTAATTGGTTTTCCAAAGCGGCAATGGTTTCAGCCAGATCACTGTCGCCGGACAGGCTATCCGTGCCAGCATCGCCACTGAGAATAGTCAGCTCATCGTCGCCTTGCTGGTCTGCCCCGGCATTATTGGCTGAAAAGGCAAGCGGTTGTGTATCAGCTGCCTGATTTTGCAGGGCAATCTGATTGAGCGCCTGAGCCTGGTCGATACTCTGGATTTCCTGTATTGATGGAATACGCAGGATCTGACCAACACGGATTGTATTGATGTTATTGTCGATGAAAGCATCTGGGTTGCTGCGTTGAATGGCCAGCATGGTCTGTTCGACCGTTACATTGGAATTCGGGCGTTTCCTGGCGGCTATATCATAAAGTGTGTCGCCGGATTCAATTTCAACTGAGGTATCTTCCTCGGAAACAGGGGCTTGTTCTGCAATTTCCTCGGGAATCACCTCGGGTTCTGATTCAGCGATTACTTCGGGATCAGGCGTGGCCGGAGCTGCAGTTTGAGGCACTTCTGGTTCATCTGATGTCAAAATCCGGGGTTGGGTTGCCGGTGCTTCCTGAACAGGTGCCGGAGTCGGCTCTCTTACAGGTGCCGGAGTTTCCGGAACATCAACCGGGACAACAGCAGGCTCATCACTGATAAACAATGGCAGGTCAATCAGTGCCGTGTAATTGCGCATGAGTCGACCATTGGGCCAACGGACACTGATAACGACATTTAGAAAAGGTTCAACAACCTGCTGCTCACTACTGAGGATCAGAACGCCCTCTTCATCGTTGAGGACGATGATTTCATAATCTATGTCATCAATGAGAGCAACCCGGATGGCGTCAGCCAGTTCATAATCGGCTGAATTGCCCATGCTGACAAGGATCTGGGTTTCAGTCAGACCATCAAGTCCAAACAGCTGGATGGTAGCGTCAAGGGGCTCGTTCAGGGAAGAATTTACCCGCAATTCACCCAGCCCCAGGGCCAGGACAGTACTGGCGCCGAAACATCCTGCCAGGAGGATTATCAGAGTGAAAATTTTTCTACATCCGGCCAGCATAAGTCTACCTGTCAATTGCTAATCAGTGCTGTCTGCTTAATACAGAAATCTTTTTAAGATTTCGTCGCAAGTATTCATTATAAATAGTCTTTTATCAATACTTCAGCTATCTGTATTGAGTTCAAAGCAGCACCTTTTCGCAAATTATCAGACACAATCCACAAATTTAGTCCATTGGGGTGTGAGATATCTTTTCTGATACGCCCCACCCAGACTTCATCACTGTCTGTGCCCTGTCCAATCGGGGTTGGATATCCGGCGTCTTCCCGGGCATCCATTACTTTAACACCAGGGGTTTTTTCCAGCAGAGCCCTGACCTCATCCTCGCTGATTTTATCGCGGGTCTCGATATGAACTGCCTCAGAATGGGCATAAAACACGGGGACCCTGACACAGGTTGGATTTACCATAATAGTGTCGTCTTCCATGATTTTCTGGGTTTCCCAGACCATTTTCATCTCTTCCTTGGTATAGCCGTTGTCCATGAAAAAATCAATCTGCGGAATGACATTGAACGCAATCTGGCAAGGATAAACCTCGTGCTCTGCACTCTGGCCGTTAAGTAGCTTGGCAGTCTGGCCTGCCAGTTCATCAATAGCTTCCTTGCCTGTTCCGGAAACAGACTGGTAAGTCGCTACATTGATACGAGTAATGCCAACGGCATCCTGAATAGGCTTAAGTGCCACTAACATCTGGATCGTGGAACAGTTCGGATTGGCAATAATATTGTGGTTTGTATAGCTGGCGATGGCATGACTATTCACCTCCGGCACGATAAGCGGGATATCCTCTTCGTAACGGAACTGGGAGGTGTTATCAATCACCACACAGCCGGCAGCGCCTGCTTTCGGTGCATAGACAGCCGAAACGCTGGCTCCTGGTGAAAACAGCCCTATCTGCGCCTTACTGAAATCAAAATCAGCAAGGTTTTCAACAAGATACTGCTTATTGTTGAAAGTAATTTTCTCCCCTGCACTGCGTTCGCTTGCCAACAAATACAGGTTGTTGACCGGGAATTTACGCTGCTCAAGTATATTGAGTATGGTGCGGCCAACGGCGCCTGTGGCACCAACAACGGCCACGTTGTAAGTTTTGCTCATATCAATCTTTCAATCCTTCATTCGCCCTGCTTACGGGCAGCAATCTTTATCAATCTTATGTTTATTAATGAGTTATATAAATCTTCTGGAATTACGCAAGGCTTTGATCTTGCCGCCTGGTGTCTCAGGAATTAGCCTGTGGAAACAACCACGGGGATTTTTCACGCCACTGGCTTTCAAATTCCTGGATTTCCGCCTTGCTTTGCAGGGTGAGGCTAATGTCATCCAGGCCATTTAACAGCACATTTTTACGGGAATCCTCAATTTCAAAGGAAAGCTGACCGCCATCAGGCTTGGTGATCGTTTGTGCCTGTAAATCCACCGCAAGACGATAGCCCTCCGTCGCAGAGGTTTCCTCGAACAACACGCTGACAATTTTTTCTTCTAAAACAATAAGTAATATCCCATTCTTAACACAATTATTAAAGAAAATATCCGCAAAGCTTGGTGCGATAACGCAGCGAAAACCATAATCATCCAGCGCCCAGGGCGCATGCTCACGGCTTGAGCCGCAGCCAAAGTTTTCCCTGGCCAAAAGTATGGAAGCACCCTGGTACCTGGGCATGTTCATAACGAAATCCGGGTTCAGGGGACGGCCTGAGCAATCTGCGTCAGGTAGGCCCTTATCCAGGTATCTGGCCTCATCGAACAGGTTCTTGCCAAATCCCGTACGCTTGATGGACTTCAGGAACTGCTTGGGAATGATGTAGTCCGTATCCACATTGGCTCTGTCCAGGGGTAATACCAGTCCATCTTCTTCTATAAACTTTTTCATGTTTATTCTCTAACTTACTATTAAATATATATTTATTGTATTTAAAATGTCACAGAACGCCGTGACCCTACACGTGCATCAGCCTAGTGAAGCGCTAACTCCCTGACATCGACAAAATGGCCGTGCACTGCTGCCGCAGCTGCCATTGCCGGGCTCACCAGGTGAGTTCTGCCACCGAAGCCCTGCCTGCCTTCAAAATTCCTGTTTGAGGTCGAGGCGCAATGCTCGCCATCACCCAGTTGATCTGCATTCATGGCCAGACACATGGAACAACCCGGTTCTCGCCATTGCAGACCGGCTTCTGTGAAAATCCGGTCCAGACCTTCCAGTTCAGCCTGCGCCTTGACCAGCTGGGAGCCCGGTACTACCAGGGCTTCCTTGATGTTGTCTGCCACTTTACGCCCTTTCACTACCGCTGCTGCGGCTCTAAGGTCTTCAATTCGCGAATTGGTGCAGGAGCCGATAAAAACGCGGTCCAGCATAATGGACTGAATCGGGGTATTTGGCTCCAGCCCCATGTACTTCAGGGCTTGCAGGTAATTATTCCGCTTGGATTCATTAGCCATATTGGCTGGATCCGGGACAGCACCAGTAACTGGTGCCACCATTTCAGGAGAAGTACCCCAACTGACCTGCGGGGCAATCTCTGCCGCTTCAAGCTCTACGACAGCATCAAAGCTGGCATCTGCATCACTCACCAGGTCTTTCCAGGCCTCAACAGACTTTTCCCATAGCTCGCCACTTGGCGCAAAGGGCCTGCCCTTGACGTATTCGATAGTAAGCTCATCTACGGCGACAAGTCCTGCGCGGGCACCGGCTTCAATAGCCATGTTGCACACGGTCATTCGCCCTTCAATGGACAGGGATTGTATGGCCTCGCCACCAAATTCAATGGTGTAACCTGTGCCGCCTGCAGTGCCAATCTTGCCGATAATGGCTAAGACAACATCCTTGGCAGTAACCCCGGGATTCAATTGCCCATCTACCCGCACCAGCATGTTTTTAGCCTTTTTCTGAACCAGGCACTGGGTAGCCAGGACATGCTCCACTTCAGAAGTGCCGATACCATGGGCCAGGGCGCCAAGCGCGCCATGGGTTGAGGTATGGGAATCGCCACAGACTATGGTCATTCCAGGCAAAGTCCTGCCCTGTTCCGGCCCAATGACATGCACAATGCCGTGCCTGGGGTCATCAATTTGAAATTCATCAATCCCGAATTCAAGGCAATTACTGTCCAGAGACTTGACCTGAATCTTGGAGACCAGGTCTCGTATCCCTTCTACGCCGCGCGAACGCTCATCCAGCGTAGTCGGCACATTGTGATCAGGTGTTGCCATATTGGCATCGGCACGCCAGGGCTTGCGCGCAGCCAGGCGCAGCCCTTCAAAAGCCTGGGGTGAAGTCACTTCATGCAGGAAGTGCAGGTCGATATAAACCAGGGAGGTACCGTCGTCCTGGTTTTTCACCAGGTGGGATTCCCATAACTTGTCGTAAAGCGTCTTTGCAGCCATTATATTTCTCTTAATTTACAATATATTACTAGATATTATTAATGTCAGTTCTATTAGTCTTTCTGGGCCGGGATCACCGGAGTAAGTGACTCCACTGCCCCGTTTTGGGCCCTGTGCCGCAACAGATGATCCATCAGGACAATTGCCATCATGGCTTCTGCTATCGGCGTTGCCCGGATTCCCACACAGGGATCATGGCGCCCCGTGGTGATAACTTCTGCCGCCTTGCCATCAATATCCACGGTTGCCCCGGGAATTCGAATACTGGACGTCGGTTTCAGAGCGATATGGGCCACAATATCCTGCCCTGAACTGATCCCGCCCAATACGCCACCGGCGTTGTTGCTGTGAAAACCCTCAGGACTGATCAGATCTCTGTGCTCTGAGCCTTTTTGGGCCACAGAATCAAAGCCAGCCCCGATTTCCACTCCTTTCACCGCATTGATGCTCATCAGGGCGTGGGCAAGTTCTGCATCCAGACGATCAAATATGGGTTCACCAAGGCCCGGAGGCGCACCTGTCGCTACCACCGTGATACGGGCCCCTATTGAATCGCCCTCTTTGCCCAGGGCTTCCATGTATTGAGCCATTTCAGCCACTTTCGCCGGATCCGGACAGAAGAAGGGATTATTGGGCACTTCATTCCAGTCAACCAGGTCTGCCTTGATCGGTCCGAGTTGTGACAGATAACCTCTGACCTGGATGCCAGAAGTTAGCATCAGGTATTTTTTGGCAATGGCTCCGGCCGCAACCCGCATCGCCGTTTCGCGCGCAGAAGAGCGCCCGCCACCACGATAATCCCGGATCCCGTATTTTTGCTGATAGGTGTAATCTGCATGTGCAGGACGAAACAGGTCCTTGATCTTGCTGTAATCCTTGCTTTTCTGGTCCTGGTTTTCTATGACCAGGCCAATAGGTGTCCCGGTGGTTAGCCCTTCAAACACACCTGAAAGAATCTTGACCTCGTCTGCTTCCTTGCGCTGCGTAGTATAACGATTGGCACCAGGTTTGCGGCGGTCAAGATCAGCCTGAAGGTCAGTTACACTCAGAGGCATGCCGGGAGGACAGCCATCGACAATACAGCCGAGCGCAGGCCCATGGCTTTCTCCGAAAGAAGTCACTGTGAAAAGCTTGCCGAAAGTGTTGCCGGACATGTACTGGAAGCCTAGGTTTTGGACGAATAAAAAAGGCGCGCATTATAACGCATCACTGTGGCTATTGTTACTGAAAATGTTACTGGAAAATCCAGTCAATCCGGTGATTTAGGCGAAAGAGTTAAGGACCTTATGAATGGAAAAAGCCTTGCAGGTCTGAAGCTTTGATAACACAGACGCCTTCACCACCAAATTCAAATTCCAGCCAGATTTTTGGCAATCTGGGTAAAGCATCTTCCAGGGCCGGCCAGGTATACCCGGTTTCAAGAATCAGGAGTCCTGATTCCTTCAGGTGGAATGAGGCCAGGTCAAGAATCTGCAGTGGCAGTGCCAGACCTTCACTTTCACAGACCAGCCCCAACTCGGGTTCGTGATGATATTCTGCCGGCAAGGCCTGATATTCCGTATTTGAAACATAGGGTGGATTGCAGACAATCAGGTCAAAGGTGCCATCAATGGCACCAAACAGATCAGATTGGACAGTATCGACCCTGCCCTCCAGTTCAAAGTGTCGAATATTAATTTGCGCAACTTCCAGGGCCTCGGCAGAAACATCTGCGAGAACCACCTTGCTTTCAGGAAATGCCAGAGCACAGGCAATCCCTATACAACCACTGCCACAACAAAGGTCGAGTATTCTTTTTGGTGTACCTGCAAGAAAGGGCACAAATTGCCTGTCAATCAACTCTGCAATTGGTGATCTGGGAACAAGAACGCGCTCGTCCACAAAAAACCGCCGCCCTGCAAACCAGGCTTCTTCCAACAAATAAGCCAGTGGAATTTTTTCAGTCGTCCTGCGCTCAAGCAAGTCAACAATGCGCGTCTGTTGCTCTGCACTGACCGGACTTGCTGTTGTGAGTTCCTGGTCAATCCCCACGGAGCAGACATGAATTACCAGCCACTGGGCTTCGGAGCCCGGGTTATCTGTCCCGTGACCATAAAATAAGTCAAATCCGGCAAGTGAACGTTCAACCCGGTCAATCCATTCGCCAACCGTCTGCGTATTAGTGTCAGAACTTTGCTTATTCACAGATTTTCTTTACCCGGCAACAAGAATCGCGTAGGGTGCGCAGTTTACTCGCAACCCGACTCTAAAGACACAGAATTAGCATGCAAGACAAGAGCTTACAAGAAGCTTACGCTTCGATTATTTCCAATATTGGCGAAGACCTGAACCGGCATGGCCTGAAAGATACCCCGACCCGGGCTGCAGAAGCCATGAAGTTTCTGACCCAGGGTTACACACTGGATATCAAGGAAGTTGTCAACGATGCCCTCTTCCCCACCACCTCCAATGAAATGGTTATCGTCAAGGATATCGAACTGTATTCCCTGTGTGAGCACCACCTGTTGCCCTTTATTGGGAAGTGTCATGTTGCCTATCTCCCCAAGGATACTGTTATCGGACTCTCCAAGGTGGCACGTATTGTTGATGTTTATGCCCGGCGCTTACAGATCCAGGAACATCTGACCCAGCAAATTGCTGAAACCCTTCTGGAGGTTACTTCAGCTCAGGGTGTGGGTGTGATTATCGAATCCCAGCACATGTGCATGATGATGCGAGGAGTCCAGAAGCAAAATTCCGTCATGACAACCTCCTGCATGTTGGGCGCCTTCCGGGATAAACAAAGCACCCGAGCTGAATTCCTGTCACTGATCTCCTGATTCAACTGGCCTTACTTTTGTGCCAGAAATGAGCCCATTAGTGTTGCGATAGCTCCTACATCACCATCGAGATGCTGGTGATGCCCTCCTGAAAGTTTTTCCATCTGGATATTCTTCACCAGGGCGACCCGCTTCTGGATTACCGCTTCCCGAACTACTGCCTCCCTTGATGCGATTACCAGGACCGGACAGTCAATTGCCTGCAGGAATAACGCCATTTGTTCCTCGTTCAGACTCAGCGTCCTTTTCAGAATCAGGCGTTGATCATGACCCCAGAAATACCCGTCATCACCTTGCTTAACTCCCCTTGCCGCTAACAAACTTGCCGCTTCAGCAGTTATGCCCCTTTTGGCCCTGGCAGCAATGGCCAGTTCCAGGCTTGAATATAAACCTGCCTTGCGTAATGGCTGTTCCACGCGCTGCTGTACAGCGGCGCGCATGTGCATCACCGTGTCTTCAAGCGCAGAAGTGACCACTCCAATAATATCCAGCAAAATCAGTTTACTGATACGTTCGGGGTAAAGCCCTGCCAGCAGGTTGGCAATACCGCCCCCCATGGAGTGACCGACCAGAATGAATGTGTCCAGCGACATGGCATCTGCCAGGGCCATGACTTCCGGGCAATAAGCCCAGAGCGTGTATTCAGCCCCCTTGCCTCTATGCTCCGACTTACCGTGACCCGGCAGATCCGGCACAATCCAGTAAAAATCCGGGAGCAGTGACGCCAGTCTGTCAAAAGTGCCAGCGTTATCCTGCCAGCCATGCAGAGCAATAATGGCGGGATTGCCGGGATCTCCCCAGGTTTTGACGGCAAGTGACATCTCATGGGCCCTGACAGTTAATTCATTGCAGGTCATGTAAGGCAACTCACTATTGGTTCAGGAGGCGGGGATCAAGGCGTCGGGATGCAAAATAGCATTGCATGTCCCCATGCCAAGACCAATTGTTTTCAGGGTTATACAGGCAAGCTCACTTGTCCCCAGAATAGTCATGTCTTCTACATTACCCCTTGTTAACAAGGCCAGAAGCTCTGACAGGATGGGATTATGACTGACCAGCAAAATATTCTCGGCACTTTCCTGTTCCAGGAACTGCATCAGTTGCGCGGCTCGCTGATTGGCGCTGAGCTCTTCTATGGTAAGCGGTGCTGGCGAATTAAAAATATGGGAAAGAAAAATCTCGGCTGTTTGCTGGGCACGTAATGCCGGGCTGACAAAACAGGCATCTATCTGTAAACGCCTGGATGCGAATTGCATGGCAACACTGGATACTTCATCCTGCCCTGCATCTGTTAATTGTCGGCCCGCACTGGTCGAAGCATTAGGTTCGGCCTCACCGTGCCGCAACAGGTATAAATTCATAGCGTTGATTTCTTGTTAAAGGAAGGCCTAAGGAAAAGTATTCAGGAATGACTTCAGGATAACTGGAGTCTAGCTTTTATCTTTGTCGTTTTTGTCGTCTTTGTCATCATCCGTTTCATCTGCATCAGCAACGTAATCATTTTCATCGGCACTGTCAGTAAAACTGATATCAGAAAAAACATCTTCGTCGTCACTTGCAGATGCTTCGGGAGCAGCAACAGGTGCGCTGTCATCCTTATCGTTATTCTTGTCGTCCTCCTTGTCTTTATCCTTGTCTTTATCTTTGTCTTCATCAGAGCCGTCATTCACAATGTCGCCCAAATCTTCACCGTCTGAAAATGGCCAGGCTCTGTCATCGGTGGCATAGACAAGATAATTAATTGCCTGATGAACATAGGCAGACAGGGCCGCACCAAAATCGCGGAGATTTTTGTTATCAGCTCCGGTAATCAGGCTGATGATAACCTGACAAACAATAATGACCGGCAATACAAACAACAGCACCCAGCACGCGACTGCATAAAACGCCATGTAGAGAATACGGACCCACTGTGAAGGAGAGAGTATGTTTTTCTTGATTTCTTCTGTCCTGTCGTCACTCATCGGAGTTCCTCTCGTAACTATTTGTCTAACTGCGTTGTGCTGTTCAGCAGGAGTCTGTATCAGGTATGCAATTTCCCCGTAGCATACTCAACATCCAGACCCTGATCCTCAAGCATCAAGGATCTTATTATATGGTCAACGGTATGATTGTTGTAGACAATTTCATAAAGACCATTAACCAGCGGCATATTCACATCAAGCTCATCCGCTTTTTCCTTTACCTGCTTCAGGGTATTTACCCCCTCTGCCACCTGGTCCATTTCACTGATGACTTCATCAATATCCTTGCCTTCCCCCAGGGCCTTACCCACCCGGAAATTACGTGACAGCGGAGAGGAACAGGTTACGATCAGGTCTCCGACACCGGACAAGCCGAGAAAGGTCATTGGATCTGCACCCAGCTTGACACCAAAGCGTGCCATCTCTGTGAGGCTGCGCGTAATCAGCATGGCATTCGTGTTTTGACCCATACCAACGGCTTCGGCCAGACCAGCAATAATGGCATAAATGTTTTTCAGCGACCCACCCAGTTCCACACCAAGCATGTCAGAGTTTGAATACACCCGAAAATCTTCTGAGCGCAGAACTTCCTGTACTTCAATTACAACGGCTGGATTTTTACTGGCGACTACCGCGCCAGTGGGCGACTCAGAAGCAATTTCCTTGGCCAGGTTTGGCCCACTTAAAACGGCAATTTGCGTGTTATCGGTTTCTTCAGCCAGTATCTGGCTCATCAGGGCAAAGGTTTTGGCCTCTATGCCCTTGGTCAAACTGGCCAGGATGACATCTTCATGAATTAGCGGCTTCATCTGCCTGACGACGTCGCGAAAACTGCTGCTGGGTACAGCAACGAAAATCAGATCAACATCATCAACCGCTGCTGCCAGATCGTCAGTGGCAACCACATTTTCATCGAGTTTGTAACCTGGCAAATAGGTGACATTTTCGTGCAGGGTATTAAGTGAAGTGACTTGCTCAGAATCACGCATCCACAACAGGGTTTTATGGCCATTTAGCGCAATAATATTGGCGATTACGGAGCCAAAGCTGCCTCCTCCAAGAACCGCTACATTTTTAACCGACATCGTGCTTTCTCTAAAATAGGGATTACATGTACTGCCTGGGTCCTGATAACAGGTATAGTGCCTGAAACTTGATCGTCAGGAACCTGGAGCAGTTAAAAAGAGCGCGGAAAGATAGCAGTATTACGAGGGCAACACCAGAATCTCTGGTTCAGACCCAGACCCCCTGGCTATTCTGCATTGATAGGCCTCAGGACATACTATAGAATCGCAGGCCCTTCGAATAGTCAAAGCACTGTCATGGAAAAAGATCTCTGGAAAACAATCAGGGAAGAGATCAGTGAACAGCTCATACATGAGCCTGATCTTGGCAACTATCTCAGCAAACGCATCCTTGCACATGAGGATCTCGCCTCTGCCATGAGTTCGCTGTTGTCCGGAAAACTGGCAACTGACGATATGCCACACACCACGCTCAAAGGGGTGTTTGATGAAGCTTTACGCAATGACCCTGGCATAATCGAAGCCATCACCATTGATTTGTACGCCATCCGTGAACGAGATCCGGCAGTACAGCACTACGCTACTGCTATTTTGTACTTCAAAGGCTTCCAGGCACTGCAGGCTTACCGCGTTGCTCACTGGTTATGGCAACAGGACAGGAAAGGTATGGCTTTGCTTCTGCAAAGCCGTATATCCGAGGTTTTTGCGGTGGATATTCACCCCGCGGCAACAATTGGTTCCGGCATTTTAGTAGACCATGCCACAGGCATTGTCATCGGAGAAACCTCCGTTCTGGAAGACAATATTTCCATCCTGCAATCAGTCACCCTGGGCGGTACTGGTAAAGAGACAGGTGACCGTCATCCCAAAATCAAGTCAGGCGTTCTGATCAGTGCCGGCGCATCCATTCTTGGCAATGTCACGATTGGCGAAGGAGCCTGGATAGGTGCAGGATCCGTGGTCTTGCAGGACATCCCTCCCCACACCACGGTGGTGGGTGTACCAGGGAAAGTGGTGGGTAAACCCCGTACTGAACAGCCCGCCCTGGATATGAATCACTGCTACAACGGCAAGGACTGATCCCCTGAACAAAGCGGTCTTCGTTTTGGTGCACGGGGCCTGGCATGATTCCGGATGCTGGCGATTGCTGGCTCCCTTGCTCACCGCACGCGGCGATGAAGTTCACACCCCCGATCTGCCCGGTCATGGCCAAAACCCCCTCGAACTAGCCAATATTAGTATTAATGTATATTCTCGATATATATCTCAATATATTGATAATATTGGAAAAAAAGTAATACTAGTCGGCCATAGTATGAGTGGTATGGTCATTTCCAAGGTCGCGGAACAGAGCCCGGAACTCATCCAGAGACTCATTTACCTCAGCGCTTACTTGCCTGCCAATGGTCAGAGCCTCTTTGATTTGATCCAGTCCAATAAAGAGGCTCTGAATACAGCTCCCATAGAGCTGGCCATGCAAATGTCAGAGGACAAACGCAGTTGTAGCATTAGCACAGCAAGTATTGGCCCCCTGTTTTACAACCGCTGCGATAAGGGCTTTATCCCGACAAGCTTTCCCCCACAAGCCACCTTGCCGCTATCGGGCAAGGTTACATTGACTGAGGAAGGTTTTGGGCGAGTGGTAAAGACCTATATCTGTTGCCAGGATGACCAGGTGATTCCGGTTGCACACCAGCGTCACATGTTAAAAGGCCAGGCCTGTAATGAAATGGTGCAGCTGGACTGCGATCACAGCCCTTTTTACTCCTGCCCCGAAGTACTCGCAGCAGTTCTGCATTCCGCCAGCCTTCCCGTTTGATTCAAGGCTCAAGGCTCAGGGCTCAAGGCTCAAGGCTCAAGGCTCAAGGCTCAAGGCTCAAGGCTCAAGGCTCAAGGCTAGACAATGATGAGTTTGATTTTGAGAGTTAGTCAAAGCTTTTTTAGCTTTTAGCTTTTAGCTTTTAGCTTTTAGCTTTTAGCTGCTAGACACTGCACACATTACCTAAATAACCGCCACCACCGCAGTAGCTGGAATCCTGAATCTGCATGAGAATGCCATCCGCATCTGTAAAGTACACTTCCGGCGTACCTCCTTCCGCTCCACCGCGATCCGGCATGCGCAAGCTGATGTAATGCATCAGAGGCCCCAACTGCCTGTCACCGCGAGGAGTGACACCGTGTTCTTCCAGTTTCCCCAGCACCTCATCGACGACAAATCCATCCATGTTGTAACTGACATGGTGAATATTGGCCGGCGTGGGCTGACCGTTGAAAGGACCACCGGCAAACATGACGAATTGTTTCCCGTCCCCAATGCCAAGTGACGGTGTTGTGGCCTGGTAGGCCTGTGGATAGATGCCAAAGAATGATTCATAAAATTCCGCAGCCTCAGGCCCGCCATTAACAAATGTTGTGAAATGGTTGATGTCACTGAGAGTGATGGACCCGGGTGCAAGCACTTGCGGAGCACTGCAGATATTACCCAGAGTGCCGCTGCCGGCACACCATGAAGGATCGGTCAGCTGCAGAATCAGACCATGCGCATCCGCAAGATACAGCGTCGGAGTCCCTTCCCGCTCCTGTACCCAGGTAGTCATGGCATTTTCTATCCCCGGGGCGGTGATAGCAGGCGCATCAATCTGCCTGAAGCCTCCTGCTTTCAGGGTATTGAGGGCATTGTCCAGGTCGTAATTCGCAACAGAATAGCCGTAATGGGTAATAGCCGCGGTTTCACCGTTTTGTACGGGACGTATAGCCATAAAATGGTCAGCGCCGATCTTCAGAACCGTCCGACCATCATTGCGCGACTGTACGGGCATACCAAACAGCTGCTGATGAAAATTGATGCTGCGTTCAGTATCGGCAACCCGGATTTCCAGGAAATTAAGTTGTTCCAGCTTGATTCCGGATTGTGCCAGCAAACGGACTGGTAACAACAACGAACTGGAGGCACCTGCGGTACAAGCAAGAAAATGGCGACGATTCATCATTGGGGAGACCTCGTGAATAAATTTATTTAGAAAACTCTGATTAATTAATCTTCTTTTAGGACTAATCATGCCTCAGGAATAAAAGCGAGTCCAGCGGGAAGTAACGCCCAGAGTACATAAACCGGGGTATCAGTTGACATTATTTATCACCTGTGTGAGTTTCAATCTGGCCATGTTGAAGGATTCACTATCCTTGCACACTTTACTAGTCTAATTGGCAACTGTTAATCAATGGCAATCGTGGTGTAATCACGTGCCATGCAGAGACTCAACAGTCAACTGACAATAAAAGTAAAACAAAAGTAAAACTTCCATTAAGGGGAAAATAATGAAAATGAAGACAATAGCTATCGCAGGCGCACTGCTTGCTTGCACATCACTTCCAGCAATGGCCCAACCTGGCGGCGGTGATCAGGACACCAGCATGAGTTTCTTTATTACCAGTCGTGGCCCTGGTGATGGCGCCAACCTTGGCGGCCTCGCTGGAGCCGATGCTCATTGTGCAGCTCTGGCGGCTGAAGCCGGTGTTAACGGTAAAACCTGGCGTGCCTATCTGAGCACCACAGGTCCCGGTGGTGTTTATGCCCGTGACAGAATTGGCAGCGGCCCCTGGTATAACTCCAATGGCGATTTGGTCGGACGCAGCGTGATGGATATTCATTACAGCAATGCCAACCTGAACAAGCAGCGCTCGTTGACAGAACGTGGCGGTACCGTCAATGGCGTAGGTGATCAGCCCAACATGCATGACGTTCTTACCGGATCCAATCCCGACGGTACCTCATCCGGTTTAACGTGCAACAACTGGACCAGCAATACGGATCAGTCCAGCGCCACAGTGGGTCACTTTGACCGTGTTGGTGGCGGTGCCATGGCTGAATCCTGGAATGCTGCCCATGTTTCTCGCGGCTGCAGCCAGGAACAATTACAGGCATCAGGTGGTAATGGTTTGTACTACTGTTTTGCCACTGGTGAGTAATTAGCCCCATCACAGTTGAATGAAAAAGGCGTCGGAAGACGCCTTTTTTATGGATGTTTCCAGGTAAGCTTCAGGCGAACCTTGTTCGCCATGTCGGATGACGGCACTTCGTGTCTTTTATGCCCTTTAGGGTACTTCCGACCTACTAACTTTCAACTATTTACCCGGGCTTACCTGGGCAAAATGGCTAACCTGTCGCCGCCGTACGTTCCTACCCAGATTTCCCCATTCACCAGTAAAGCTGAACTGGCATCATGCATGGCGCTATTCAGGCCAGCGCCCCCGATTCTAATTGTTTCCAGACTGTCAGGTGTGATTTCGATGACGGACCAGCCGGCTTCACAGGATGCTTCTCCACAATAATCCGCAGTGTTATTCCCGGCAGCAAGGAGTGTTCCTGCCCCTGTCCAGCGGATGTTGTCAGGTGCAATACCCAACGCTATTGTTTGTCTGCCAACCGGGGTGCTGCTGCGATCAAAACGGACCAGTTCTCCCGTCCCAAAAGCAGCAACAAAAACAAGGCGCTCGTCCTCAGTAATCGCTATGCCGTTAGCGCCTGCCAATTCAGTTCCTGGAATAATGCGCACTTCCTCGCCGGGATGCCATTCAAAGACATGACCGGTAATATCCCCGGCCAGAACATCCCCAATACCATGCAAGGCAGGATTAAAAAATTGCGTTGCCAGGAAGCCGCCGTCCTCAAGAATAGCCACACTGTTCGTCCAGGAACTCGTTGGCATGGGAATGCAGCCCACCCACGTGATTGTGGGTTTAACAAAAGCCTCCACTTCAAATACTTCAATAGCTTCCCTGGCGCCATGACTGGTCATGTACACCCTGTAAGTCTCGGGCCCCTTGTCTGTTTTTTGCAAGGACAAACCATGGGCAGAAAAGTTTTGTGCATCAAGGGGACCGGGACACTGGCCATAGAGTTCCGTATTGTGCTGGTAAACAGGAGCATTGCCCGGGAAGAGAATCTCTGCTGATTTATCCACGGCATTAACCAGGTGAATCTTGCCGTGAATGTCACTACCGCTAAGGCTGCCGTCCATACCGGAAACCAACAACCAGTCGGAACTACCTATTTGTAAAATGTCTTCGCCATTAATAACGCCGCACAGGTAGGCTATACCTTCCCCCGGCTCACAATTTTCTGCAACCGTAACAGTGCTTGCGTCCTGCTGAGTAACGACAGCTTGTTGCCCTTGCCCGACCTGCTGGCCTGCAGTGTCTGAATCATCGCTACAGGCCGCCAGCAGCAAAATGAATGACACTATAAAGAGATTTAACTGGTGACGTTTTTGAATAGCTGCTTGTATAGATAATGGAACAGATAGCTGCACAGAAAGCCCTCCTTGAATTGAGCGCGAGAATAACACCTTGAGTTAAAAAGCCACAATCCATATCATCCTGATATAAGTAAAAACGGTTCATCCTGCTGCCATGAATAAAAATACTTTTCTGTTTAGCCTGCTTTTCCTGTTGTTATTCAACAGTCTGGGCCTTGCTGCCCAACCAGTCATCCGTCAGCAATTACAATTGCTTGACCAGGACTATGCCGCATTCAGGAAATCCCAGGTCAGCAATGTAAGCTATGCCTTATCCGTGGAAGTAGAAGCAGAATCGGATGTTTTTAATGGCGCTGTAGAAATATCTTTTGATCTGAATGATGGCAATATTTCTCCAATAACATTGGATTTCGATGCTGGCGAAATACTTTCACTCACTGTAAATGGCAATGCCGCGCCCTGGGAATACGAACGCTGGTTCATCACGGTCCCTGCCATCCAGTTCAATTCAGGTAATAACGAAGTAGAGATTGAATACAGGCGCCCTTTCAGTACAGATGGCGACGGCCTGCATAAATTTACCGATCCAGAAAACGGCGAAGTGTACCTATACACAAATTTTGAGCCTTATAACGCCAACCGCTTTTTCCCCATGTTTGATCAGCCCAACCTGAAGGCGCCTTTCTCACTGGATGTTCTTGTCCCGGAAAACTGGGAGGTGATCTCCAATATGCGCGAGAGCGCTATAACAAACATAAATGGCAGTAATCACTGGCAGTTCCCTCCAACACCTCCGGTATCTACCTACCTGTATTCCTTCCATGCCGGTCCATTCTCTATCTGGGAAGACCAGGCAGGTGATATTGCCTTGCGCCTGTTTGCCCGAAGCAGTCTTGCCGAGTACGTGAACACCGACGAGTGGTTTATCCCGACACAGCAATTCATGGCATTCTTCCAGGACTATTTTGATGTGCCCTACCCGCTGAACAAGTATGACCAGATAGTGGTACCCGATTTCAATCCCGGCGCAATGGAAAATATCGGAGCGGTTACCTTTAACGAAGCTTATATCAGTCGTGGAGAAAAAAGCATCCTGGAGCGTAGCCGACTGGCCTATGTGATAGCCCATGAAATGGCACATATGTGGTTCGGCGATCTTGTCACCATGAATTGGTGGAACGATCTTTGGCTCAACGAAAGCTTTGCCACCTACATGGGATACCTGGCTCTATCCAGCGCTAGCGAATTCACAAACGGGTGGGACATTTTTTATTCCCGGGATAAATCACGTGCGTATGTCGCTGATGACAGAGTAACCACTCATCCGGTAGCCCCATCCGATGTCAGGACAACGGCTGACGCTTTTTCTGTGTTTGATATCATCACCTACCAAAAAGGCAGCTCTGTCCTGAAACAGTTGCCCTACTTCATTGGTGAAGAAAATTTCAGGCAGGGTGTCAGCAATTATCTGAAAGCAAACAGCTTTGGTAATGCGACACTTGATGACTTTGTCAATTCACTGGCTGATAGCGCCGGCATGGACCTAAGCCAATGGCAAAAGGAATGGTTGCAAGAGGCTGGTGCCAACACTGTCCGCACCGACTTTAGCTGCACTGATAACACCATTTCTTCCATGCGCCTGGTTCAGTCCGTTCCCGAGATAGCAACTGCCGACAAAGTACTGCGTAGCCAGCGCACCCTGATTGGACTGTACCGATATACCGATAACGCCATGGTGCTGGGTAATACCGTACCGGTTACCTATAGTGGTCCTGTTACGTGGGTTACTGATGTCATCGGCGAGCCCTGCCCTGATCTCGTCCTCCCCAATGAAAATGACCATGCCTATTTTGAAATGCAACTCGACCCCATTTCCATGGAGACACTCAGAGAGCACATCAATGATTTTTCAAATGCCACCACACGCCTCATGTTATGGGAATCGCTATGGTCCAGTGTCAGAAAAACCACCTTGTCGCTGGATGATTTCATGACTTTTGCGCTTGCAAATATCGCAACAGAAGGCAACGACGATGTGGTCAGGCAAGTTAGCGGCAATCTTGCCACAGCCTTTAATTACTACACGCTGTTTGAAAATCAGGATAACCAGCGTGAGACCCTGCAGAATTTTGCCTGGGAGCAATTAAACGCAGCAACGCCAGGATCAGAAATTCAGAAAATCTGGTATGACAACTTTGCCAATCTCGCACATACTCCGGAAGCCCTGGACAGCTTGCTTGCTCTTCTGGATGGCACGCAAGTTATTCCCGGGCTGGAAATAGATCAGGATAAACGCTGGAACATAGTACTTACCCTGAATCGCTACCTTTACAGCGATTACGAGTCCCTCCTGGCACAAGAAAGAGCCAATGACCCCTCAGACGAAGGCATCAATATGGCGATGGCTGCACAAGCCATTCGACCATTGGCGCAGACCAAAGAGGAGTTCCTGAACCTCGTGCTGGAAAACCCGGACGAGCTGAAACTGGCGACTTTGCGAACCATCATGTTCTCTCTGTTCCCATCCGAACAAAGCGCATTAATGGATGCCATGGCCGATGAGTTGCTCACCCTGTATCCCGGTTTAAACGAGTCAGGTAGCGAACGCTTTCTTGATGCTTTTATAGAACTTGTACCTGCAACATGTACCGAGCAAAGCAACACACGTTTGGCTCAGGTCAGTGACATCTTCAGTGAATTCAAACCAGTGCTTGCTACCCGTTTTCTGCAAATCCAGCAAGCAGACCAGCGTTGTGTGAATATCCGTAACTTCAATCAGTAGACTCACTGTATACCCGGCACGTTATTGCACTGAAACTCACCAGCCTTTCAATAAATTAGTGTAAAATGCCCTTCCTTTTCCGTCGGGCCAGGCCCTTATATGAACCTCAAGCAGCAACTCGACACTCTGATTTCTGAACAGATTAATTCAGTTTCTGGTCTTACCGACAGCCAGGCACTGATTAATTATGCGCGCGAAGAGAAATTTGGTGACTACCAGGCTAATGGCATTATGGCGGTTGCCAAGCAACTGAAAAAAAATCCACGCGAACTGGGCGAAGAAGTTTTGGCAAGCCTGGATCTATCCCACATTGCCAGTCAGGTTGAATTAGCAGGTCCGGGTTTTATTAATATCTTCATTTCACCTGACTTCCTTTCCGGGCAATTAAACAAGCTTCTATCTACTGATGAACTAGTTGAAGCACGAGACCAGGAACAGCAAGTGGTAGTCGTGGATTACTCATCCCCGAACCTGGCCAAGGAAATGCATGTGGGGCATTTGCGCGGCACCATTATTGGTGATGCCCTGGCAAGAATATTTGAATACCTGGATCAACGAGTAATCAGGCAAAATCATTTTGGCGATTGGGGAACCCAGTTTGGCATGTTGATCACACTCATGCAGGAACTTGATGCCACCAGCCTGGAAAATGAACTCTCCGATCTGGAAATGTTTTACCGACAGGCCAAGGAACGTTTTGATGCCGACCCGGAATTCGCCAAAACCAGCCGTGATAATGTGGTTAAGCTCCAGGCTGGTGATGCTGACTGCCTTTCCCTGTGGCAATCCTTTATTGAAATTTCGGTCAACCACTGCCAGACACTGTATGAAAAACTTGGCATTACGCTTTCCATTGACGACATCAAACCCGAAAGCTTCTACAACGACAAGTTACCGGAAATTATAAGCGCGCTTGATGCATCCAAACTGCTGACAGAATCAGATGGCGCCCGCTGTGTTTTTCTCGATGAATTCAGGAACAAGGATGGTGAGTCTCTGCCTGTAATCGTCCAGAAATCTGATGGTGGTTATCTGTACTCGACCACAGACCTGGCTGCCATCCAGTACCGCAATAATGAATACCATGCCAACCGTGTGTTGTATGTGGTTGATGCCAGGCAAAGTCTGCATTTTCAGCAAGTGTTTCGTGTGGCAGCACTGGCAGGTTTCAAACAGGAAAACTGCAGCCTGGAACATCTCTCCTACGGCACCATGATGGGCAGTGATGGCAAACCCTTTAAAACCCGCTCTGGTGGTACGGTCAAACTGATGGACCTGATTGACGAAGGCATCTCTCGGGCCTATGACCTGGTTTCCGAAAAAAATCACGGGCTTGATGAAAGCCAGCGCCGTGACATTGCTGAGGTGGTTGGCATTGCAGCTATCAAGTACTTTGAATTAAGTAAAAACAGAAACAGCGATTATATCTTCGACTGGAATACCATGCTCTCTTTCGAGGGTAATACGGCACCCTATCTCCTGTATGCCTATGCCAGGATTCGCAGTATATTCAGAAAGGATGAAGCCGCTGGTATTGATACCTTCACTATCAGCATCACCGAGAAGGAAGAACAGGCCCTGGCGCTTAAAATACTCCAGTTCAGTGAAATCATTGAGCAGGTTGCAGAGGACTGCTACCCCAACCAACTGTGCCTGTACTTATATGAACTGGCCGGGATATACATGCGCTTCTACGAGGCCTGCCCGGTACTCAAGGCAGACGCCCCAACCCGCAATTCACGTCTGGGGCTATGCCATCTGACGGCAAAAACCATCAAGCAAGGGTTGTCCCTGCTGGGAATTGATACGCTGGAGAAGATGTAAGACCAGATACAAGGTACAAGATCAAAGGTACAAGTAAAAAGGATACTACCCCCCTTGCTCCTTGCTCCTTGCTCCTTGCTCCTTGCTCCTTGCTCCTTGCTCCTTGTACCTTGTACCTTCGATATTGCTATAATGCGCGCCACAAGATGTTGAGCCCAAGTTGCCCCGCAATCCTCTGCATTTACTCACCAATTTCACATAATCAGGTATTGTATGTCTGCTAATCCGACCATTATTTACACTCTGACAGATGAAGCGCCAGCGCTTGCCGCATATTCTCTGCTGCCCATCGTTAAAGCTTTTACTGCGAGCTCAGCAATCAACGTGGAAACCCGTGATATCTCCCTGGCTGGTCGAATTATTGCCGTGTTTCCCGACTACCTGTCTGAAGAGCTAAGGCAAGCAGATGACCTGGCTTATCTGGGCAACCTGGCATTAAAACCGGAAGCCAATATCATCAAGCTTCCCAATATCAGTGCTTCCTTGCCGCAAATGAATGCCACAATCAAGGAATTACAGGGCAAGGGTTATACCCTGCCCGACTATCCCGAGAATCCGACTACCGATGAAGAAAAAGACATTAAAGAGCGTTACGACCGCGTCAAGGGCAGTGCAGTAAATCCGGTCCTGCGAGAAGGTAACTCGGATCGCCGGGCACCAGGGGCGGTGAAACAGTATGCGCGTCAGAATCCTCACAGTATGGGTGCATGGTCAGCTGAGTCAAAAACAAGCGTGGCACACATGGACGATGGTGATTTTTTTGGCAGTGAACAATCCCTGACCTTGTCTGATGCCGACACTTTCCGCATTGAGTTTGTTAATACAGATGGCAATATCACTGTTTTAAAGGCCGATGCACCGCTTCAGGAAAAAGAAGTAATCGATGCCTGTGTAATGAGTTGTTCAGCCCTGCGTGAATTCCTGGAACATGCCATTGAGCAGGCAAAAGCATCCGGAGTCCTGATGTCACTGCACCTCAAGGCCACCATGATGAAAGTATCAGACCCTATCCTTTTTGGGCATGCTGTCTCCGTATTTTTCCGGGATGTGTTTGAAAAACACAGCGCGACCTTTGCTGAATTGGGCGTCAATCCCAATAATGGCTTTGGCGCTGTCCTCGCTCAGATTGCAACCTTGCCTGAAGACAAGAAAGCCGAAATCGAGACTGATATCCAGGCCTGTTATGACAGCAGACCACCCCTGGCCATGGTCAATTCTGACAAGGGTATTACCAACCTGCATGTACCCAGTGATGTAATCATTGATGCGTCCATGCCTGCCGCAATACGTTCCTCAGGAAAAATGTGGGGGCCAGACGGCGAACTTCATGACACACTGGCCATTATCCCTGACCGCTGTTATGCGGACGTGTACCAGGAAACCATTGATTTTTGTAAAGCCAACGGCGCTTTCGATCCCACAACTATGGGCTCTGTTCCCAATGTCGGCCTGATGGCTCAAAAAGCTGAGGAATATGGGTCGCATGACAAAACCTTTGAGCTGCCTGAAAACGGTACTGTCAGAGTCGTCAATAGCGCGAACGAGACCTTGCTTGCACACGAGGTAGCAAAAGGCGATATCTGGCGTATGTGTCAGGTCAAGGATCCGGCCATTCAGGACTGGGTAAAACTGGCTGTTAACCGTGCCCGTGCTTCCTCAACGCCTGCGATATTCTGGCTGAACCCTGAACGTGCCCACGATGCGCAGTTGATTACCAAGGTAAACACTTATCTGGCAGACCATGATACCAATGGCCTTGATATCCAGATCATGTCTCCGGTTGATGCCACCCGCTTTACTCTTGAGCGCATCAAGGAAGGCAAGGACACTATTTCAGTTACCGGCAATGTCTTGCGAGATTATCTGACCGACCTCTTTCCAATTCTGGAAGTGGGTACCAGTGCCAAAATGCTTTCCATCGTTCCCCTGATGAACGGCGGCAGTATGTTTGAAACCGGTGCCGGTGGCTCGGCTCCCAAACATGTTCAGCAGTTCCAGGAAGAAAACCATCTGCGCTGGGACTCACTGGGAGAATACCTGGCCCTGGCGGCCTCACTGGAACACCTGGGTCAGTCAATGAACAATCCAAAGGCTGTGATACTGGGGCAAACACTGGATGATGCCACTGGAAAACTGTTGATGGAGAACAAGAATCCTTCCCGCAAGGTAGGTGAACTGGACAACCGCGGCAGTCATTTCTATCTGGCCCTGTATTGGGCACAGGCATTGGCAGCACAGGACGACAACGAGGAATTAAAAACTACCTTCAATGCTTTGGCAGATAAACTATCCGGGCTGGAAGACAGTATCATCAAGGAGTTGTCGGAAATTCAGGGTACACACGTAGATTTGGCAGGTTACTACAAGCCTGATCCCGAATTGTGTGAAAAAGCCATGTGCCCCAGTGAAAGCTTAAATAGCGCTTTGGGGAACCTCTGATTAATTATGAATAGTTTCAGCGTGATCAGAGGCTATCAATCGCAAGGCGTAAGCCGAAGGTCAGAGCTGGTTGTCCCTGGCACTGAATTTATTGCTCAAGAGTAGGTATGAAAGATGGCGCCGGGAATAATCCCCGCGCCGTCTCGAAACGCGCAGCAATTTCAATTAGTAGCTCCTCACTTCCAGGCCTCCCTATCAAGGCAATTCCTACTGGCAAGCCATGAACAAGACCGCCGGGGACTGTAATGCTGGGATAGCCGGAGACGGCAGCAAGGCTGGAACTGGCCAAACCGTAATGATCCCCGGCAACCCAATCCGTTACCCAGGCAGGAGAATTCACTGGCGCGATAATAGCGTCCAGCGTTAAATTGCTGAACACCTTATCCAGGTTGTCTCGCATGACATCTCCGCTCTTCATTAAAGCCTCTGAGTATTCAGGGCTGTCGAGCCCAGTCGTTGCCTGTGCAGCCTCGAACAATTCCTGACCAAAATACGGCATCACCGTATCCGCATTACTTGTATTGAAGGTAATCAGGTCATTCAAAGAAAGGTTCCTGGTCCCGGTATCAGACAGGTAGGAATTCAGGTCTTCCTTGAATTCAAAAAGCAGCACCTGAAATTCTGCCCCATCAACAGATTCCGGCAACTCAAGATTGAGCGGATCGACAAGTTCAGCACCCTCTTCCTCAAACAAGGACAGCCACTCGGTATAAAGAGTTTCGACATCCTGAAACTCGCCAGCACCAAAATAATCTCTCAGCACGCCTAATCTGATGCCTGCCAGGTTTACACGGGTCAATTCAAACAGTGCGCTGTTGCCTGGCTGTCCCTGCAGAATTGCTAGCATCATGGCGGCTCCCTGGACTGTCCTGGCCATGGGTCCGGCAATATCCTGTGTATGTGATATGGGAATGATGCCGTCCTGGCTGACACTGCCACTGGTCGGCTTGATGCCTACCACACCATTGGCACCGGCCGGACAAACGATGGAGCCGTCGGTTTCCGTCCCTACGGCCAATGGCACCAACCCCGCGGCGACAGCGACGGCGGACCCGCTGGATGAACCACAGGGATTGCGATTCAGAACGTAGGGATTACGTGTTTGTCCACCCAGGCTGCTCCAGCCACTGCTGGAATTAGTACTACGGAAATTTGCCCATTCACTCATGTTGGCCTTGGCAACAATTATGGCCCCGGCTTCGCGCAACAGACGGACCAGTTCTGCGTCATCTGCAGCACGATGGTCTGCAAGTGCGAGAGAACCGGCTGTAGTGGCCATTCGATCGCCTGTATCTATATTGGCTTTTAATACTACCGGTACGCCATGCAAAGGACCCATTGGGCCATCTCTGTTCAACTGCGCATCCAGTTCACGTGCAATCATCAGAGCATCCGGATTAATTTCTATAATGGCATTCAGGGTTGGCCCGTCATCATCAATCAATGTAATTCTGTCCAGCGTCGCGCGAGTCACCATCTCGGCACTGACATTGCCTGCAGCCAACTCAGTCGCCAAATCGGTTACATCCAGTTCCAGCAGGTAAAAATTATTTGCTTCAGGGGGCGGCTGACAGGCAGTTAGCACGCCCAGTAGCATCACAACAAGAATTTGTAGCACAGTAGTGCAAAGCCTCATGATTATTTCCTTGCCAGGAAACATTGCCATTCTGGTAAGAATACCCTAAACCAGAAACAAACTTATTTGCGGAAATGCCATCAGCAACAGGGTGACCAGCAAAGTTATTAACACAAAGGGCATGGCTCCGCTGAAAATCATCCCCAGGCTAATACTGTCGTCATCAACACTGGACTTGATGACATAGACGCTAAGTCCCAGTGGTGGTGTCAGCAAACCTATCTCGATGCCAATCACAGTAATAATGCCAAACCACACCAGGTTCTCGCCCATCGCTGACACCACTGGCAATGCCAGTGGCAGCAGGATCAACATAATGGAAGTGGAATCCAGGACGGTACCCAGAACAATCAGCAGGCAAAGGTAGATGATAAGAAATCCGGTCAACCCCAGACTGGAATCACCCAGCAACAACGCAATCGCCTGAGGTAATTCCGTCAGAGTCAGCATCATGCTGAAAATACTGGCGCAGATGATCAGGAACAATATACTGACTGAAACCTGGCCTGCCTCTCCCATGACTTCCCACAAGCGGCCTCCTTTTAATTTACCCCTGATCAGGGCGATGAGCATGGCGGCAAAGGCGCCCGCAGCGCCAGCCTCGGTTGGGGTAAAGATGCCCCCGTAGATTCCCCCTAGGACAATGAGGACCAGCAGGCACACAACCAGCAAGCCAGGCCATGGATTGCTGCTCTCATCTTCGGGTTGTGCCGCTTCACCCTGATTACCTCCGGTGAAGCCTGGTGCAAATACCGCCATCAGGAATACGCCCACGGCAAAACTGAGCGCCAGAATAATGCCGGGGATGATGGCTGCGATGAAGAGATCACCAATGGAGACTTCTGCAATAACGCCATAAATGATGAGCAGGAGACTGGGAGGAATCAACATACCCAGCACAGAAGAGCCCGCGGTCAGACCTACGGCAAAGCGCTTGGTATAGCCTTGTCTGACCAGTTCAGGGACAGCAATCTTGGAGAAAATGGCTGCAGAAGCAATGGATATCCCGGTAATGGCAGCAAACACGGCATTAGCCGCCACAGTGGCTATGCCAAGGCCGCCCTTACACCAGCCAAACAGCTGCTGGGCCGCACGAAAGGCATCACGGCCGATATCTGCTACATTGACGAACAAGCCCATGAGGACGAATAAGGGGACTGTAGCAAAGACATATTCAGAAACTGCACCTTCAGCTGCCAGGGACAGGGTTCGTGTTGCCACCGTAAAATCCTGCTTCAAAACTGCCAGCCCAAGAAAGCCTGTTAGTAACAGGGCTATGGCTATTGGCATGCCCATGCCAATAAGCAGCAGTACCAGCGCAATCATAACCAGGCCAACTACACGGGGTTCCGCATTCAACTGCCAGAGCAGAACCATGAGGATCAAAACGATAGTCGGGAGTAACAGTGCTTTTAACCAGACAACAGCGCTGCCTGCGACCTGATGGGTCTGACCAACTATTATCTGGCGTATAAATTCTACAGCTGCTGCCACTGCGCCGAGCACAATTATGAATTTCACTGGCCATACGGTGATGGTGAATACCGATTCAACTCCCGCAAATTCCCGTGTTGAAAAAGCCCTGGTAAAGTCAGGCCAGGTTCCTATAGCCATTAAGGCCATTACGGCTGCTGCGACCAAGGCCATTACTGCACGCCAGGCAACAAGAAATGTCGGCGAGTGATTACCCAGGTAATCGGCAAAAAATTCAGTGCGGGTAAGACGATCCCTATGTACGGCGTAGGCAATCTGCAAAAACACCGCAGCGACCAGGGAAAGTGACACCATTTCCGGCACACCGGTGATGGGTGAGTCAAACAGGTTACGCCCGGCAATATCGGCGCAAATAAGAAACATAATGGCAAAGGTCCATATCACCCCCGCCGCATTAAGACGCCGGATAAAACGGGTATAAATAAAACCTATTGGATTTTCTACAATCGGATCTGACACATACTTCCCTTTTTTTTATCTTGTCTCTTGTATCTGATTTTTATTCCAGATCCCACTGCCGCATCGGGGTCCCACCTCTTGCCCTGAGTTCCTGCATATAAGCATCCAGAACCGCTCGGGCTGGATAACCTCTGGCCTCTGCGGCATCGGCCCAACGCCCGGCAATGTTTGGCATGGCATCTATCCATAACTGCTTTTCTGCTGCGGACAACTCGCTGACAATAGCGCCATCTTCTGACATCGAGGTCAGCCCATTCTGGTAACGGACCCCCAACTCATCGGCAACCAACTGGCTGTATTCCCTGCCCAGCTCGGACAGGACATCCTGCACTTCCGCAGGCAAGGCATTCCAGGTATCAAGGTTGACCGACATGCCTCCTGTCAACTGACCACCAATACCTACCAGGGTGATATAGGGAGCCACTTCATGAATTCGATAAGGCGGAGCGCCGGTCATGATAATGATGACGCCATCAGCGACCCCGGTTTGAATTTGCGTATAGTAGGTTGTCAGCCCGCCTTCAACAGCGATGGCACCGGTCCCTTCAAGCCAGGCAGAGGTCACTCCGGGAGCGAGAATTTTTTTACCACGCAAGTCTGCAATAGAGTTGACCGGAAAATTGGTCATCAGGTGGTAGGTATCCAGTACGCTGCCACCCAGGAAATATTGGTTTTGTGCTGTCCATGCCTGGTTTAGTGCTGGCATGGTGTCATGCAGATTATTCATGATTTCCCTGATCATCTGGAAATCATCAGTAGCGAAAGGGGCAAAATAAGTGACGTTTTGCAGCGGCATCTTGGACAGCTCCCATAAGGTCCCTACCCAGCCGATATCAGTCAATCCTATTTCTACGGCTTCCAGCGTATTATCGAGTTTATAGAGAGAGCCACCATAGGCTTCGGTCCAGCGAATATCGTAATCACTACCCGCCTCTTTCAGACGTTGGTTGGCATTAGTCACCACATGGCTTTGCATAACACCAACCCAGGGCAAGGCAGTATTGTGACTGGATGCAATAGTCAGGCGAATCGTTTCTGCATTGACCGCTCCCGCCAATAGTGCTGACATCAGAAACAATAAAAAAGGCGTCAGGATAAAATTCCTGGCGCCTTTCATAACGGCAAAACTTTTTGCTAACAGAGGTTGTAATGACCACATGGTCAAATAATTCACGTCAGGTCACAGAGGTTTCTGAAAAACAAGAACCGCCCTGTCAGTTCCTCCCCGCATCCCCGGTGAAAAAACCATGGCCGTTCTGTCATCTTCAGGGTTTGCCAGAATGTCACTATCGACAACCAGATCAAATCCGGCAGCGGTGATTTCACTAACGATGACTTCTTTATCAATGCGATGAATGGTTGTGGAATCACGCCAGCCAGAACCTGCTTCGGCAAGATGGTCAACTATCACGTACTTCCCACCTGGTTTTAGTGCTGCAAATATTTTCCCATTCATTACGCCAGTATCCACTTCTACACCCTGCAGGTCATGGTAATACAGCACGTTATACACGGCATCCAGACCATCAGGGAAAGTAACATCGTTGTAATGCACTACATAATAATCAGCATTGTCGCGTGCATCTGCAAATGCCTGGCCTGCTTCACCCACAGTTCCTTCGCCGAAAGCTGCAAGATAAGGCATGTCATACATCTCTACTCTTCCATCAGGGCCAACGGCTTCAAGCAGCATGGGTGTGTAATACTGGCCAAAAGTTGTTATCTCAGCCACATGATCCCCTACGTTCAATCCTGCCAGGGTGAGAAGCTCTGCAGGCTTTCTTCCGGGGTCTCGAGCCATTTGCTCTTCAGTCCTGGCACTGGATGCAACCGCACGACTGATATGCGCGGGGATGGCGTCTGAACTCGAAGATTCGGCCATTTCCACTACAACTACTTCATTTAATTCAACAACTTCAGCTTCTTCTGTCGCAGGCTGACAAGCCGCCAACATTACGAGTACTGCTAGAAAAACTTTTTTCATGAATATCACCTGCAAATAAAAAACCCCGGAAAGCTGATTGTAGCCCCGGGGTTTATTAATGCAATGGGTAATGAGAGAAGCTTACTGACTTAAATCCAGCAGCAATTTATTCAGCTTTTGTATATAGCTGGCAGGATCATCAAGATGCCCACCTTCGGCCAGACTGGCCTGGTCAAAGAGAATGGACGCCAAATCATTGAATCGCTCCTCATCCGGTTCCTTGTCCAGCTTTTCTAGCAAAGGATGCTCCGGATTGATTTCAAAAATGGGCTTGAACTCAGGCATGGCTTGCCCTGCTGCCTCCATGATTTTTCTCATCTGGGCACCCATGTCATGTTCGGCAATTGACAGACATGCAGGGGAGTCAGTTAAACGATTAGTCGTACGTACTTCTGCTACCTGATCACCAAGGCTGTCTTTTATCCGTTTCAACAAGGGTTCTGCTTTCTTGTCAGCTTCTTCTTGCTGCTTTTTATCTTCCTCTGAATCGAGATTGCCAAGATCAAGTTCACCACGTGTAACATCCTGGAATTGCTTGCCATCAAACTCCGTAAGGTGGCTAATGAACCATTCATCAACCCGGTCGGATAACAACAAGACTTCAATACCCTTCTTGCGGAAAACTTCCAGATGGGGACTGCTCTTGGCTGTGTTATGCGATTCGCTGGCAATATGATAAATCTTGTCCTGCTTATCCTGCATACGCGATATGTAATCCTCAAGCGACTGATCCTGTTTAGGATCATTGGTATGCGTCGTTGAAAACTGCAACAAGCCAGCAATTTTTTCCCTGTTGGCAAAGTCCTCAGCAGGTCCCTCTTTCAGCACCTGACCAAATTCATCCCAGAACTTCTGGTAGTTTTCCTTGTTCTTCTTTTTCAGCTTGCTCAACATATCAAGTACACGTTTGGTTAGTGCACTCTTCATTGAATCTACTGCGGGGTCTTTTTGCAAAATTTCACGGCTGACATTCAGACTGATGTCGTTGGAATCTATGACCCCTTTAATAAAACGCAAGTACAGGGGTAAAAACTGTTCTGCATCATCCATGATAAAAACACGCTGGACGTAAAGTTTCAGGCCTCTGGCCGCATCCCGGTTCCACATATCAAAGGGAGCGCGAACAGGCAGGTATAACAAACTGGTATATTCAAGCTTGCCTTCAACTTTGTTATGAGACCAAACCAGGGGGTCCTCAAAATCATGACTGATGTGCTTATAAAACTCTTTGTATTCGTCATCATTCAGCTCAGCACGTGGACGTGTCCACAGGGCCTTCGCTGAATTTACTGATTCGTATTCTGGAGCTTTCTTCTTTTTGACTTTTTTATCTTTCTCATTTTCATCAACATCCTCGTCAATGCCAGAATCTTCCTTCACCATCATGACCGGGATAGAAATATGATCAGCATATTTTCTGACAATACTGCGCAATCGAAAGCCTTCAGCAAATTCCTTTTCGGCTTTACTTAAATGGAGAACAATACGGGTACCTCTGTCAGCTTTATCCAGTGTTTCTACTACAAAATCTGCTTCCCCCCGGGATTCCCAGCGTACACCCTGGTCAGCTGTCTCACCTGCCTTGCGGCTGAATACCTCGACTTTGTCTGCAACAATAAAGCCTGAATAGAAACCAACACCAAACTGACCAATTAATTGCGAATCTTTTTTTTCATCACCAGTCAGGGCTTCCAGAAACTGCGCCGTACCTGACTTGGCTATAGTGCCGAGATTTTCAATGATTTCATCCCGGTTCATACCAATCCCATTATCAGAAATGGTAATGGTTTTTTTCCTGGTGTCGAAATCAACAGTAATCTTCAGATCCGGATCATCTTCCAACAACTCTGGTTTTGCCAAAGCAGCAAAACGTAATTTGTCAGCTGCATCTGAAGCGTTGGATATCAATTCCCGAAGAAATATTTCCTTGTTGCTGTACAAGGAATGAATCATTAAATGCAGAAGCTGCTTGGCTTCTGTCTGAAAACCCAGAGTTTCTTGTTTGGCTTCTACGCCCATGGATCGGATACTCCCAAATAGTTCTACTGGTAAGCTCCCTAAATGAGGGCAAATTGCACAAATTCAAGGCAAAAAAAACGCATCCAGAGATGCGCTTTTACTAGGTGCTGCTTTATAGTTTTTGTTATCTGAAATCGATGTTACTGGTTTTATTAGATGGTAAAGCCCCTATTATAAAAACTCGGCTAGTTCACGACGCTGGCGCTGCAAGGTTTCATAACGCTCTTTTTCGCGGGTAAGGACGGTAATCCAGGTTTGAGCTGTATCATCACTAATGTCCTCACTACGCTCAATTCTGGCAGCTTCTCTGGCAGCTTCTATACCCTCATCGTAACGATTTGCTTCCATATAACAGCGTGCAACAGAGAGATAAGCCTGATCAGGACGATCGAGGCCGCCTTTGTCAAAGGCATTATCAAAAGCTTCAATACATCCTTCAAAGTCTTCCATGGTGGCATAGATTCTGCCAAGGCGAGCATAATGTTCGCCATCATCGGACATCGCTGCCGCCCTTTCCAGTGGTGGCGCAGCTTTTTCGTCTTCCCTGGCAATTTGGTAACAAGTTGACAAAAATGCCAAATTACTTTCATCCTCCGGGATGATGCCATCAGCCATTCCCTTTTCAATTATCCTTGCGCAACCGTAGGAGTAATCGTTGTTATAAAGTTGTGCCGCCAGATTAATCAACTGAGTATCTGTGTCCAGATGACCGATTACGTCTACAACATAATATGACTGCGCTTGCTCCCGGAACCGTTCTATCTGCCCAAGTACTGCAGGCAGCAACACCCAGTCATCTGCCTCGTTGTACAACACTACAGATTCTCGTAATACCTGGTAAGCCTTCTCGTAATCTTCGATATTGAAATAAAGGGCGCGTAACAAGTCGTAAATATTCTTGTTAATTGCTTCATTTTTAGAACGCAGAATTTCCATATGACGCAATATGAAAGGAATTGAATCATTATATTCTTCAAGTTGATAATGTGCGGTTCCTATTCGGTAATACACATCTTCATTCGGCTCAAGCGCAACATCGTTATACTGGGTAAAATAATCTATCGCCTGAGTGAAGTTTTCCTCGACATAATAAAGTGAGCCGAGATAAAACAAAGTCTGCTCAAGTTGTTCCTGCGTCAGATTTGGCAGAGTCAACATTTGTACATAAGCATTAATTGCTTCTGGATAGTTTTCCGCTATTTGGTAGAGGTTCGCGTAAAATTGCCACATGACAAATTTTTCTCTGTCATTCAGACGATCTCTGTCATACAAATCCTTGATTTCATCCAGCACTTCCATAGCACCGGCGAAATCATCCATATCCCGAAGTTCCATAACTTCATTGATACGGGTGAAAACCTGCCTGCTTAGTGTTTGTGAAGAGCGCGCTTCAGGTGGCGCACGGCGACCTTCTTCTTCCTCTGCACGTTGTGCCAAAACCTGGCTTCCAGAAATGAACTGAAAATCAGCAAATGGCAAAGCAGTTACAACAGCTGCCAACAACAATGATTTGGCCAGTTTTTGCAGTAACCTTGGAAAAATAATATTTTTCAGCATTTTCTTCGCCCTTATTCTGCTTCCAGGTTATAACGGAACAAATACCTTACACCTGGAACTGGAACTGCCTGCCCATCGGATACGCGGGCATTAAATTTAAACCTTGATACAGCACGCCGTGAAGATGAATCAAATATATTGGCAGGATCTGCATCAACGACTTCGATACTGTCTGGGTCGACAGTGCCCTGGGCTGTAACTGTAAACTGAACCAAACACCAACCCTCTATACCTCGTGAAGCGGCTCGTTGAGGATATTGCGGTTGAATCGTTACAATCGGCAACATTTCTGAGTCACTGGCCGAAATAGACGCATTCGTATCAAGACCACCCATATCTACTTCAACACGTGAAATATTCAGACCCTCTCCAGTGGGAGCATTCAGAGACAAGTCAGGTTCAGGTAGATCAGGAATGTCTTCCGGTACATCCGGTTCTTCAGGCTTGGGTTCCTGTCGCTGCACTTCCAATTCAATATCTGGCATGGTGATGTCAGCGATTTTACGTACTTCCCCTCTTTCAGGTTCAGTCGTGTCCATGGAGATCAATAACTGCATCAGAAAGAAAAGCCCGAAAGTTACGCCGGCTGCAAAAACAATAGCAAATCCAAAATTGAATATTCTGATCATAATTTATTCCTCGGCAGCTATTTGTACACTGGTTGCTTCTGCTTCTCTTGCAGCATTCATTATCATCAGCACAAATTCATTGGCTGCATCCTGATCTGCCTGAATAACTACGGCAGCATTCGGAGATTCAGCCAGGCGCTGTTCTATACGCAGACGCAAGTTTCTTGGTGGAATGATATCCCCGTCCATCCACAATTCCCCTACTGGTGAAATCGCAATAAATATAGGCTCACCGGATGTGGCTTCAACGGTTGACGCTTCCGGATAATTCACTGTATATCCGGATTCCTTTACAAAGACGGAAGTAACAATGAAGAAAATCAGCAGGATGAAAATTACATCCAACATTGGAGTCAGGTCTATCTCACCTGCCTGTTCTTCATCTTTTGCTCTAGAAAAACCTTTCATTTTGCTTCCTGTTTAATGTTTCTTATGTAGTACTCATGTCAAGCATTTCCTACATCGCTTTTCCTACATAAAAGCACAGATCAAGCGTGCTGGATTTCCAAATGGTCTTCCAGTAACTGCAGTTCACGGTTGGTTCTCACTTTCAGAATGTTACTGGCAAAGATACCGGACAAAGCACCTACCATACCTGCCATGGTGGGGATAGTTGCCCTGGCAACACCGCCAGACATCTGCTTGGCATCTCCGCCTCCTGTAACAGCCATGACATAGAACACTTCAATCATTCCTGTCACTGTACCCAGCAGACCAAACAATGGACATACCACCACCAGCACTTCAATTACCGGCAATGTTGACTTGAGATCCTGGGTGACACGAGAAACAAGTTCCTGACGAATAGCATGGGCATTCCAGGACCGTTTATCAGTCCTGGCTTCCCATTCAGTTAGTGCAGTTACAACGTTCTTTTTGTGAACAGTTCTAAGAAACCAGAAGCGCTCAATCATCAGACTCCATTTTACAAATAATAAAATGGCGATGAGATTGAGGACGGGACCACCTCTTTCCATAAAGACGTCGATGGACTCGAAACTCTCACTTAGTACTTCAAACATAAGCTAATCTCCAGCTTGAATAGTTGCTATCAGCCTAGCTTAAGATACGTTACCTGACGCTTCTGCACGCCTTGCAATAATTCCCGTCGCCTGTTCTTCCAGAATGTGAATCACCTGATCACTACGTGATTTCACAATGGTATGGAACAAGATGGTAGGAATTGCAACAACGATACCCAGTACCGTGGTAACCAGGGCGCCGGAAATACCGCCAGCCATGATTTGTGGATCACCGGTACCAAACAGGGTAATAGCCTGGAACACTGTAATCATACCGGTCACAGTACCAAGCAATCCGCCCAGTGGTGCAACTGTAGCAATAATCTTGAGCAGAGTCAGGAAGCGCTCCAATGCCGGGGTTTCCAGCAGAATTGCCTCACCGAGTTTCAACTCCAGCGTTTCAATATCCATTTTCTTGTCGGTTTCATACACCATCAATACACGGCCCAGAGGGTTGTTCTTGTTGGGACGATCCGGATTTTTCAGCTGACGTTTTACCTTGGAGTTAACTATGGTAAGCGTAATCATACGCTCCACAGCCAACAATGCGGCGAACAGTCCAACGAAAATAATGATTTGGCCAATCGTTCTGCCCTGCTCCCAATATCTTTCACGGAAAGATGGTGAGCTAATCAGAGCTGCCAGGTAGGAGCCACCAAATGGACCTGTTGGGTCTACACCCACCATGGTGAAGCCGCTGGTTGCAGACTGGATTGCTGCTGCTGAACCAGTGTATCTGGCTGGTTGGCTGGGAAGAATACTAAGGCGTTTGGTATTGGGGTCAAACTCCAGGTACTGGCCTCCAGCAACGATATTGTAAGAACCAATTCGCACGACTTCCTGGCTGCTTTGAGTGCCATCTGGTTGCGCAACGTCCGTAGTAAATTTAGTGATATTGGCAGACTCAGTCATTTCCTGTAGCAAGTAGAACCAGAGTCTTTCCAGTTGTTCGATACTGGGCAACTGGGATTCACTTCCCATAATATCGGCCAGTTCAGTCAGGAATACTTCACGACCAGGGTATTGGGCGGAAATAAGAGACGCTTCAAACTGGCTACGTGTATCACCAACGACACCTGCAACTGTACCGAAGAGTTCATCAAGGTCGCCGAGGCGATCCTGCAAGGTTTCAAAACGCTGGGCTTTAATAATCTCGTTCTCGTTGTAGGTGTTTTCCAGATCAACAGAAATTCTTTCTTCCGTTTCACGGCGTTCGACCATTTCGTTCAGTAAAGCCTGGCGCTGGTTAACATTATTCTGGAATTGCTGCAGGCGCTGGCGATGCTCTTCTGTTTCATTCAGTCGTGCTTCTTCTACCAAATTAAGCAGTTCGCTAAGGTTCGCTGCCTGTTGTTGGCCAAAAGCAAGTGACGCAGAAATACATAGAATGGATGTGGTAACTGTTTTAGTTATTAATTTTGCAAATTTCATGACTACTTACTCCGGCGCCGCAATGGGAAGTTCAAGAATTTCAGTACTGGCCAACGCCTGGGCCATCCTGATTGCATTAGCAACGGGACGACGATAGTTGTCTTCCAGAGTTACCCACTGGTTGGAATTTTTATCCCATACACCAGTCTGGGTCTGGTCACTGGTCTGATACAACAGGGCAATACGGCCAACACGAAGAATATCGACGTCTCGCTCAATACCACCAATCTCCAGAGCATCTGTGTAATGCTCCATAGCCCGGCCATAATTGATTTCCTGCTGATATGCAGCCAGCAACAGACGAAAAGTCTCAGCCACATTTACGCTGGAGTCGTCAAAGGTATTGCGAACAAGTGTCAACCGGGCTTTGCGTTGATCGAGAAGGAATGGCAGGTCAAGTTCTACAAACTGTTCCAGTGCAACCAGCATTCTTTCCATCAATGGCGGGACCTGTCGTTGCAGAGCAGCGGCATCTTCAATCGACTGATCATACTGCGCAATGGTTCTTTCCTGCTCAGCAATCGTTCGGCGATAACTTGCGTTATACACTTCAAGGCCGTCGACTACCTTGGCGACTTCGGCATATTCCTGAACGAGCTCATCGGCAGTATCAGAAAGCTGATTGATTCTTGTTTGTGCTTCAGCAGCTGCGGCAATTGCTTCACCAGCTATAGCGTTGGCTCTGTCAATGATGCTGGTATCAACAACGGTGTCTTGTGCAGACGCAGCTGTAAAACCAAACACCACAGGTATCATTAGTAAAGGAACAAGTATCCCTTGTTTGAAACGATGGTAGTTCATGTGTAGTCCCACTTGTTTATAGAAAATCCAAAAAAGATGAGTAGACTCCCGGCAACTCATCTGGCATCCAGCTTTAAATTTGAAAACATCTTTCAAGCTTAATTGCTTAGACGCAAGAAAAGTCCTAAAGGTCTAATCGAAAATATCCCCGTAATTCAGGTCCAGAAGTGAAATACTGCTAAACCATTAATTCTTAGTATCAATGTAATTCAAGTTTTAATTATTCTTCCTTGAATAACCCCTATTTCCCTAAGGCGGCTCAGCATATCAAATACTGAGGGCAGATTGAACACTTTAATCTTTAAAATAGTAAAGGAATTACAAGGAATTTTCGGATCTTTACCAGAGCATTGAAATGATTAAAATGTGCAAAAAAAATTGCCCTGAATCAGGCAATTTTGATTTTACGTGGTAAAAATTATGACTCTGAGGTCAGTTACCAGCCAGCAGCAGTTTTCAGCCCTTCGCCAATCTCCGCGAGACTGCGGACTGTGGTAACTCCAGCGTCATTCAGAGCAGCAAATTTCTCGTCTGCGGTCCCTTTCCCACCTGAAATAATGGCGCCGGCATGCCCCATGCGTTTGCCTGACGGGGCTGTAACACCAGCTATATAGGATACAACCGGCTTGCTAACATTGTCCTTGATGAACTGGGCAGCCTCTTCTTCAGCGGTACCGCCGATTTCACCGATCATGACAATAGCTTCTGTTTGCGCATCTTTTTCCAGCAAAGCAAGAATATCGATAAAACTGGAGCCCGGAATGGGATCTCCCCCTATTCCGACACAAGTAGACTGACCAAAACCATAATCCGTAGTCTGTTTTACCGCTTCGTAGGTCAACGTCCCCGATCGCGAAACAATGCCCACTTTTCCGGGCAAATGAATATGTCCTGGCATGATGCCAATTTTCGACTCACCAGGTGTTATCACACCTGGGCAATTCGGCCCTATGAGCATGACACCCAGTTCATCACATTTAACTTTAACTTCCAACATGTCCAGGGTTGGAATGCCTTCAGTAATACAAACAATCAGTTGAATTCCGGAAAAAGCTGCTTCCAGTATAGAGTCCTTGCAAAACGGTGCTGGTACATAAATGACAGAAGCTTCTGCACCTGTTTCGCTCACAGCTTCACTGACGGTGTTAAAAACTGGCAACTCAAGATGTACCTGACCCCCTTTGCCAGGAGTAACGCCACCGACCATGTTGGTGCCGTATTCAATTGCCTGTTCTGAATGGTAAGTGCCCTGAGATCCGGTAAAGCCCTGGCAAATGACTTTTGTGTCTTTATTAATAAGGATGCTCATGATTTGCCCCCCGCAGCTTTAACCGCTTCCTGAGCAGCTTCTGCCAGGCTGTCTGCTGCAATAATATTCAGGCCGCTATCAGACAATACCTTTTTACCAAGGTCAGCATTATTGCCTTCAAGCCTCACCACAACGGGGACTTCTACGCCCACTTCTTCAACGGCACCTACGATACCTTCGGCAATCAAATCACATCTCACGATGCCGCCAAAAATATTGACCAGTACTGCTTTGACCTTTTCATCCGAAAGAATGATTTTAAAAGCTTCTGATACACGCTCTTTGGTAGCGCCACCACCCACATCAAGAAAGTTGGCTGGCTCACCACCATAGAGTTTGACAATATCCATCGTACCCATAGCCAGCCCGGCACCATTGACCATGCAGCCAATACTGCCATCCAGAGCCACGTAATTCAGATCCCAGTTGGCAGCATGCACTTCACGTTCGTCATCCTGGGTCGGATCATGCAGTTCCTTGAGTTTTGGGTGACGATACAGGGCGTTGCCGTCAATATTCAGCTTGGCATCCAGGCAGAGCAAATCGCCGGACTTGGTGATCACCAGCGGATTGATTTCCAGTAATGACAAGTCACACTCGGTAAAAATTTTTGCCAGCCCCAGAAATATCCTGGTGAACTGTTTCACCTGATCACCTTCCAGACCCAGTTTGAAGGCCATCTCCCTGCCCTGGAAAGGCTGAGCACCAGTTAAGGGATCAATAGTGGCACGAAGAATCTTTTCCGGGGTTTCATGGGCAACTTTTTCAATCTCGACACCACCTTCTGTAGAGGCCATGAACACTATGCGGCGTGATCCACGGTCAATAACTGCGCCAAGGTATAACTCTGATTCAATTTCAGTACATTCCTCGATCAATATCTTATGGACCGGCTGCCCATCTTTATCAGTCTGGTAAGTGACCAACCTGTTGCCGAGCCATTGTTGGGCAAAGTCCTCGATCTCTTCTTTACTGGATACCAGTTTTACACCACCGGCTTTACCCCGACCGCCTGCATGTACCTGGGCTTTGATAATCCATTTGTCACCATACAGGCGACCAGAGGCATCCACAGCTTCCTTGGCATTGTCACAGGCAACGCCCTTGGAAACGGGCAAGCCATAATCCGAAAAAATTTTCTTTGACTGGTATTCGTGCAGGTTCATTTTTAAAGTTGCATCCTTTTATCTTTTATCTTTTATTTCTTAGCTTAATTTTCAGCCTTTAATCCATCTTCAACAATTCTTCTTGCATCCTGCCTCCTGCCTCCTGCATCCTGCCTCCTGTCTCCTGTCTCCCTACTTTTTACGGTTAGGCATATGAATGGCGTGACCATTAACGGCCAGCGCTGCTTCATGCACTACTTCACATAAAGCCGGATGCGAAAACACAGTCATACCAAGATCTTCGGCACTGGTACTGAATTCCATAGCCACAACAACAATCTGTGCTAGATCTGCTGCAGATGGGCCAATAATATGACAACCCAAAACCCGATCAGTGGCTTTGTCGGCAAGCAGCTTCACCATGCCTTCCGAATCATTGGCTGCAAGTGCTCGGCCAGAGGCAGCAAAGGGGAAAGTACCGACATTGTATTCAACGCCATCGGCTTTTAACTGCTCCTCAGTCTTTCCTACCGAGGCGATTTCAGGATGGGTATAAATTACTGATGGAATCAATTCGTAATTCATCGAGGCTTTTTGACCGGCTATATTTTCTGCCACCATCACCCCTTCTTCTGATGCCTTGTGAGCTAACATCGGACCTCTGACTATATCACCCACAGCATAGACGCCAGCAACCGAGGTGGCGCAATGTTCATCAACCTTGATAAAACCCCGTTCATCTTTTTCTATGCCGCAATCATCTGCCAGCAGGGTTTCCGTATAGGGCCGGCGACCAACACAGACAATGAGCTTGTCAAAATCTTCTGACTTCTCACCTTCCTTGTCCTCATAAGTAACCGTGACGCCTTTGGCTTTGCCCTTTTTCAGTTTACTGCCGGTTACCTTGGCACCCAGACGAATATCCAGGCCTTGTTTACCCAGTATTTTGCTGGCCTCTTTTGCAATCTGCTGATCTACCATAGGCAGGAAACTTTCCACGGCTTCAAGGACAACAACCTCTGACCCCAGGCGGGACCAGACTGAGCCCAGTTCCAGGCCAATAACGCCGGCGCCAATTACGCCGAGACGTTTCGGTACTTCCTGAAACTCGAGAGCACCGGTTGAATCAACAATGACATCCTGATCAATTGGTGTTGGAGGAATTTCTATAGGAACTGAGCCGGCAGCCAGAATAATATGGCTGGCGGAATGAACTTCAGTTTTACCATCCTGTATGGTGACTTCTACCTGCTTATCTTTTAACAGTTTGCCCGTTCCTGAAATACCGGTAACTTTATTTGCTTTGAACAAACCACTTATGCCGCCAGTTAACTGCTTAACCACTTTTTCCTTGCGTGCAATCATAACCGGCACATCCATGCTCACTTTACTAACCTTGATCCCATGCACATCAAAATCATGACTGGCCTCGGCATATTTATGGGAGGAGTCAAGTAAAGCCTTGGAAGGGATGCAGCCAATATTCAAACAGGTGCCACCAAGGACCGGTTTGTTGTCCGCATCTATCCATTTCTCAACACACGCAGTATTTAATCCCAACTGCGAAGCCCGGATCGCTGCCACATAACCGCCTGGGCCAGCGCCAATTACTATCACGTCATAATCTGCCATGCTTGTTTCCTGTTTTTACTGCCTTAACTGGTTTGTTTGAGTGTGCTTTTATTCGGGCACGGTACATTCAGACTTCCAGAAAGATGCGCGCCGGATCTTCCAGCAAGTCCTTGATGGTTACCAGGAACTGAACTGCTTCCTTGCCATCAATCATGCGGTGGTCATAGGAAAGTGCCAGGTACATCATAGGCTGTATTTTAACTTCACCGTTAACCGCCATGGGTCGTTCCTGGATTTTATGCATGCCCAGGATGGCCGTTTGTGGCGGATTGAGTATAGGTGTGGACAACAGTGAGCCAAAAACACCGCCATTGGAAATGGTAAATGTACCACCTGTCATTTCTTCAATAGACAGTTTGCCGTCACGGGCCTTGAGCCCAAAATCGCGGATGGAGCTTTCTATATCAGCAAAACTGAGCGAATCGCAATCGCGCAGAACCGGAACCACCAGCCCACGAGGCGAAGAAACGGCCACACCGATATCCTGATAGCCATGATAAATAATATCGCTGCCATCCAGGGATGCGTTCACAGCGGGAAAACGTTTCAGGGCTTCAACACTGGCACGCACGAAAAATGACATAAATCCCAGTCGCGTCCCTTCATGCTGCTTTTCAAAAGCATCCTTGTACTTGTTACGCAATTCCATGACAGCTTCCATGTTGACCTCGTTAAAAGTCGTCAACATGGCAGTACCTTGTGAGGCCTGCAGCAATCTTTCTGCCACCTTGGCACGCAGACGCGTCATCGGTACACGCTGCTCTGCTCTATCACCACTCAAAGCTACCGAAGGTGCAGGTGCTATTTGAGATACTGGCGCCGGTGCCACAGCAGGTTGTGGCGCAGGTGCTGGTGGAGCTTTCAGAAAATTGACCACATCTTCCTTGGTGACCCGGCCATCTTTGCCGGTATTTGGTACCAGGTTCGGATTGATGCCATTTTCTTCCGCCAGTTTGCGCGCCGCCGGACTCATTAGTACTTCTTCGGTGCTTTTATCGATTTCGGGCTCTGCTGGTGTGGGAGTTGATTCAGGCGCAGGTTCGGGTGCATTTCCTTCGTTACTATTTGCAGTGGTATCAGCACTTTTATCAGTACTGGCATCACTTGCAGCTCCAGTTGAAGGTTTGTCAGAGCCGGTAACAGATCCAGCAGCAGTAGCTGAGTCCTGAGCGACTACCCCTTCAACAAAAATGGCCAGCACTTCGTTGCTGACTATAGTATCCCCTTCCTCTTTCTTGATGTCCTGCAAAACCCCGTCAGCAGGCGCCACAACTTCCAGTACCACCTTGTCGGTTTCAATATCTACAAGCAGTTCATCCCGGGAAGCACTTTCACCAGGCTTTTTGTACCAGGTCGCAATAGTACCGTCGGGAACAGACTCGGGTAAGGTTGGAGCCTTGATTTCGATTGTCATGCCATGTCCTTTTTCATTTTTGTTCTGGTTTAGCTTTTATTCAGGGTCGACAAGTTTAAGTGCCTCACCGACCAGTCGGGTTTGGCGCTTGTTATGCAGCTCCATATAACCACCCGCAGGCGCAGCTGAAGCAGTCCGTCCTGCATAGCCCAACTGGAAAGCCGGGCGGTCACGGCGAATCACGTTCTTGATATGATGCTGACTTTGATACCAGGCACCCATGTTCTGTGGTTCTTCCTGGCACCAGACGACTTCTGTGAAATTTTTATAGGGTTTGAGCACCTCATACAAAATATCTTCCGGAAACGGATAAAGCTGTTCAAGTCGAATGATGGCAATGTCCTTGATACCCGCTTCACGGCGTTTGTTGCGCAATTCATAATAAACCTTGCCGCTGCACAGGACGATGCGTTTCACTTTGGCTGGCACAATATCTGCGTCTGTTTCCGGCAACACTGTCTGAAAGGAACCTTCTGATAGTTCTTCCAGAGAAGAAATGGCCTCAGGATGTCGCAACAGACTTTTTGGTGTCATTACGATCAGAGGCTTGCGCAAAGGCCGGATCATTTGACGACGCAGCATGTGGAAAACCTGTGCCGGTGTTGTCGGTATACACACCTGGATATTTTGTTCTGCACTTAGCTGCAGGAAGCGTTCCAGCCTGGCAGATGAATGCTCGGGTCCCTGTCCTTCGTAGCCATGGGGCAACAACATAGTCAGCCCACACAAGCGACTCCACTTGTACTCACAACTGGTAACAAACTGGTCAATCACCACCTGGGCACCGTTGGCAAAATCACCAAACTGGGCTTCCCAGATCACCAGCGCATCAGGTCGGGTGCTGGCATAACCAAATTCAAAGGCCAGTACTGCTTCTTCTGATAGCAATGAATCATAAAGCACAAACTTGCGTTGTGATTCCGAGACATGACTTAGCGGAACATAGGTATCGCCTGTATTCTGGTCATGTAATACCGCATGGCGATGCGAGAAAGTCCCCCTGCCCACATCCTGTCCACTAATACGCACCTTATAATTGTCTGCCACCAAACTGGCATACGATAAACATTCGGCAAAACCCCAATCAATTGGCTTTTCGCCACGGGCCATGAGCGTGCGGTCATCCAGCAATTTTTGTACCTGCCGATTAACCTTGAAGCCTTCAGGTATGGTAACCAGGCGTTCTGCCAGTGCATTCAGGTGCACGATATGCAAATGCGTTTCACAGGGCATGTCCCAGGAATGCCCAAGAAAAGGCCGCCAGTCGACGAACATGGCCGTGTTAGGCACATGCACCAGACTTTTCACCACGTGGGTACCTTCATCCAGGGATTTGCGGTAACTGGAATTCAACTGCTCCGCACCCTCTTTCGTAATCAGGCCTTCTTCGATCAGCTGATTTGCATATAGCGTTCGGGTAGTCGGGTGTTTCTTGATGGCATCGTACATCAGCGGTTGCGTTGTTGACGGCTCATCAGTTTCGTTATGGCCACGACGGCGATAACAAACCAGATCTACAACGACATCCTTGTGAAAAGTATTGCGGTAATCCAGTGCCAGCTGGGAGATGAACAATACAGCTTCAGGATCATCGCAATTAACATGGAAAATCGGCGCCTGTACCATTTTTGCGATATCGGTGCAGTATTCTGTAGAGCGCACATCATCCTGCCTGGATGTGGTAAAGCCAACCTGGTTATTCAGTACAATATGTACAGTTCCACCAGTTTTATAGGCCCGGGTTTGTGACATCTGGAACGTTTCCATCACTACACCCTGTCCGGCAAAAGCTGCATCACCGTGGATCATGATCGGTAATACCGTTTCACCCATTTCATCCTGGCGTCGGTCCTGGCGCGCCCGGACCGAACCGGCAACAACCGGCGAGACAATTTCCAGATGAGATGGATTAAAGGCCAGGCTGCAGTGAATCTCTCCACCCGGCGTCATGATATTGGATGAAAAACCGGAGTGATATTTCACATCACCTGAGGTTTTGTAAATTTTCTTGCCTTCAAATTCGGCAAATAGTTCTTCAGGATTCTTGCCCATGGTATTGACCAGGACATTCAGACGGCCACGGTGGGCCATACCCATCACAACTTCCTTGGCACCAAACTCACCGGCACGCTGGATAATATCATCCAGGGCATGGATCATACTTTCGCCACCTTCAAGACCAAACCGTTTCGTTCCCGGATATTTTCCATCCAGGTGTTTTTCCAGCCCTTCCGCTGCACTCAGACGTTCAAGAATGTGCAGGCGCTGTTCCTTGCTGAATTTGGGTTTACCTTTATTGGGCTCAATACGTTCCTGGATCCATTGGCGTTCTGCCATGTTCATAATGCCCATGTATTCATAGCCAATAGAGGAGCAATAGATTTTTTCCAGAGTATCGATAATCTCTGACAACGTGGCCTGCTTTTCTTCTGTATATAAAGTATCAGTAGAAAATACTGTATTCAGATCAGCTTCGGACAAGTGGTGATAGCTCAACTCCAGATCCGATACGTTGACGCGATGCATGAGCCCCAGGGGATCGAGCCTGGCATGTTGATGCCCACGCACCCGGTAAGATGCAATTAGTTGCACCACACTGACCTGTTTGGCTTCATGAGAAGCACTGCCAGGCATAATGCTGGTTACTACCTGGAAGTTGTTTATTGCATTGCGCCTGGGCAGGCCTTTGAACTGCTTCAGAATTTCTTCATGACTGACGTCGGCCCCGTTGCCACCTTCCACTTGCGGCAAGCTGGAAAAATAATTTCGCCATTCATCCGGTACGGATTCAGCCTCCTGCAGCCAGGACTCATACAGGCCCTCGACATAGTCCAGATTAGCTCCGGAGATGTGGCCTGATTGCAGCATTAGGTCGCGAATATTTTCGAGCATGATGGCTTTTCTCCTATATAACAGGGAGACGAGTGGGTCAGGTGCCCCTTTCCATTAACATGGAACGGATATGACCTATTGCACGGGTTGGATTCAGTCCTTTTGGACACACGGCTACGCAGTTCATGATGCCGCGGCATCTGAACACACTAAATGGATCTTCAAGATCGGCCAGTCTTTCATCCGTATGCGTATCCCTGCTGTCAGCAAGAAAACGATAGGCCTGAAGCAGGCCGGCAGGACCAACAAATTTTTCAGGGTTCCACCAGAATGAAGGGCAATTGGTTGAACAGCAGGCGCAAAGGATGCATTCATACAAACCATCCAGCTTGGCGCGCTCTTCAGGTGACTGCAAACGTTCAATTGCTGGCACCGGGTCATCATTCTGCAGATAGGGTTTGATACGTTCGTACTGCTTGTAAAACACAGACATATCAACCACCAGGTCACGCACAACAGGAAGCCCGGGCAAAGGCCTGATAATCAGCTTGTCATTTTTTACTACTTCGGAGAGATGCGTAATACAAGCCAGTCCATTGACCCCATTCATGTTAACGCCATCGGAACCGCACACCCCTTCCCGGCAAGATCGTCTGTAGGCAACACTTTCATCCTGCTCTTTCACCAGGTGTAAAACATCCAGCACCATGATGTCCTTGCCATCAGGAATCTCAACCTGAAAATCCTGCATACTCGGTTTCAGATCTGTTTCAGGGTTGTATCTGTATACGCTTACTTGCACTTCAATCTCTCTGTTTTCTCTGTCAATTTAGACATCTGTTACGCACCGGATGACGACCCTGCGGGTCTCTTCCGGCCTACACCTTTTCAAAATCATTTGTGTCGGCAAACGGCCTTTCAGGCCTATGCCGACCTACCTTGTACTTTCCATGTACTTTATTACCTCGCCACTCGTCACTAGCCACTCGCCACTTTTTTAGCTTCAGCTCAATATTTCCTTTCCATAGGCTCAAACGTAGGCACTGTCTTTGGTTCAAAATTCACGCTGCGTTTGCTCAGGGATTTTGTCTCGGGAAAATACAGGGAGTGGCAGAGCCAGTTTTCATCATCACGTTCAGTGAAGTCATCTCTGGCATGAGCTCCGCGACTTTCATTACGCCCTTCAGCAGCAATGGCTGTAGCTTCAGCCACTTCAAACAGATTTTCCAACTCAAGCGCTTCGATACGCGCTGTATTGAAAGTATTGCTCTTGTCTTCCAGGTTCTGGTTTTCAATCCGCTCCCGAAGAGTGCCAAGTTTTTTAATACCTTCCTGCATGAATTCGCCTTTCCTGAAAACGCCAAAGTGATTCTGCATAACATTCTGCAGTTCCTTGCGCAGGTCGGCAGTCTTTTCACCGGATGTGGATTCATTCAGACGTGCCAGGCGTGCCATGGCGCCTTCTATATCGGACTCACTGGCTTCCTGTTGTTCAACACCACTGCTCAGCATTTTCTCGATAAAAATACCTGAGGCGCGACCAAAAACCACCAGATCAAGTAGCGAGTTACCACCCAGACGATTGGCGCCGTGCACCGATACACAAGCCGCTTCCCCGCAGGAAAAGAGCCCTTCAATGACCAGGTCATTGCCTTCGGCATCCCTGGTCAGCGCCTGACCATGCACATTGGTGGGAATGCCACCCATCATGTAATGACAGGTAGGTACAACCGGAATGGGTTCTTTAACCGGATCCACATGAGCAAATGTTCGGGACAACTCCAGAATGCCTGGTAATTTCTCATTCAGGACTTTCTCACCCAGGTGATCAAGCTTTAATAGCACATGGTCCGCTTCGGGACCGACGCCGCGCCCTTCCAGAATTTCAATGACCATGGATCGCGCCACGACATCTCTGCCTGCCAGATCCTTGGCGTTGGGTGCATAACGCTCCATGAAACGTTCTCCATCCTTATTGACCAGATAACCACCTTCACCGCGGCAACCTTCTGTGACCAGAGTACCGGCGCCATAGATACCGGTGGGATGGAACTGCCACATTTCCATGTCCTGCATGGGAAAGCCGGAACGCATAGCCATGCCGATACCATCACCGGTATTGATCAGGGCATTGGTGGTTGAGGCATAGATACGCCCTGCTCCACCAGTGGCAAGCACCGTTGCCTTGGACTTGATGAAAACCACTTCACCATTTTCGATACAGATGGCAATCAGGCCCACGACATGGCCTGCCTGGTTTTTAACCAGGTCCACGGCATACCACTCATTTAGAAACTGGGTGTTGTTCTTCAGGTTGGCCTGGTACAGGGTATGTAATAAAGCGTGACCAGTACGATCAGCTGCAGCACAAGTTCTGGCCGCCTGCCCACCCTTGCCATAATCCCGGGATTGCCCGCCAAAGGGACGCTGATAGATACGACCGTCCTCGTTACGTGAAAAAGGCAGGCCCATATGCTCCAGTTCAAACACTGCCTGGGGCCCTTCACTGCACATGTATTCAATAGCGTCCTGGTCACCGATGTAATCGGAACCCTTCACCGTGTCATACATATGCCAGCGCCAGTCATCATCAGGATCATTGCTGGCAATAGCACAGGTGATACCACCCTGGGCAGAAACGGTGTGGGAACGCGTGGGAAAAACCTTGGAAATAACCGCCGTGTTATATCCTGATTGAGACAGTTGTAAAGCGGCACGCAAACCGGAACCGCCGCCGCCGACAATCAGACCATCAAATGTCATGGTTCGAATATTAGCCAAGACTCACACACTCCATAAAATCATGATGCCCCAGAGAAAATAAACCACGGTGGCCCCAAGGCAGACCATCAGGAATAAAAAACGGATAAAAGTGGCACTTGGCCCCATCATGCGCGTGGTCAGATAATCGGTAGCGACTGTCCAAATGCCAATCCAGGCATGGGCGCACAAAGCGGCCAGGGTAATGAGACTGAAAATACGCATACCGGTATCCGCGAACAGTGCACGCCACTGGATATAGTCCATATCAGGAACACTGATCAGGATGCCGGCGTGACACAGCACATATAAAAGTATTACGACGGCACTGATACGTTGAACCAGCCAGTCATACAAACCGTTGCGGCCGAAACTGGTGACATTCGTTACCATAACCACACCCCCAGGGCTGCGATAAGCACAATACTGACCACAATCACGATCTTCGCACCTCTTGGCGCGGCTTCCTTGCTTTCCCCAAAGCCCAGATCCATCAGCAAATGCTTGATGCCGGCAACCAGATGATAGGCCAGAGCTGAGAAAATGCCCCAGGCCACAAAGGTTACCAATGGCTTATTCATCAGTTCCTGCAGGTCTGCAAAACCTTCAGGCCCAGAAAGGGAGAGATCCAGCATCCAGAGCAGGATGCCAATACTGACAAAGAGAATGACACCGGAAATGCGGTGAGTAATAGAAGTGATAGCCGCCAAAGGCAGCTTGATGGTGCTGATGTCGAGATTAACCGGCCATTCTGTCTTGGACTTTGGTTTCACTGCATCCTCTTTAAAATGCCAAAAGAAAATCAATTGTTAGTAGTTAGTTATCAGCCGATTATATTTTGATATACAAAACTAATCAGTTTTTATTCGTTCGTTAAAACGGCTCGTATTATGCCCAACTCCATCTCGTCTTTGAACCATTTTCTGCACTTTTCTTGTAAAAAATATTACAGAACTTTTCCTTAATTATTGAAGCCTTAAGGGCAAATATTACAAAGCTTTATGCTTTGCCCTTAACCAACTTGACCGCCTCCTTCAGGCGCATTTGAATTGACAATTATCATGCCAGCGGATAGTGTTGCGCCTCCGTAACAGCGTGCATTAACGCGTGCCGCTGGTCACCGAATTACTATCAATATAATCCTAAAAGAGAAATCTACAGTAGGAGCGAAAAGGAGTCCTTATGGCTGAGAAAAAAGCTCAGTTGTCCGTGGATGGCATTGAAGAGCCAATAGAATTACCCATTTATGAGGGCACCACCGGGCCAGATGTAATTGACGTTCGCATCCTGGTTTCCCATGGCATATTCACCTATGACCCCGGTTTCATGTCTACTGCCGCGTGTGATTCCGCCATTACCTATATTGACGGTGGCAAAGGCATCCTGCTCTACCGTGGCTATCCCATTGAACAGTTGGCTGAGAAATCCGACTTCATGGAATGTTGCTATTTGTTACTAAATGGCGAGCTGCCGACATCAGATGAGAAAAGCACCTTCATCAACAACATCAAAAATCACACCATGGTGCACGAGCAGATTTGCAACCTCTTCACCAGCTTTCCACGCCATGCCCACCCCATGTCAGTCATGATTGGTGCTGTTGGTGCCTTATCAGCTTTCTATCACAACGACCTGCAGATCGAAAATATCGAGCATCGCAAGGAAGTAGCCGTGCGACTGATCGCCAAGATTCCTACCCTGGCAGCCATGACTTACAAGTATTCCATTGGTCAGCCCTTCATGTATCCGCGCAATGAATTGAGCTTCTCGGAAAACTTCCTGCACATGATGTTTGCCACACCCTGTGAAGATTATGTGCCAAGCCCGGTTATAGCCGATGCCATGGACAAGATCTTCCTGCTCCATGCCGACCATGAACAAAATGCCTCAACCTCAACAGTACGCCTGGCCGGTTCTACCGGCGCTAATCCTTACGCCTGTATCTCATCGGGCATTACTGCCTTGTGGGGACCTTCCCATGGTGGCGCCAACGAAGCCGTGCTGGAAATGCTCAATGACATCGGCGATGTGTCCAACATTCCCGCTTACATCAAGCGCGTCAAAGACAAGGATGATCCGGTCAAGCTCATGGGCTTTGGTCACAGGGTATACAAGAATTTTGATCCGCGCGCCCATGTCTTGCGTGATGCAGCGAACAATGTACTGGAAGAACTGGGTCTGGAAAACGATCCACTTTTACCTATCGCCAAAGAACTGGAACGCATTGCTCTGGAAGATGAATACTTCATCGATCGCAATCTCTATCCCAACGTGGATTTCTATTCCGGCATTATCCTGAAAGCCATTGGCATTCCCACCAACATGTTCACCGTGATTTTTGCTACTGGCAGAACGCCTGGCTGGGTTGCCCACTGGCACGAGATGATCAGCAATCCCTTCAAGATTGGCAGGCCCCGGCAACTCTATACCGGCCCGGCACAACGGGATTATCCAAAAAAGTAGCCGCAAACCACAAGCCTCGAGCCACAAGCGGGTGTTTTGAATGCTGCGCGATTCAGGTTTTTGATTTTTATAGAAAGTAAAAAGCCGGAGCTAAATTAACCGGCTTCTCTGGTCTGCTTGCAGCTTGTAGCTTGCGGCTAAATAAAAAAACGGGCATAAGCCCGCTTTTTTTTGCTTCCTTGTTTTACTTTCCTTAAAGAGAAGTAATGTGTTCAGCCTGGGGACCTTTCTGGCCCTGACCAACAATAAACTCTACTTTCTGACCTTCGACCAGGGTTTTAAACCCGCTGCCTTCGATAGCGCTGAAGTGTGCAAACACATCCGGGCCAGACTCCTGCTCGATAAATCCGTAACCTTTTGATTCATTGAACCATTTAACGGTTCCAGTAACTTTTTCTGACATAATCAATCCTGTCTTTTTGGTTAAAAAATTAACTTCCCCTTAAGTTTTGCAATCATGCAATCCTGCAAAGGAAGAAATGCAACAGACTAGAATGTGGTACCCAATAAGACGATCAATTTTGAAATTGGTGCGTAACTGAAGGGATAAACCAGGGACGTTCATAGTTGTTAAAGCCGGACATTATATGGGATTGCGGCCCAAGTCAACGGTCTGAAAAACTTCAAATCCCCCTGTTCAGGAGCTTTTATCCCGGGCAATAAAAAAGGCAGGCTGAAATCAGCCTGCCTTTTCGAATCACTTGGTCAGTGACTGCTTACAGGGCAACAATTTGCTCTGCTTGCGGGCCTTTCTGTCCCTGGGTTACCAGGAACTCAACGCGCTGACCTTCGGTCAATGACTTGTAGCCATCACCGATGATTTCGCTGAAATGGGCAAATACGTCTTTACCTGATTCCTGCTCGATAAATCCATAACCTTTTGATTCGTTGAACCATTTAACGGTTCCATTTACTTTGTCTGACATAATTTACATATCCTGTAATTTAATTAATAACATAAAAATTAACCCGGCACCTGAAGGTGACGAGTTGTGTAGCACAATATAGAGACTGAAATTTGGAACTTACAGGATGGTGAATTTTGGAAAAATCGCGATCGAGAAAGGACAAACTTTGACTTACTTGTAGCTGGGTACGCACATTATAGAGCTATGACCCCTAAGTCAATGATTATTGGTAAATTATCGAGAAAGCTATCCGGAACACGATACTGCACAATCAGCAAATCAGGACTTCACCAGTTTTTAGGCAACCTGGGATCCTTGACGCGCTTGTGCCGATACGGCGCATCGCGCTGCTTACTCGCTATTTCCTGACGTCGTTTTGCTATGCGTTTGCGCCAGCGCCATGCACCAAAAGCTTCGACAATATTCCCGTAAATTGCATACAACCCGGAACCTGCCAACAAGGGGCGCAAAGCAAAACCCAGAAATAACAGCAGTGCCAGGTAGTGAACCAGCCAAAAGGGATAAGTGAAACCGATCACCACAGTTGCCCATATCAATCCGGTATAGAGCCCCCGTGCTATCGGCCCCCATCTGAAATCTTCTTTGCTCAATGAGATTCTGGCGCCTCTTCCTGGACAGTAAAAAGTAAGTAGTGTGCCGCAAAAAGACTAGCATCCGGCCCTGCAAGAGTCATTTATTTTTCACTTGGCTCGAAAAAAAGCCCGCATTAATGCGGGCTTTTTTATAACTAAACACAGGTAGTGCGAGCGTGAATTAGTTATTTTTATTTTTCACCAAACAGCTGACAGTTTCGCTCAACAGAATTTCATCTGTGGCCGCATCTACCAGATCTGCTGTTACTGTTTCTCCCTGAATGAAGTCGGCCTCGATAGCTTCTGCACCTTCGAGAATATCATCTTCATCGCTGTCAAATTCAAATTCCACTTCATCGTCTGACACACTTTGTGTTTCAGACTGGAATAAATTATCTCCTGAAGTGAGGATCGCATAGTAATCTCCGGAAACGAGGTCTTTTGCCTTCACTTTGACCTTCGAGCGAGTCTGCTCTGCTTCGGTATGCCTCACCTCGCAGGATGGAAACAGGTTAGCGATATCATCAGAATCGTCATCCGAGTCATCGTCATCTGAATCATCGTCTGCCACATCATCGGAGTCGTCATCATCGTCTTTATCATCGTCATCGATAAAAATGGCGTAGTTAGCCAATTCTTCGCAAATGGCATTATTTTCAGGTTCAGCAAAGCTCAATTCGTAATTAAATGATTTACCGCGCCGCTCCAGAATGATGTCGAAAAATTGTCCATCTGCGCTGCTACCTGACCCGTCTATCATCACGCAGGGTACAGCCAGCTCATCATTGGCGAAGTCTACTTTTGCAGAACCCTTGACCCGATCTGCCTGCGCCGCTTGAGACATTAAAATTGTTGCTGTAGATATAGCTGCACAAAGCATTAACTTTTTCATAGTAACCTCTTGAAATAGTATGACTGAACAATGAACCAGTATGCGCCTGTTTACCGATGCAGGTAGAGAAGCAGTTCACAAGACCTGCGAAAGTTTGAGCAGCCAAAGGAATTGTCAAAATATTATGGATTTTGAGATAGTTACAGCAAACTATATTATCATTCGCTGCCATTCAGAGCCCCAATTACACTGCTTAGAGGAAACATTATGAAGCGGTCACTGAACACCAGACTTACCGGATTACTTGCAGTCGCCTTGCTTACTTGTACGGCGAGCGTTTTCGCTCATCACGGCTTTGGCCGTTTTGATCGCGCCAATGATTCCACCATCACCGGCGTCATTACCAGTATCGATTTCGTTAACCCCCATGCCTATCTCTACTTTGACTCCATGGATACCGGCGAGCGGGTTGCCATGCGCTGCGAAATGCGCGCCGCTACCCTGATGCGCCGTTCCGGCTGGACCAAGGAAATGTTTGCCACCGGTCTGCCCATCACCATTTACGGATTCAGGCACCGCACCGATCCAGGCTCCTGCTACGTGGAAGAAATCACCATCGGCGAAGCCGAGGTGCTGAACCGCAACGACCAGCTCGAAACCCCGGAACTGGACCTGACCAACCGTCCCTATCGCCTGCCCTCTGGCGAAGTGAATCTCAGTGGCGACTGGGCCCAGGAACAATATGTCATTGCCGTGCCGCCTTCAGGCCAGGGCGTGGGCCTGGTGCCAAAGAGCATGAAAGCCGGTATCGAAGCCGGCACTATTTCCACTGATAATATTCCGGGTTCCGGTTGGGGCGCGCCAAGGCTAACTCTGACAGCCCGCGGCCAGGCCGAAGCCGATGCCTTTGAAATGTGGAGCCCAACGGACAATCCCCGTCTGCGTTGCCTGCCCACCAGCATCATTTTTGACTGGGTCTTTGACGGTGCAATTAACCGCATCATCCAGGAAGAAGATCGCATCGTTATCAACTATGGCCTCTATGCTTTTGAACGCATCATTCATCTGAACATGGACGAGCACCCTGCCAATATAGAGCCCAGTTATTCCGGTCACTCCATTGGCCATTGGGAAGGCGACACGCTCGTGGTAGATACTATCGGCTTTGAACCCGGTGTGATTGCACCACCGGTCAAGCATAGCGATCAGTTACACGTGATTGAACGTTACACCCTGGACCCCGACACCCTGGCCCTGACCCGCAGCTACGTGGCCACAGATCCGGTGTATTTTGCCGAGGACTATGTGGGTTCAGATACTGTGTTGGTCGCAGATGTACCCTATGAAGGCGAAGCCTGTGATGAACTCACCTTTGAGTTCCTGCTCTATCAAGATCAGGAGCAGGAGCAAAATTAGGCAATTCACTAAAAAACAAAAGGGGCTGATTAATAATCAGCCCCTTTTTTTATTTTTAAAAACCAGCGCCTGACCTGTTTTTGATACACCAGATAGTCGTCCCCAAAAGTTTCCACCATCCTGTTTTCCTCAAAGGGACAAAACACCTGATTAATAATAATGAAATAAACAAGCACAACCAGGTAAAACGGCAGGGTTCCCACGCCAAGAGCAATTGCCAGCAACATACTAATTATGCCCAGGTACATTGGGTGGCGAGTAAGTCGATAGATGCCGGATGACACTAGCACTGCAGGCTGATCTGCAGGACAAACAGGTGTGCTGTTCTGCTTAAACAACCACCACGCCCATAGCATTATCCCGAAGCCCCCCACTCCAAAAACGCTGCCAATAAAGGAGTTTTTATAAACAACAAGTTGATGTAATGGCGTCAGCCAGTGTAATAAAAAAGCCACAACAATAAATAACTGGGCAATTCGCGGTGGACGAAAATCAAGTATGTTCATCGCTGATAGTCTCCTTAAATTTTGTTTAACAAGGTATGGAGTGTTGCTTTGGTCACCTTGATGTCATGAGCGGACAACCCTGAAAACAAGGCTTTGATTGTTTGCTGATCCTGGGCAATAACAGTGTCAAAAAGGGCGCGGCCTGTTTTATTTAACCGGATTAAGGGGGAACGTTTGTGACGCGGGTTTTCCCTTGTCGTGACAAGTTTTGCAGCCAACAAGGTGTTGACGGTAACCTGCACATGCTGCCGGGTTACCTGGTAACGCTCGGCAATCTCGGGCACTGATAATGAAAGATCGGGATAAAGAAACTCCAGCACCGCCCTGTCGGCTGCAGTTATCCCATGTTGTTCCAGGCTTTCACTTGATTTCTGTGCCAGCGCCCTAAAAGTCGACGTACCAGCCAGATAATCTGGTAGTGAGAAGTTTTGGTAAATGAAGGCATGACAACCCCTTATTGACAATTTACTTGTCAATAGTAATTTGCGAGATTATCAAGTCCTAAATTGCCAATACCAGCTGACCATCCAGACCATTGGCTGTTTGGGTCATGGGGATGGTCAGTTTGCTGAGTGTCTCTGCGTCACCGCGCAACACCAAATCACGTTCCAGCGTCATGGGAT
>Ga0181606_10000010_pt1 | contig 154080 bp, 161 predicted proteins | sample 041ome_10_FD_132994 | JGI IMG/M metagenome (GOLD analysis project Ga0181606, IMG submission 132994) | Coastal salt marsh microbial communities from the Groves Creek Marsh, Skidaway Island, Georgia - 041412US metaG (megahit assembly) | ecosystem: Environmental > Aquatic > Marine > Intertidal... | reverse complement strand
TTGTCCTGCCAAGGGCACGGCAGATTAGCCACCTCCGGAAGGGATAACCGCTGAAAGCATCTAAGTGGGAAACCCGTTCGAAGATGAGTGTTCCCATGCGGTTAACGCAGTAAGGCCCGTGGCTAGACCACCACGTTGATAGGCCGGAGGTGTAAGCACAGCAATGTGTTCAGCCGACCGGTACTAATAGGCCGAGGGCTTGGTTAGCTCTCGCTCGTGCTTGCTCTGGAGTCCTCGGGTGCACCCCGATTGACAACAAGTTTCCGGTGGCCATGGCGACAGGGTCACACCCGTTCCCATCCCGAACACGGAAGTTAAGCCTGTCAGCGCCGATGGTACTTGGGGAGAGATCCCCTGGGAGAGTAGGACGCCGCCGGATTTCATCGCTCGAAAGGGCGTCGGGTTGTACCCGACGCCCTTTCGTCGTTTTTCGTCCACGGTTGGTGCGAGCGCCTCAGGCCCTAGGCTCGGATAAATGTCTGCTGAGCAGGGTCCCCGTCGCGGTGGCGACAATCGTCGCGCGAATGAACGCCGGTCCGTTGATGGCCGTGGAGGCGATCGGCGTCCAGGTGGCGCCCGCGGGAGCGGTGGTGGTTCTCGAGGCCCGCGCGGCGATGGCGCACCGAGCCGTGGTACCTCGGCTGGACGTGGCGGCCCTGGCGGCCGGGCGTCGGCTGGTCGTCGGCCAGGCAACGATGACCCTCGCGGTGATCGGGGAGCACGAGGTCCGCGTCGGACAGGTACCGGTGGTGACACCCGCCGCCCGAATGGACGTGGTGCTGGCGGACGTGACACGGGTGGTCGCGACGAAGGCGGTCCGGGTGGGCCTCGGCGCTCAGGCGCCGACGGCCGCGAGGATGGGGGTCGTTCCGGTGATCGTCGCGATGGGGCCCGTCGCAACAGTGGCCCGGCGATGCGTGGTGACGGACGCGTAGATGGTCGTGGGCGCCCCTCGGGCGCAGGCCGTGGCGGCGGTCGTCCCGGGAGTGGAACACGTGGCGGGTCCCGATCCGCGTCGGGACCAGGACGCACCGATGGGTCACGACGCACCGATGGGTCACGACGTTCCGACGGGTCACGACGTCCCGATGGTGCGGCACCGAGCGACGCGCGCAGCGGTGGTGCGCGTAGTGGCGGTGCCGGTCGTGGAGGACGCCCGACAGGCGGCGGGCGCAGCGGCCCCGGGCGATCTTCGCGCGATGCCCGTGGTGGTGATCGTGGCGCAGGTCGCGGTCGTGATGCGGGGGCGCGTGGTGGCGACCGTCGCGATGGAGCGCGGGCACCGCGCCCGGAACCGCGCACGGCAGCCGAGCGGCGCGCGGCAGAAGTGCGTGCACGCGGTGGCGGGGTGCGCAAACCACAAAATGAGTCCGGGCCCCCCGAGCAGGAGCGCTGGGAGGACCTTGGCCCGATCGACGAGGTCGGGCGCCACGATGAGGTGATCGATAGCTCGGATGCAGACGATGCCCTGCGGTCTGCAGCCTCCGATGCTGTGCGCCGGTCACGCACCATTGCCGACCGTGGTGAACTCGATCCGGCCACGGCGGCGAGAATCGCGGAGACCACATCGTCGTCTGCCCGCGCAACGCGGATGCGTGAACGTCTCATCGACGGGTTCGGTGCGCTCGAGCGGGAGCGCTTCGGCGACGCCCGGCGTATCGGTAACTCCATTGTGAAAGAGTTGAGCGATGTTGCTGCGGTGCACGAACTGATCGGTCTGGCCAATTACCGGATGGGCAACTGGCGGCCTGCTGCGGCGTCACTCGACCGCGCGAGGTCACTGTCTGGCGATGTCACGTTGTGGCCGGTGCTGATGGACTGCCTGCGGGCAATGGGTCGTCGGGGCGAGGTGGCCGAACTCTGGAACGAGTTGAAAGCGGCGTCGCCACCGCACGACATCATGGCCGAAGGTCGGATCGTGGCGGCGAGCACTCTCGCCGATGCCGGTGACCTGAAGGGCGCCGTGGCGGTCATGGCACCCGCTGCGCGTCGCCCAACGCGGGTTCGAGATCATCATCTGCGTCAGTGGTATGTGTTGGCCGATCTTCACGACCGGGCGGGTGATCGCAGCGGCGCTATTAAGTGGTTCGAGGCCGTCGCTGCGGGTGACCCAGCCTTTGCCGACGTCGTCGACCGACTGCGCACCCTCGGTCGGGGCCGTCGGCGGTGATTGCTGGTCAGATTCAGCACTAGGGTCGGCATTGTGGGAGGCCCTCGATTCCGCGCTGGCGTCGTCATTGCCGTGCGCGACAGCGCTGGTTGTTTGATGGCGTTCGAACGCTGTGATGCGCCTGGGGCTTGGCAGCTTCCCCAGGGAGGTATCGATAGCGGCGAAACACCAGAGCAGGCTGCCTGGCGAGAACTTGCCGAGGAAACCGGACTCGGGCCCGGCGAGGTGGCCCTCGACGGCCCGCTCGGTGATTGGACGGTATACGAACTGCCTGAGAACTATCGGCGCGGCGAGGTGTGGGGCCAAGCTCACCGCTGGTTTGGTTTCCACGTTCTCAGAGATGACGTGCACCCGGTCTGCGATGGTGTTGAGTTCTCGTCGTGGAAGTGGATGACAGTCGACGAACTCGTGGACGGCGTGGTGGAGTTCCGGCGGCGGTCCTATGACGAGGTGCTCCGTGGCCGATGACCTCTTTTCTGATGCAGCGGCCCAGCGACTCCGTGGACGTTCACCGCTCGCGGCAAGATGCCGTCCGTCGACAATTGACGATGTTGTTGGTCAAGCGCATCTCGTTGGACCGGGTCGACCGCTCCGACGCCTTGTCGAAACGGACCGCTTGACCTCGGTCATATTGTGGGGTCCTCCGGGCACGGGGAAGACAACTCTGGCGCTCGCCATTGCTGGAACCACGTCATCGGCATTCGAGCAACTCAGTGCTGTTACCGCGGGAGTCGCTGATGTGCGCCGTGTGATCGGCGCCGCACGTTCCCGTCTCGGCGAGCATGGTCGGGGCACGATCTTGTTCCTGGACGAGATTCATCGCTTCTCCCGGTCCCAACAAGATGCGCTGTTGCCCGCGGTGGAAGATGGCACCATCGTGTTAATCGGGGCGACGACGGAGAACCCGTTCTTCGAGGTGAACGCTCCGCTGCGCAGCCGTTCGACCCTGTTCCGACTGGAACCGCTTGAGCCATTGGCTATCCGCGAACTGCTGGAACGGGGTCTCGCCATGGAGGGGGCAACTGCACAGGACGATGCGCTGGATCTCCTTGCGGAGCGTGCCGGTGGTGATGGCCGCCAGGTCCTCACCGCTCTGGAGGTGGCGGTTGCCCTTGCCGGTGACACGCCGGTGGCAATCGAACATGTGGAAGCTGCGCTCGGTACCAGTGCGTTGCGCTATGGCAGAGACGATCACTACGACGTGATCTCGGCCTTCATCAAGTCGATGCGCGGTTCGGATGCGAATGCGGCCGTCTACTGGTTGGCGCGCATGCTCGAGGCAGGTGAGGACCCCCGATTCATCGCGCGGCGCATCGTGATCGCCGCCAGCGAAGACGTTGGGATGGCCGACCCGACAGCGTTGCAGATAGCGGTGGCTGCCGCACAGGCTCTCGAACTCGTCGGGCTTCCTGAGGCGCAATTGAATCTTGCGCAGGCGGTGGTGCACGTGGCGACAGCGCCCAAGAGTCCCTCGGTGTCGCGGGCGATCTGGTCGGCGCGTGACGACATTCTCGCCGGAGCCGTTGGGGAGGTACCGCCGCACCTGCGCGATGCGCACTACAGCGGTGCTGCCCAACTCGGACATGGGACGACGTACCAATCGCCACATGATCATGGCGGTTGGCTCGACCAGCAGTATCTGCCCGACGTTCTCGCGCAGCGCCTGTGGTATGCCCCGGGTACGATCGGCGATGAGCCGCATTTGGCGGCGCGGGTGAAGAGAGAGGCAGGCGATGACGACCGGTGATGTGATCCTCGTTGCGGCGGTGGTGCTGTGCGCGTTCGGATTCGCAGCACTCGCGGTGGCGCTGATGCGCGTCGGCGATGCACTACGTCAGCTGCGTGGAGAAGTCGGCGAGATGCGATCGCAGATCCTGCCGCTGATCGATGAATTGCGTCGCAGCACGCATGAAGCGAGCGGTGCCGTGGCCGATGCCCGTCGTGATCTCGAGCGCTTCGATCGAGTACTGGGCTCGGCAGAGGCGATTTCTGAGGCCGTGGAGACCTCGGGTCGCGCGGCGCGCCGGGTATTCGCCACCCCGGTGATTAAGGCCGTGGGCACCGTCACTGGTGTGCGTCGAACGGTGAGCAGATTGCGCGGCGCTGATCGAGTTGAAATCGTTCGCACCGGTACTGAGGATGGGCGGCGATGATGCGACGTGTTCTCTGGTTCGTCACCGGTGCGGCAACCGGCGCGGCGGTTATGCGTAACACCGGGCGCCGACTGCGACGGACCGCTCGTCGGCTGGCGCCCGCCAACGTGGGTCGGGCGGCGGCCGATGGGGTGCGTCGACGTGTCGATGGCGTGCGGTCAGCAGTTGCGGAGGGGCGCGCTGCCAAGGCGAATACCGAGGCGGCGTTGAGCGCGCGAATCGATGGTCGTGCCGAGTCGCTGAGTGATCGCATCGCGCCGGGTGATCAGGTTCTCGTTGATGGCCGACCAGTGGAGTCGTCGCGGGTTGTCGTTCTGCGCGACCGTGCATCGCGCGACGCCTGACCGTCCCGCTCGGGTCGATGAGCATGCGTGAGCCAGCATCGGGCGCCGTGGTCGGGGCGCCGTATATCGGTGCGCCGTTCGGCGATCGGGAGTCTGCCGAGGATTGGGTCGCCGATGTCGCAAGACAGTGGTCATTGCCCGCACCGGTTCTGGTGCGCATGAGCATGAACGCCGTCTATCGCTGCGGTGATGTGGTGCTCAGAGTCGGGCGACCGGTACCGGGAGCCCCGGCCTCTCGAGAACTATGTGACGTGCTGCGCAATGCAGATATTCCGATTGCGGAGATCATCGATGAACTCGACGCTCTTGATGGGCGTCGGGTGACGGCCATGGCGTATGTCGCCGCGGGCGCAGAGGTGGACTGGGTGCATACCGGGCGCATCGTTGCCCGACTTCACGACCGTGTCGGTGTGGATGAGCTTCCCGATGGGTGGCCGGTAGCGGATCCCCGACGGCTGCCGTGGTGGGAACTGGAGCAACTCGTCGGTGAGCTCGATACGGCGTGTCTTGATATCGCCAACGATGTGAACGAACGCGTTCGCGCCAGATTGACTCATGTGGTCGACGGGTATCGGTGGTGGCGTGATGAGGTAGACCACGATGCGGTGATCTGCCACGGAGACCTCCAGCCAGCAAATGTGCTGATGGGGTCCCACGGCCCTGTGCTGATCGATTGGGATTTGTTGGCCATGGCCCCGCGAGGCTGGGACCATGGGCCGATGCTGGCCCAAACCCGCCGGTGGGGTGTGCCGTCATCGGTGTATGACCGGTACACCAGGGGCTATGGGACGGATCTCTCTGCGGATCGTTTCGCTCTGGCCGTTGCTGAACTTCGCGACGTGGCCGCGACCGTGCTGGCCGTTCGTGCGGCAGCATCGAACCCTGTTGCGGTGATCGAAGCCCGTCACCGCTATCTCAGTTGGATCGGGGAGTCATCGGGTCCGTGGACCGCGCGCTGACAGGCGGCGATCAGGTCGGTGTCGTCAGAACAGACGGCGCAACAGTCGTCGTGTGAGAGTGCTATAGGGGGGATACATCAGCGAGGGGTCGGGGCGCATCGGGCGTCGCATGACCGAACGCAGATGACTGAAGGTGTCGAAACCAACTTGGCCGTGGTACGCCCCCATCCCGCTCTCGCCGACCCCACCAAATGGAAGGTCTTCCGCTGCGAGATGCAACAGGGTGTGGTTCACCAGCATGCCGCCCGATGTGGTGCGCGCTGTCACCTGCGCGATCTGGTCGTCATCGGTGCTGAATAGGTACAGCGCCAATGGATGTGGGCGCGAGCGGATCTGGGCGATCGCGTCGTCGAGGTCGTCGTAGGTCACCACGGGCAGGATGGGTCCGAAGATCTCGTCGGTCATCAATGCGCACGATGGGTCCGGGTCGATCACGACGGTCGGGTCGAGATGGCACCGGTCGGGGTCGGCGCTGCCACCGATGACGACCTGCCCAGCGCCATCTTCAGAGAGATAGCCGACGAGGCGTGAGAGATGGTGGGTGTTGATGATCTTGCCGTAGTCCTCTGAGGCTGACGGGTCGGGGCCATAGAGATCACCAACGGCATCGACGAGGTGCTGCACAAGGCCGTCGCGAAGGTGGCGAGGAACGAGCACGTAGTCGGGAGCCACACAGGTCTGGCCAGCGTTGACGAACCGCCCCCATGCGATTCGACGTGCCGCGATACGCAGGTCGGCCGATTCGGTAACGATCGCCGGGGACTTCCCACCCAGTTCCAAGGTGGTGGGGGTGAGGTGCTGGGCGGCTGCAGCAGCAACGACTCGGGCAACCCGCGCCCCACCGGTATAGAACATGTGGTCGAAGCGGTGCTCGAGCATCGCGCTCGTTGGTTCGACACCGCCGGTCACCACCCCGACATGGTTGCCGACCGCTGCGGGGAGACGGTCGGCCAGGAACGCCGATGTTGCCGGTGCAAGTTCCGACGGTTTCACCATGGCGGTATTGCCGGCTGCGATCGCAGCGACGAGTGGGGCAAGGGTCAACTGCAGTGGGTAATTCCACGGTGCGATGATGCCGACCAGACCGAGTGGGGTTGGCACGATGCGAGCTGATCCCGGCCGCAGAGTCATCTGAAGACGCACCCGACGGGGGCGCGCCCAGTGATCGAGATGGTCCAGCGCATGGTCGATCTGACCGATGGTGAATCCGATCTCGGTCATCCAACTCTCGATGGCTGACTTTCCGAGGTCTGCGGCAAGGGCAGCCTCGGCATCACTGGTGCCGGTGACAAGCATGTCGCGCAGGGCTCGCAACGCCCGCCGGCGTTCATCATGGCTGTGCATGACACCGTCATCGGCAGCTGATCGGAGCCGTGTGTACTCCGCGTCGATGGTCGTGGTCGGCGTGTCGGGGGCGATGTGGGGCTCGGTCGCTGTCACATCGCGAGCCTACGATCGCTTGATGGCACAGATCGCATCCACCGCGGCCGAACTATCCGAGCGGCTCACAGCTGTTGCTGAAGCAATCGAGGATCTGTCGTTCGAGATTCTTCGTGAGGCCGCCGCTGACGGGGCAGAGCGACCTGATGCCGACCGGGTGTTGGTGCGTGCGCGTCGCTCCGTGGACAAGGCAGCGATGCTCCTGTCTGGCCTCGCGAGCGCGCAGGAGTAAGTGGCTGTGCGGAGCTGAATTCCGTGAGGCTCTCAGCGATCAGAACCCGGTGCAGCGTCGTCCAACGTTGCCAAGATGCCGTCGAAGCTGTCGACGAAGGCGCTCACGCCACGGTCCGCAAGAAGTTCGGCAACCTCGGCCATGTCGATACCCGCGTCAGCAAGTTCCGACCACGTGCGTGCGGTTGCCTCGGGGCTGGTGTCGATGGTCCTCCGCGCTGTTCCGTGGTCGGTGAACGCCGCCAGGGTGGCGGGGGGCAGGGTGTTCACACTGGTGGGTCCAATTAAGCCATCGACATAGACCACGTCGGAGTAGGCGGGGTCTTTCGTGCCGGTAGACGCCCACAGGGGGCGCTGGGCTCGCGCCCCTGCGGTTGCGAGGCTTTCCCATCGCGGCCCATCGAAGGTGGATGTGAACGCGGCGAAGGCCAATCGCCCCTGGGCGAGCGCAGCGGTGCCTCGCAGCGGATGGGATGGGCCGAGACGGGCGTCGACCTCGGTGTCGACGCGACTGATGAAGAAACTGGCGACGCCGGCGATGCGGGACAGGTCACGACCGGCCTGCGTGGCCACCTCCAGTCCGGCGATATGAGCCTCCATGACTTCGGCATATCTCTGCAGAGAGAAGATCAAGGTCACATTCACATTGATCCCGTCACCGATGAGCGCGGTGATCGCCGGCAGGCCCGCCGGTGTCGCAGGCACCTTGATCATCACATTCGGTCGAGCGATCCGTGCAGCGAGGTCGCGGCCTGCAGCGATGGTGGCGCTCGTGTCGTGGGCGAGTCGTGGGTCGACCTCCACCGACACAAACCCATCGGTCGCATCTGAGGCCTCGTAGAGGGCGGCAAAGCGATCGCATGCTGCGGTGATGTCATCAATCACCATGTCCCAGTAGGCCTCTTCAACGCTGTGACCGCTTGAGACCAGGCTGCGGAACTGGTCGGCGTATTCCTCACCGCCGGCCATAGCCGTGGCAAAGATCGCAGGATTCGATGTCAGTCCACGAACGCCGTCGGCGATGAGGGCGTCGAGTCGGCCGGTCTGGAGCATCGAGCGGGAGAGGTCGTCCACCCAGATGCTGTGGCCCTCGTCGCGGTGGAGCGCGTGCAGATTGACCATCACGCGTGCCCCAGAACGTCGTCGACCGCCGTGGTGATCGCCTCGACGCTGATGCCGAGTCGTTCGAGCACTTCTCCACCTGGTGCACTCGCGCCAAAACGATCGATGCCGACATGGCGGTCGGACCAGCGTTCCCAGCCGAAACTGACGCCGGCCTCGACCGAAACGGTGGGAATGCCCGGGGTGAGGACCGCTGCCTGTTCGGAGGGATCGCATTCGCTGAACCGTTCCCAACTGGGCATCGATACGACCCGCGTGGCGACGCCTCTATCGTTGAGAGCCGCGGCGGCATCCACGCAGACCGACACCTCGGCGCCGGTGCCGATGAGGATCACGGCCGGGTCGGGGACATTGACCACGATGCCGGCACCGGTGTGCACAGCGCTGCCGTCGGTCACCACGGTGATGTCTTGGCGGCTCAGAATCATCGCCACCGGCCCCGTGCTCTGAGTGGCGATCGCCCACGCAGCAGCGGTCTCGTTCGCGTCCGCTGGCCGAATGACCTCGAGACCGGGCATGGCCCGCAGGGAGGCGAGATGCTCGACCGGCTGATGGGTGGGTCCGTCTTCGCCAACAGCAACCGAGTCGTGGCTGAAGACGAACACGCATGGTGCAGAGCAAAGGGCCGCGAGGCGGATGGCAGGGCGCATGTAATCGGCAAACACGAAGAAGGTTCCACCGACCGCGCAGATATCGCCGTGGCGGGCCATGCCGACCATCGCGGCGCCCATGGCATGTTCGCGAACGCCGTAATGAATCTGGCGGCCGGCGTGGTCATCACGGGTCATTGGGGTGAACGTTGCGGCCTTGGTGCCCGTGTTGCCGGTGAGGTCAGCAGACCCGATCAGCAGCCCGGGTAGGGAATCGACGGAGGCATCGATACATGCCTGAATCGCTTTGCGCGTGGCGACCTTGTCACCCGCAGACCATGTGGGCAACGTGGCGACATCGACTGGCGATGAATGAACGAGGTCGTTCCATGGCTGGCCCGCAGCGGCCGCCCGTTGCTGCCATTGAGCGTGTGCGCTGGCGCCGCGTGACATGGCGTGCGATCGCGTGGCATCGACGACGTTGGCCGGGAGTTCAAAAGGTGTGCCATCGAGCCCGAGGACCTCTTTTGTGCGGGCGACGTCCTCGGCTCCAAATGCCAAGCCATGGGCAGCTGCGGAGTCGGTGTGGTCGGGGGAGGGGAAGCCGATATGGGTGCGCAATACGACGAGAGTGGGCGCGCCGCGGTGGGCGCGAGCCCGGTTCAGGACGGCTTCGAGCGCATCGAGGTCCTCTCCGATATCGCCCGCGTCGATCACGTGCCATCCATACGAGCGGAAACGTGATGCGGTGTCATCGCCGACGGTGAGGTCCGTTGGCCCATCGATGGTGATGCGGTTGTCATCGAATACACACACCAAGTGGTCGAGGCCGAGGTGCCCGGCCAAGGAGGCGGCCTCGTGGCTGATGCCCTCCATCAAGCAGCCATCACCGGCGATGACCCAAGTGTGATGGTTCACGAGGTCGGAGCCGTAGCGCGCCCGGAGGTTGGCCTCGGCCATTGCCATGCCGACCGCGTTGGCGATGCCTTGGCCGAGCGGTCCAGTCGTGACTTCCACCCCCGGTGTATGGCCCGCTTCGGGGTGGCCAGGTGTGGCCGACCCCCATTGGCGAAAGGCACGCAGGTCATCGGCGCTGACGGCGTAGCCGTTCAGATGTAGCAGGGCGTATTGCAGGATCGAGGCGTGTCCGGCCGAGAGGATGAAACGGTCGCGGTCACGCCATGTCGGGTCGCTGGGATCGTGGCGCATCACACGGCTGTACAGCACGTGGCCAAGCGGAGCGAGAGCCATCGCTGTGCCCTGGTGGCCGCTGTTGGCCGCAGCCGGCCCGTCCATGGCGATACCGCGGATGACGGCCACCGCGCGTTCGTCGATAGTTGGATCGAGTCGGTCAGGGGCGTCGCTGCTCACTCGGGCGAGCGTAGTTGTGGTGACCGTGTGAGATCAGCACCCGTGCGCTACACGGCTCAGGAGGTGGCCGTGTCCAGCAGGGTGAGCGGAACGGTGGTGACCGCGCCATGCCCAATGCGGCAATGCGCGTACACGGTGCCGGGTTCATCGAAGACGATCTCTGCCCTGACCAGGCGGTAGGTGAAGCGTCCAGGTTCCACGGTGAACGGTGCCACGTTACGAGCGATGGGTTCTGCGTCAGTGACCGTGGCCGGGTCAGGGTCGCGGGTGACGGTCACTTCGAACACGCCAGACCCGTCACCGTCGGGTGGGCAGTGGATGAGGGCAATCAGGTGCGGTTCGACGCTGACGGGGGGTGGGGTAGGCGAGGCGAACGAGAACATGATGCCGGTGAGATCGATACGAGTCGATGGTCCGTCAACCTGGCGAAAGTCGATGTTCTCGGCGAAGAGGGCGGAGATGATCTGCACACCGTCACCGTAGCGGTGCACAGCTCGCAACGGCTTTGGTCACATCCAACGGCGGGGGACAGCGATGATGACCAGCCACGAGGGCTGCAGGGCAACCGGCCCGAAGTCTGCCGAGTCGCGCCCGAGCGGATTGTCGGCGGTCACCCACCACCGGCCGTCGTCGCATCGGTAGCCAAGACGTTTCACGAGGAGCATGTCGTTGTTGGGATGCGCGACGATTCGCCGCTGATGGGGCCGTGCCCGCGGCCAGCGGACACCGATCACCCCTTGGCCCGGCTCAAGACCGGGTCGCATCGAGTCCTCGACGACGATGAAACGTCGGATGGGGAAGCGGTCGCTGGACACCATCGATGCGAGGTGGGCACACACACGACGGAGGCGACGCAGCAGATGCATGGCCACCGACGGAAGGGTAGTGTGCCCAACGACAACGACAGCGCTGCGGCGCTGCCCCCGACACACCCGAGGAGAACACGATGATCGGACGACTGTTCGCATCCGCCACACCCGTTCACGCGCACTGCGACCTGTATTGCGGTGTCTACGACCCCGCTCAGGCTCGTATCGAGGCCATGTCGGTCGTCAAGACCGCACAGAAGTACCACGACTCTGATGATGCGGTGTTCCGCGACCGCTGCATCCTCATCAAGGAACAGCGTGCCGAGGAGGCCAAGCACCACCTCATGGTGCTGTGGGCCGACTTCTTCGCGCCGCCCCATTTCGAGCAGTACCCGCAGCTGCACGATCTGTTCTGGAAGGCCATCCACCAAGCTGGTGAGGCGAAGAAGTCGATGGACCCTGCTGTGGGCGAGCAACTCGTTGCCTACATCGATGAGATTGCCGAGATTTTCTGGGCCACCGAGAAGGGCCAGCAGATGGGGATGTATCCCCCCGCCTGATCATGGTGCGGTGCCCACTGCCGGCCCGCGACTGAACTGATACTCACGCGATGCCCGGGGTTCGCCCCGGGCATCGTCGTGTCCGGTGTTGGGTGCGCTGGGGGTCGTGCGATGGAGTGGGCTCAGGTGTCGGCGGCGACGCGTATGCCGTCGAGGCGCACGCGGGCGAGTCGCATCCAGGTCATCGGTTTGATGAGCAGCCACCCCAGGTCGATCTCGTACCAGCGGTGAGCGAGTTTGGCCGATGTGGGCGCCGCATGGTGGTTGTTGTGCAGCCCTTCGCCAGCGGTCAGCAGGGCCAGCCACTGGAGGTTGGTGGCTGAGTTCGCGTATGGGCGACGGCCGAAGTGATGGCCGATCGCATTCACCGCCGATGAGGCGGCGATGTAGTAATTGATGTGCACCACTGCGGCGACCGCCGCGGTCCACGGGCCGACCAACATGACCAAGATGGCGATACCGCATCCGAGTCCGAGCAGGGCATGGTCGAAGAGGATGCGGTCGGCGCGGGTCGGGGGAAGGTCACGGGCGTAACGCGCAACGTTTGTGGTGTCTCGGGCCGCCCGACGGTACATCGCATAGTTCCGTAACTGCACCTGCCACCACCCGTGGACAGCAGGCGAGTGAGGGTCGTCAACTGTGTCGGTATGGGCGTGATGCTTGCGGTGGACGGCCACCCACTGGCGCACTCGAATGCCGGTTGTCAGCCACAGGACAACGGTGAAGGCCCAACGCGCCGGCGACGAGAATGTGATGGCGCGGTGCGACAATCCGCGATGGAGGAACACCGTGGTGGTGAGATTGGCAATGGTGGTGATGGCAACACCGATCACCGTGCCGAAAATGAGATGCCCGAGGAACGAATCAACCACATCAAACACAGTTCCGACAGTAGCAGGTTCCCTACCGACCAGTAGGTAGTCCTGCGCTACGATGCGACGATGTCGTCGGTGATTCCCCCTGAAGCTCACGCACACGGCGTGGGCGGCTCCGACGACACCCCTGGTGATGTGCGGCCCATGCGTGAGCAGATCTTGGCTGAGGCAGTGCAGTGTTTCGCGGCTGACGGGTACGACGGTTGCTCCCTCAATGACATTGCGGCTGGCGTCGGGATTCGTCGTCCGAGCCTGCTCCATCATTTTGCGTCCAAGGAGATCCTCTACCAGGAGGTGTTCGAGCGACTGCTCTCGGACTGGTTCGCCGGTGTTGAATCTGCGGCAACCCAGCCGCTGACCGGTTGGGACCGGGTGGAAGCGCTCCTTGGCGCAGGCTTCGATTTTTTTGCGGCGAATCCGGACTATGTCCGCTTAGTGCGACGTGCTGCTATCGACGGAGGGTCGCATCTCGCCATCGATCTATCTGGGGTGTTGCGTCCGCTCTTCGATCGAGCTGCCGGTTACTTCGCCGCAGCGATGGAGTCCGGTGAGTTCACCCACCATGATCCGCGGCAACTGATGATCACCGGATACGGCGCTCTACTCACCTATTTTTCTGATTCGGCCTTCCTCGATGGGCTCCTCGATCGTGACCCGATGGAGGCGGCAGCGCTCGACCAACGGCGTCAACACGTGCTCTCGTTCTTCCGGGCTGCGCTGGTCTCAGAGAGCGGGGCCAGCGGACCATGAAACGGTGACCGGTTGTGCACGCGACGTGCTGGCTAGCGTGGGTCCCATGTCACACCACGAACCCTCCGGTGGCCGCACGCTGTCTGAAGCCCAGTCGCGAGATCTCCTTGCACAGGCCGGTGTGAGATTTGCCCGACTGCGACAAGCCACGACACCCGAAGAGGCCGTCGCGGCGGCTCAGCAGGTGGGTGGACGCGTCGTGGTCAAACTAAATGGGGATCGGATCGCCCATAAGTCGGAGCGCGGTCTAGTGCGGGTTGATGTCAGCGGTGACGAGGCCGTGCGTCGCGCCGCCGAGGAAATCCTTGCTGCGGTGCGCCCCGATGACGGTGACGTCAATCTGCTCATTGCCGAATATGTCGCTGGGCTGCGTGAACTCATCGTGGGTATGGTGCACGACCCCCAGTTTGGGCCGGTTGTGATGCTCGGAATCGGAGGCGTCCTCGCTGAGGCGATCGCCGACGTCGGATTCCGCCCAGCGCCGCTCGACGTGGCCGCTGCTCACGAGCTGATCAACGACCTCTCTCTCCAGGATCTCCTCGGCGAATTCCGCGGCGATGCGGCTCTCGACCGTGATGCGCTGGCCGACCTGTTAGTAGCGGTTGGATCGCTGGCTCATGACCGCACCGATATCGCGAGTGTCGACCTCAACCCGGTCATCATCACCACATTGGGTGAACCGGTCGCGGTAGACGCACTTGTGGAGATGGCAGACGCGTCGGTGGCACCGGCCGCGGAACGCCCCCGTATCGATCCAGAGCGTTTTGCCGCCTTGTTCGACCCCAAGGGTGTGGTCATCACCGGGGCATCGACGCATCCCGGCAAGTTCGGATTTGTGAGTCTTCACAACATCTTGGCGTCGGGGTACCGCGGTGCGGTTCATGCCACAAATCTGAAATGCGAAGAAGTGCTGGGCATCAATACCGTGGCCGATGTCGCCGACATTCCCGACGGCGCAGCCGACCTTGCATTCGTGTGTACCCCCGCAGCCACCAACCCGGACCTGCTCCGGGGACTGGCAGCGCGCGGGGTCCGCGCAGCGTTTTTGACATCGGCCGGGTACGGCGAAGCCGGTGAACAGGGTCGGGCGGCTGAAGCTGAATTGGTGGCGTTGGCTGATGAACTCGGCATTTTGCTGGCCGGTCCCAATGGGCAGGGCGTGGTGTCGACGCCATCGTCGCTGTGCGCCCAGATCGTCGCGCCATATCCGCCAGCAGGCACGATCGGGGTTGCCAGCCAATCCGGCAACTTCGTGTCGAGCTTTCTCAACCTTGCACGAGCGACTGGTGTGGGCGTGAGCCGCGCAGTGTCGGCGGGCAATGCCGCAGCGGTCGGGGTCGGCGACTACCTCGGCTACTACGCCGGTGATGAGGCGACGTCGGTGGGCTTGGCCTACCTCGAAGGCATCACCGATGGGCGGGCGCTGATGTCGCAGTTGTCGCAGGTGACACCGAAAATGCCGCTCGTGGTGCTCAAAGGCGGAGCGACCGCGGGCGGTGCCCGGGCTGCGGCGAGTCACACCGGTGCGCTCGCGGCCGACGATCGTGTCTTCGACGGCGTGTGCCGAGCCATAGGCGTCTCGCGCGTTCACTCGGTCGAGGAGGCGTTTGACGTGGCGGCAACCTTTGCAACGCAGCCACTTCCACAGGGTCCGCGAGTAGCAGTGCTGACCACCGCCGGCGGTTGGGGTGTGGTCACCGCCGACGCCATTACACGCGAACGCGACCTGGTTCTGGCCGATCTACCTGACGACCTCCTCGTGGCTATTGATGCCGAACTGCCATCGCGGTGGAGTCGCAATAACCCGGTGGATTGCGCTGGCGGGGAGACCCGCGACACCATCCCCACCGTCATGGGCTTAATTGCGCGTCATCGGGACATTGACGCCGTGATCTACCTCGGGCTCGGTATTCAGTCGAATCAGGCTCGACTGATGCGCGAGGGCGAGTTCCATCCCGATCACGGCATCGGCCGGATCGTCGAGTATCACGAACGCCAGGATGCGCGGTTTGCCGAGGCGGCGGCGGAGTTGAGCGACGAGACCGGAAAGCCGATTCTCGTGGCGACCGAACTTGCTGTTGCAGACCCGGAAAATGCTGGCCCTGCCGCGGTGCGCGCCACCGGACGTATGTGCTACGCGACGGGCGATCGCGCGGTGCGGGCGCTTGGCCATCTGGTTCGGTATGCCCAATTCCTTGGACGGTGAGCAGTGACGGGCGCCGCTGACCGCGCACGTCCGCGCTCGCGGCACCACCCGGTGCTGGTTCTCGCGGGGATGTGTGCGGGCGTCGCCGTCGCGCTGTTCATCGTTCGTGCCGGTGCGGACTCGGTTGGGTCCACTGCGCCAGTCGATCGCGTGTCCGAACTGGTGGTGGTCCCTGTCGCTGGAGAGACGCCGGTGATGTCGCTGCGTCGGTCGGCTGTGGAACTCGTGCAACGGCAGGGATTCGGGCAGCTGGATACGGCCCTCGACGGGTTTGCTGCACGTCTCGATGCTCGTTCGTGTGTTCGCGTTGCCGTCGGCGACGTCATCGCGGAATCTGGTCGTGACGGCATTGTGATTCCAGCGAGTTCGTTGAAAGTGCTGACCGCTGCGGTCGCGGTTGAAGTGCTCGGTGCCGATCACCGCTTCACGACCGCTGTGCAGGCGCCGGCACCCGTGGATGGGGTGGTCAACGGCAACATCACCCTCGTCGGTGGGGGTGATCCGCTGCTGTCGAGCGATTGGTACCCCTCCAGTGCGCTCGATCGCTACCCGGTGTTCAACCACACCTCGTTGGACGCGCTTGCTGCGCAGGTTGCGGCCTCAGGAGTGCAACGGGTGACGGGCGTCGTTGTGGGGGATGGGTCGCGCTGGCCTGAGGAGCGGTACAACACGGCGTGGGCCGAGGGCGTCGCCGGTATCGAAGCTGGCCCGATCGGCGCGCTGCTCGTCAATGACGCCCGAGTCGAGGGTGGTGCCTTTCGCTACGACGATCCCGTGGCCGCAGCCGTGATCGAATTCGAACGGGCTCTGCAACGCGCCGGGATCGTGATCGACGGTGGTGCGGTGGTCGCCGCCGCACCTGCGTCGACGATCGCGGACATCAACTCTGCGCCACTGCGTGACGTGATCACCGAGATGTTGCACACCAGCGATAACAACACCGCGGAGATGCTTCTGCGCGAGATCGGGCTGGCTGCCACGGGCGCAGGAACGACCACCGCGGGCACGACGGTCGTGCTCGACGTTCTTGCTGGCCTGGGCCTCGATACGTCAGGCATTGAATTATTCGATGGCAGCGGCCTTGCTCCGGCAAACAGAATTACCTGCGATGCATTGTTGACGGTACTGGCCACGGCACCCGATGCCGTCGTCGATGCTCTCGCGGTCGCGGGGCGCAGCGGATCGCTCATCGACGTCTACGCCGATACCGAGTGGGACGGTCGACTCCGCGCAAAAACGGGCACGCTGGGAAACCCGCCCTATGACCAGGACCCCCCAGCGGTGAAGGCTCTCGTGGGGGAATTACTGATGGGCAACACCGCAGAGTCCATGCGTTTTGCCCTCATCCTCAACCAGTACCAGATCGATGACCAGTCGCGGTACCGCCCGCTGTGGGGTGAACTTCTGGACATTTTGGACACGGGTCCCGATGGGTACACGGTGGCCGACTTCGGGCCGCGATGAGTACAGCATCGCGCCGTCGGATTGAGGTCGCTGGAGCAGTCGCTGTCGCTGGCGCGTTGGTGCTGTCCGCTGGATGGAACGTGGCCAGAGATCGGGCCCGCTCAGAGCCGCGGGTGATCATTGCGACCGTTGCCGATGCAGCAACGGTGAGCAGCGGCGTCGATCCGGTGGTGACGTGGCGGCGTGGGGCGGAGGCGGTGATAGCGGATCGCCTCGCCGACGATCTCGCTGCTCGTGAAGCCGAGCTTGCGGCGACGGTGCCCAGTGGGATGTGTGTGGCGATACGCGTGGCGAACCTACCGCTTCTGCGCCTTGGTGATCCTGCACCCGAGATCGGTCGGGCACAGTCGCTGGTGGTGTTGGCTGCCGCCGTCGAGGAATTGGGCACGGCGCATCGGTTCACGACCGAGATTGTCGCCCCGGCACCCATCGATGGTGTTATCGACGGTGATGTGTGGCTCATCGGCGGCGGCGACCCCCTGCTCGGTTCTGAACGGGTCACGGCGTTGATGGGCGCCGATGGCGTTGTGCGGCCCACCCGTGCCGATGCGCTCGCTGCGGCGCTCGCGGTGGCGGGCATCGTAGAGATCACCGGCGACATCATCGGCGATGGTCGGTACTTCGACGGTGAGCGCCGGCCTGCTGAATGGCCCGACACCGTTCCGCTCTCAGAGGCCGGTCGTATTGCGGGGCTCACGATCGATAGCGGCCGAATATGGGTTGATCCACGCAACGTTGCGTTCGACCCGGTGCAGGCGGCGGCACGTACCCTGATCGACATGTTGGCGGTGCGTGATGTTGTCGTGCGCGGTGCAGCGACCACCGCTGGTGGTGCTGCTGCACCACCGCCGGACGCCACGCGCATTGCGCAGGTGGGCTCGGTGCCTCTTGCCACCGCAACTGCCGCGTGGACCGCCGAATCGGTTCTGCCGTCGGCTGACGTCGCCGAAACGTTGTTGCGTCATCTCGGTGTGGGCCGCAGCGGGGAAGGTTCTCGAGTGGCGGGCGCGGCTGCGGTTCGCGAGATAACGGCCGGCTGGGGCGTGGAGCCGGCAGGACTGATCGACGGCAGCGGCATCGCATCTGGGAGCGGGGTCGGATGCGACACGTTGCTCGTTGCCCATGAACGATTGAGCGCGGCTGTTGGTGGAGTGCCGGCGCAGATCAGCAATGTCGTTGGCGTCATCGACTCTCGTGGAATCGGAGATGATGGCGCCGAGTACCGCGTGCTGGCGGCAGGAATCGTGCCATCTCCTGATGACCTCGCAACGGTGCACGCTGCGGCCGTTGACCTCGTGACGACGGCTCCGGAATTACCACCGCTGTCGCTCGCAATGCCGCGCGACGGAGAACCCTCATGAGCACGGTGATGGCAATGTTTCCGCTGTCGGTGGTGGCATTGCCCGGCAGTGTCGTCCCGCTGCACATCTTTGAGGATCGATATCGGCAGATGATGCAGACACTGCTCGATGGCGACGATGCCATGGAGTTCGCCATCGTTCCGATCGTGCGTGGTCGTGAGGTCGGTGGGGGCGAGGAACGCGCCGATGTCGCGACGAAGGTGCGGATCGTCGATGCTCGGGTTCACCCTGATGGTCGGTACGACATCGTGACGGTGGGGCTCTCGCGATGCCGAATCCGGGCGTGGCTGCCCGACAACCCCCATGCATGGGCCGAGGTCGATGAGGTGCAGGATCACGGAGCCGCCGCCCTGGGGCCTGAGCGCATGGCCGACGCCACCGACATGGTCCGTTCGATTCTCGAGCGGTGTGCTGCCCTTGGTGAACCGGTGCCGGAGATTCCCGACGAGTTGGCCAGCGATCCCGGATTGGCGGTGTTCCAGCTGGCGGCCCTCGCCCCAGTCGGAGATCACGATCGCGCGGCGATGCTCAGTATCGACGACGTGGGTGAGCGCCTCGACGCGCTAGTGCGGGCCCTCGGCGATGTGGACGCAGTTCTCAAATTCCGGGAGTCGTGATAGGAATGGCAACCATGGATCAGAGCTCCAGCGATGATGCGGCCCGGCGGACCAATGCCGGAGGTGCATCCGTCAACGATGTCGTCGACGGTGTGATCTCCTATGCCAAGTCTCAAACATTGGGGCCGTTGCGAGGTGCGGGCCGGTGGCTCGCATTCGGTGCAGCCGGTGCGGTGATGAGTGGGCTCGGGGCAATCCTGGTGCTGCTTGGGGTGCTGCGCCTCGTCCAAACCGAATGGTCGACGGTGTCTGGGCCCGACTCTGGTTGGTCGTGGATCCCGTATCTCATCGTGTTGGTTGTCGGTGGTGCCCTCGTGGCCGTGACCGTGAGCCGCATCAATCGCTCGTATCTCGATCGTCCGTCGACAGGGGAGGACCGCTGATGAACGACACCGCACATGATGATGTGTCCAAAGACGATCTCCGAGCAACACTGCAGTCGTTCCAGGATGGATTGCGTGGACAGGTCGAGGACCGTCGCTCGATGCTGGTCACCGTCGGCGTCGTCGTTGCGGTGAGCCTGGTCGTGGTCGCATACCTGTTGGGACGCCGTGGAGGTCGTAAGCGCTCGACGCTGGTCGAACTCAGGCGTCTATGACCCGTATCGGTGCGCTCCGACCTGAGCGATTGTGGCGCACAGCTCTCCGTCGCGGCTTTCTCGGTGGAAGTGGTCCATGGCGTGTGGTAGGTGTTGCTGTGCTGCTGGCGCGAGGCGCTCGAAAGGCCGTGCGTCGTGAACCAGAAGTGATCGCCACCGAGCGACTACGGGTGGGAGAGGGCCTCTCGGTTCGATCGGTTCGGAGGCGGTGGCGTTGATTGTCCGACTCCGCCAGCCTCGTCGCGAGGTGACGGTACGAGGGGGTCGCGTGGCACATCGGGTGCTTGAGGATCTCGGTTTGGCGCCCGCAGGCCATCTGATCATCCGTAACGGCACGCTGGTGCCGTCGGACACCATGCTCGACGACGATGACGTGATCGAGGTCCGTCCCGTGGTCTCGGGCGGCTGATCATGTCGAAGTGCCGCTCTTGTCGGGCGCCCGCGGTCATCGACCTACCCCGTCACAATGCCAATTTCTGCGCGGAGCACCTCGAACAGTTGTGTCGGCGCCAATTCCGCCGCGCGGTGGACGACTTCGAGATGTTCACCACCGAGGACCGCATCCTGGTTGCAGTGAGTGGGGGCAAGGACTCGCTGGCGCTCTGGGATCTTCTCGTCACCGAGGGCTACGACGCCGTCGGGCTCTACATCGGACTGGGCATCGGCCGGTACAGCGACGAGAGCCACTTGATTGTTGACGCCTTCGCTCGTGACCGGGATCTGGAACTGATCACCGTTGATCTTCGTGCCGACCATGGTTTCGATGTTCCTACCGCGGCGCGGGTCACCGACCGGGTGCCGTGTTCGTCCTGTGGCCTGTCCAAGCGGCATATCTTCGACACCGCGGCGCGCGACGGTGGCTTTGACGTGGTCGTTACCGGCCACAACCTCGATGACGAGGCAGCGGTGCTCTTCGGCAATGCCCTTCGCTGGGATGTGGAGTATCTGCGCCGCCAGGCCCCAGTGCTTCCTGCGCGGCACGGGTTTCCTCGTAAGGCGAAACCGCTTGTGCGTCTCACCGAACGAGAGATGGCAGCGTGGTGTGTGATTCGCGGCATCGATTATGTGGTGGAGGAGTGCCCGATGGCGATTGGCAACAGGCACCACATGTATAAAGAGGCGCTCGCCGTAGTGGAAGCGACGTCGCCTGGCAGCACCGCGGCGTTTTACCTCGGATTCCTCGAGCGGATGGCGCCGCTGATCGCGCGTGGCGAGGACACCGATGCCCCGGCGCCATGTCGCGTGTGCGGCTCACCGAGCGGCGCCGCCGATGGAGTATGCGCCTTCTGCCGCCTCGCGGATCGAGCGGGTGCGGTTGAACCAGTGCCGGTCGAACTTGTTCTGGGTCGCGGGGCGCGACGCCGCTACGTTGAGCAATGGGGCGCATCTGCCCTGATGGAGGGTGATGGTCATGGCGGGTCGTGAGGGTCCATTTGATGTCGGAGAGCGCGTGCTGTTACTCGACCATAAACGGCGGCGCTATTTGGTGACCCTGGCCGAGGATGGGGAATTCCACTCCCATGCGGGTTTTGTGCCCCATGCCGACATCATTGGATCAGCCGAAGGCATTGTGGTCCGCAGTACTCGTGGCGCGGAGTACACGGTGTTGCGGCCTACGTTGGAGGACTTCGTGTTGGAGATGCCACGCGGTGCGCAGGTGATTTACCCGAAAGACCTCGCGCCGATCTGCATGCTGGCCGATATTGGCCCTGGGATGCGCGTGCTCGAGTCGGGCGTTGGTTCTGGTGCCCTCTCGATGACCATGCTGCGCGCTGGCGCGCTCATCACCGGGGTGGAGGTTCGAGAGGACTTCGCGAACCGGGCGCGCGCGAATGTCGCCGCTTTTCTCGGTGAGGAGGCACTCGAGGCCTATGACGTGCGCCTCGGTGATGCCTATGAGGGCCTACCAGATGACATCGGTCCTGTCGGTCGAGTCGTGCTCGACCTTCCCGAGCCGTGGAGGGTTGCGCCGCACGCCGAGGAGGTGCTGATGCCTGGCGGCATTCTGGTGGCCTACACCCCGTCGATCACTCAGGCCGCCCAGACGCGCGAAGCGCTGAAGGGTCGATGGGTGGAGTCGCGCACACTTGAAGTGCTGCACCGCGGCTGGCACGTGGATGGCCAAGCGGTACGACCCGATCATCGCATGGTGGCGCACACAGGATTTCTCACCGTGGGGCGCTTCCTCGGAAAGGGTCGCGGTTCTTCGACATCGTGACTGTGCGATGCGGTTCGCGTCGCACAGGCTGCTGGACACGTCCGACAGCACGACCGTCTCGCTCCGTGAGGGCAGCGCGATACAACGGCTGCCCCATGTGGAGCGTTTGGGGGATGTCAGCGACCGTGCGTCAGGGTTCGATGTAGATGCACTCGCCGGGGCATTCCTCGGCGGACTCAACAACCGAGTCGAGCTGGCTGTCGGGGAACTCCGCCATGCCGTCGGCACCCTGTGGGTTGCCCTTGGCCTCTGCGAAGATCTTGTCACCCTCTTTGACGTAGGCCAGACCATCGTCGAGCAGGGTGAACACGTCGGGTGCGATTTCCTCGCACAGTCCGTCTCCAGTGCAGAGATCCTGATCGATCCAGACCTTCATGTCATCGACTCCTTGTCGGTGTCCGGGGATGTTGACGAACACACGCTAGCCGTTGGGTAGGCGTCGTGCCACGTTCGGTGACCTGTTGTCCAGCGACCGATGCCGGCTGGGCGTGCTACGAGATGCCTGCGCGGAACCTGCCGTGTAGGGTCGCGCGCAGGAGGTGTGACGTGGCGGATTCCAACAGCGACGCATCCGGCGAGAAGCAGGACACGGCCGCACACGCGGGTACCGGCAACGGTGTGGGTCGCCCCAGTGTGAGCGCCGAAACCGCTACGGACCGGGTCCGTCGACTCGAAGAGCGCATCATGGCCTCCCGGGCAGAGTTGGCCGCTGCAACGGCACGCAATGAACGCTTGAGCGCGGCCCTGCGCGAGACCCGTGAACATGTCGCCACCCTGCGTGACGAGGTGGAGGCGCTCTCGAAGCCCCCGAACGGATATGGGGTGGTCGTCGGGCTGAACGACGACGACACGGTTGACATCATGTCGGCGGGCCGCAAGTTGCGTGTCGTGGTCGCACCCGATGTCGGCGACGCCGGTCTTGGTGTTGGCGACGAGGTTGTCCTCAACGACTCCCAGACCATCATTGCGGCCCGGGCCCCCGGGCCGATCGGCGATGTGCACACCCTGATCGAGGTATTGGCTGATGGGGTGCGGGTTGTGGCCGGCGGGGCCACGGACGAGGCGCGAGTGTTCGAACTCTCGCACGGCCTGCGGGGCACACGGCTGCGCTCAGGCGATCGGCTACGCGTCGATCAGCGCACCGGCCTCGTTCTCGAAGTGCTGCCCCAACCCGATGTTGATGACCTTCTGCTCGAGGAAGTTCCCGATGTGTCCTACGCCGACATCGGTGGGCTCGATGATCAGATCACCCAGATTGCCGATGCGGTTGAGCTGCCGTATCTCCACCAAGACCTGTTTGCCGAGCATCGCCTGCCGGCACCGAAGGGCATTTTGCTGTATGGCCCACCTGGATGCGGCAAGACACTGATCGCGAAAGCCGTTGCTAACTCGCTTGCCCGCAAGGTGGCTGGTGCCATCGGAGAGGACAAGGGGCGGAGTTACTTCATCAACATCAAGGGCCCGGAGTTGCTCAACAAGTACGTGGGCGAAACCGAGCGCCAGATCCGCATGGTGTTTCAACGTGCTCGCGAAAAGAGCGAGGAAGGGTGGCCCGTCATCATCTTCTTCGATGAGATGGACTCGATGTTCCGTACCCGCGGCACCGGTGTGTCATCCGATATGGAATCGACAATTGTTCCGCAACTCCTCGCCGAGATCGATGGCGTGGAAGGCCTACGAAACGTCATTGTGATCGGTGCGACAAACCGTGAAGATCTGATCGACCCGGCAATTCTGCGACCCGGTCGGCTCGATGTGAAGATCCGCATCGATCGCCCCGATGCCGCCGCAGCCCGACAGGTGTTCGCGCGCTACCTGAACGATGAAATTCCCATTGCCCAGGGAGAAGATGCAGCCTCGATGATCGATGCGACGGTCGTGGAGATGTATCGCGACGACGATGACAACCGTTTCTTGGAAGTCACCTACCAGACCGGCGATAAGGAGATTCTCTACTTCAAGGATTTCGCCTCCGGTGCCATGATCGAGAACATCGTGCGCCGCGCCAAGAAGTCGGCCATCAAGCGCGTGATTGCGGGTGGGGCCCGTGGTGTCGCCACCGCCGATCTCATCGGAGCGATTCGTCAGGAGTTTGCCGAGCACGAGGACCTGCCGAATACCACCAACCCTGACGACTGGGCGAAGATTTCGGGTCGCAAGGGTGAGCGCATCGTGTTCATCCGCACCCTCGTTCGTGGCGGTGACGACGACGGCGGCGGGCGTGCCATCGAGCGGATGCAGACCGGGCAGTACCTGTAGTCACACGATGGCCATCGTCAAAGTCTGTGGTCTCGAGACCGAGTACGGCATCGTGGTGCGCGGTGTCGACTCGAATCCGGTGACGGCGTCCTCGTTGCTGATCAACTCGTACCTTGCAGATCTGTCCTCGGTTGGGTTCGATGTCGAATCGGAACGCCCAGGTGCTGATGCTCGCGGCCGGGAATTGTCGTGGGAGCCTGATCCTGACGTCGACTCGTTACTCGTCAATGCGATGCTGACCAATGGGGCGCGGTACTACGTCGACCACGCACATCCTGAGATGTCGATTCCCGAAGTGGCCGATGCGCGCGAGGCCGTCGTTTGGGACGCTGCCGGCGATGCAATCGTGCGGCGCTCGATGGAGTTGGCAAATCGGGTCTTACCCGACGGCGCAGAGGTCGTGATTCATCGCAACAATTCCGATGGCAAGGGCAATTCGTACGGGTGCCACGAGAACTACCTCGTCGATCGTGCGGTTCCCTTCGGACTGGTCGTGCGGGGAATCACCCCGCACTTCGTGACCCGTCAGATCTTCACCGGCGCTGGAAAAGTGGGGTCGGAACGCCCTGGTCGGACGACCGACGAGGTCGGCTACCAAATCACTCAGCGAGCAGATTTCTTCGAAGAACCCGTCGGGCTGGAAACGACGGTGAAACGACCGATCGTCAATACCCGTGACGAGCCGCACTGTGACCCAGAGCGGTATCGACGGCTGCACGTCATCGTTGGCGACGCCAACATGAGCGAGATGGCGACATTTTTGAAAGTTGCCACCACGGCCATCGTTCTGGCGATGATCGAAGACGGCGCGATGCCTGCGAACATCGAACTCGCCGATCCGGTCGCTGATATTCGTCGCATCAGTCACGACCCGTCGCTACGCGCAACCGTCGAGATGGCCGATGGGCGACGGATGCGCGCCATCGACGTGCAGTGGGAGCTACTGGCGGCAGCCACCACATGGGCGCAACGTCACGGTTTCGATGCGGTGGCTGGTGAGGAAGTTGGCGCGTTGGCGTTAAGAGAGTGGGAACAGGTTCTCACCGGTCTCGATACGGACCCCGAGCGGGTTGCCGATGTCGTCGACTGGGTGGCCAAGCGCCGACTGATCGAGGCCTACGCCGCTCGTCATGATTTGCGCCCGGGATCGGCACGCCTGCGAGCTATCGACATGCAGTATCACGACCTTCGGCCGCAGCGATGCCTCGCCGCACGTGCGGGACTCCGTCGGATCACCACCGATGACGAGGTTCGCGCGGCGATGACAGACCCGCCAGGGAGCACGCGCGCGTATTTCCGTGGTCGTTGTCTCTCGAAATTTGGCGACGCCGTCGTGGCTGCGAACTGGGATTCGATGGTGTTCGATGTGGGCAGTGGCCCCCTGCGTCGCGTGCCGATGAACGAACCGTTGCGCGGCACCGAGTCGATGGTGGGTAACGTGATCGACAGCAGCTCCTCAGCCGGTGAACTGCTGCGTCGGATCGCCGGCTGATCGGTCGCTCCACAACAGGAGGTTGGCAGCCATGTCAGAGTCGATGCATGAACAACGTCGGTCCTCTTCACAGGACGCGACAACCGAGGTCGAGCCCTCAGAGTCGACCCGTGCGGAGGAACTTCGCGACGAACTTGACGATTTGCTCGACGAGATCGATGAGGTTCTCGAGACCAACGCCGAGGAGTTTGTGCGCTCCTACGTCCAAAAAGGCGGTGAGTGACCGGTGGCGATGCCACGTTTCGAACTGGGACAAGATCCCGGCACCGACTTCGGGTTGTTGCTGCGGCGGGTTGGCCTGACCCAGCCGGCGGGCGCTGGTGCGGTACCTGACGCTCCGCATGCCACAACCTGTGTGGCACTGCGCCATGCCGACGGTGTCGTCATCGCCGGTGACCGCCGTGCCACATCGGGGCATCTGATCTCTCACCGCACCATGGAAAAGGTGGTGCAGGCCGACCGTTACTCCGCAGTTGCCATCGCCGGGGCGGCGGGACCCGCCGTGGAGATGATTCGACTGTTCCAGGTGCAACTCGAGTACTACGAAAAAGTGCAGGGCACCGCGTTGTCGCTCGAGGGCAAGGCCAACCAGTTGGCGGCAATGGTGCGTCAGAACCTTCCCGCGGCGATGCAGGGCATGGGGGTCGTGCCGATCTTTGCCGGATACGACACGCGGCGCGATGTCGGTCGGTTGTGGGATTACGACATGCTGGGTGGCCGGTACGAAGAGCGTGATCACGTCGCCACCGGCTCAGGGTCATTGCATGCCGGCACCACCTTGAAACTGGGCTATCGCGGCGGTTTGGACCGTGCGGCAGCGATCGCCCTGGCCGCGCGTGCGCTGTGGGAGGCCGCCGACGCCGATTCAGCAACCGGTGGTCCCGACGTGCTCCGTGGAATCTATCCAGTGGTCGCGGTGATCGATGCCGATGGTTGGGCACGCGTTGACGATGAGGAACTCGCGGCCGTGTACGCCGCGATCATGGACGAGGCCCGGGAGGCCCACTCGTGAGCATGCCGTATTACGTTGCGCCCGAACAGGCGATGAAGGACCGTGCGGATTTTGCGCGCAAGGGCATCGCGCGTGGCCGCGGACTGGTGGCGATGCGCTACATCGATGGAGTGGTCATGGTGGCGGAGAACGCCTCTCAGTCGCTCCGTAAAATCAGCGAGATCTACGACCGCATCGCTTTTGCCGGTGTTGGCAAGTACAACGAATTCGATCAACTGCGGGTTGCCGGTATTCGGGCGGCCGAACTCACCGGCTACCAGTACTCCCGCGACGATGTTGATGCGCGATCACTCGCAAACGACTATGCGCAGTTGCTCGGAAACTCGTTCACCCACGGGATGAAGCCGATGGAGGTCGAGATTTTGGTGGCCGAGGTATCGCTCGCCGGTGAAAACGACCAGATATTTCACATCATGTACGACGGCACGGTGATTGACCATCGTGATGGTTGCGCCCTCGGGGGTGACTCCGATGCCGTCACCGCGCGTCTGCGCGAAGGCTTCACCGAAGACCTCATCCTTGACGATGCTGTCCGTCTTGGCGCCCAGGTCCTTGGCGGTGAGCGGGTGATTCCCGCTGATGAACTCGAGGTTGCCGTGCTCGAACGTGGAAACGGTCGGCGGTGTTTCCGACGTATCGAGATGCCCAGCGATGTCGTCGCATCGGCGGAATCCTCCGAACACGAGGCCTGACGAGATGGCCTCGGTCGACCTGAACAGCGACCTGGGAGAGGCCTTCGGGGCGTGGTCGCTCGGCGATGACCAGGCGATGCTCTCGGTTGTCACCAGTGCCAACATCGCGTGCGGCTTCCACGGTGGTGACCCGCCCACGCTGCGACGGGTATGTGGATGGGCTGCGGACGCTCGGGTGCGTATCGGGGCTCAGGTGTCTTTTCCAGATCTCCAGGGGTTCGGGCGCCGGCATATGGTGATCGACTCCAGCGAACTACAGGATCTCGTGCTGTATCAATTGGGTGCGCTCGATGCCTTCGCGCAGGTAGCTGGCACCGAGATCGCATATGTCAAACCTCATGGTGCGCTCTACCACGCGGCGGTCAGCGATGCGGCGGTCGCCGGGGCTGTTGTGGCCGCGAGCGCCGAATACGACCCGTCATGTGCAATTCTCGGCCCACCCCAATCGGCGCTGCTCGCGGCAGCCGATGCTGCGGGTCTGGAAGCAGTGCCCGAAGGCTTTGTCGATCGGGCCTACCTGCCCGACGGAACCTTGGTGCCTCGCGGCCACGAGGGTGCGGTTCTGAGCGATGTGGCGCGTATCGCCGAACGCGCGGTCCAGATGGTGACCGACCACACCGTGGAGGCCATCGATGGATCCTCGGTGGCGTTGTCAGTCCGGTCTCTGTGTGTGCATGGCGACACGCCGGGGGCGGTCGCGATGGCGCGAGCGGTCCGGTCCGCGCTGGTGGCTGCCGGTATTGGGATCCACCCATTCACCTGAGCAATGGACATCGCTACGCCGGTCATCGTTCCCTTTGGGCCTGATGCATTCATGATCGATACCGCCGGTCGACGAACCGACGTGGTTGCCGATCGGTGGCGCGAGGCACTGGCGGGTCGCGATATGGATGTTGTCCCCGCAGCCGCGACCGTTCTGGTGCGTTGTGGTTATCAGGATGTCTTGACCGCTGGTGATCGCGAGATGTTGGTGCATCTAGCGCGTGAGATCACCCCGGATGAGGGCGCCCACTCGGGGCGAACCGTGACCATTCCCGTTGTCTATGACGGCGACGACCTCGCCGATGTTGCTCGGCGGTGTGGCATGAGCACCGATGCGGTCGTGGCTGCGCATACCTCGGCGGAGTTCCGGGCGGCATTCTGCGGTTTCGCCCCGGGGTTCGCCTATCTGGTCGGGCTTCCGTCAGCGCTCCATCTTCCACGCCGCGACACACCGCGCACTACGGTTCCTGCCGGCTCGGTGGCGATTGCAGCGGAGTACTCCGCGGTCTATCCGCGGTCGAGTCCCGGCGGGTGGCATCTCATCGGTCGCACGGAATATGCAATGTTTGATGTCGCCCGTGACCCACCCGCGATCGTGGTGCCCGGTGACACGGTGAGGTTTGTTCATGCGGCTCGATGAGGGGCCGCGAGGTTCCGGCGCAGAGCGCGTGCCGACACTTGAGGTGATCGAGCTGGGAATCGCCACCACCGTGCAGGACCGGGGTCGAGTGGGGCTTGCGGCCCTCGGGGTTGGACGCTCGGGTTGGGTGTACGAGGAGCATGCGCAGGCGGCAAACCGGGCCGTCGGGAACTCGGCGTCGGCACCGGTGATCGAAACGGTGGGTGGGCTAGTTCTGCGCGCCAATGCGCCGTGTGTCATCGCTGCAACAGGCTGGGTGGCGCCACGGGCGATGCGAGTCAATGACATCGTCGAGATCGGCACGCGCCCCGATGGTCTATGGACCTACGTCGCGGTCGCGGGAGGGATACATGGCGACGCCATGCTGGGGTCGCTGTCGGAGGACACCCTCGCTGGGTTGTGTCCGCTGCCTGTCGTCGCCGGTGGTGTCTATGGCATCGGTGATGCCAGTACTGCGGCCGCAGCCGACATTGTTGCGCCTCCGCAACGGATGTCGGACCCTCTGCATGTCCATCCCGGTCCGCAGAGCGCACGGTTCTCGTCGGCAAGTGCGCAACTGGCGTCGGCGACGCTCACCGTGGTGGCGTCGTCGCGGGTTGGTATCCGCCTTGGTGGGGCCGACATTGGATCGGTGACGTGGGACCAGATGCCGTCACAGCCGCTCATACCCGGCGCAATTCAGATCCCTCCCGACGGTCAGCCGATCGTGATGGGTCCCGATCATCCGACCACTGGTGGCTACCCAGTGATTGGAGTGCTTGGACGCGACGACCTGAGCGACCTCGCTGATCGTCCACCGGGCGCGCCGGTGCAGATGCGACCGGCTGCGTCAGAGGTTGCGCCGGATGGGGTCGTAGGGTGATGGCGGTGCAGCGGCGCATCTACGGGCTCGAAAACGAATACGGCGTCACCTGCACCTTCCGAGGGCAGCGGCGGCTCAGCCCCGATGAGGTCGCGCGGTACCTCTTTCGTCGTGTGGTGTCGTGGGGGAGGAGCTCCAACGTCTTTTTAGTCAACGGAGCGCGTCTCTATCTCGACGTTGGTTCGCACCCAGAATATGCCACCCCCGAATGCGACTCGCTGGTGGACCTCGTGGCCCATGATCGCGCCGGCGAACGAATCGTCGAAGACCTCGTTGAGTCCGCTCAGGAACGATTGGCCGAGGAGGGCATCCGTGGGACGGTATACCTGTTCAAGAACAACACCGACTCTGCGGGCAATTCCTATGGATGTCACGAGAACTATCTGACGTCGCGCACCGACGACATGAAGTTCTACGACTCGGTCCTTATCCCGTTCTTCGTCACGCGGCAGATTTATGCCGGTGCGGGGAAGGTGGTGCACACGGCTCGGGGTCCTGCGTACTCGATGGCGCAACGTGCCGACCACATCTGGGAGGGAGTCTCGTCGGCGACCACGAGGTCACGGCCGATCATCAATACCCGTGACGAACCTCATGCCGATGCTGAGCGCTATCGGCGGTTGCACGTCATCGTCGGGGACTCCAACATGTGCGAATACACCACCTTCGTCAAGGTCGGTGCGGCGGCCTGCGTGCTGCGCATGGTCGAAGATCGCGCGGTGGTCCTACGCGACCTCACGTTGGAGAATCCGATCCGCGCCATTCGTGACATCAGTCAGGATCTGACATGCCGCCGGCCGGTGCGGCTGGCATCGGGCCGCGAATTGAGCGCGCTCGATATTCAGTCCGAACTGCTGGAGCGGGCTCTCGGCTACGCCGATCGGGGCGGTTTTACCGAAGAGGAGCGACAGGCCCTGGCCATGTGGGAGCACTGTGTGACGACGTTGGCCGATGACCCGATGCGCCTCGACACCGAGGTGGACTGGGTGATCAAGTACCGGCTGATCGAGGCCTTTCGGGCACGTCACGGGCTGGAGCTAGGAGATCCGCGCGTGGCTGGGCTCGACCTTCAGTATCACGACATCACTCGTTCGCGCAGCCCATTCCACCGACTTGAAGCCAAGGGGCGGGCGCAACGGGTGACCGACGACGACGCCATCGAGTTGGCCACCACCACCGCGCCGACTACCACCCGGGCCCATCTGCGCAGTCAATTCATCGCCCGCGCGAAGGAACGGCGCCGTGATTACACGGTGGACTGGGTGCATCTGAAGCTCAACGATCAAGCCCAACGGACCGTGATTTGCAAGGATCCATTTGCCGCGCAGGACCCTCGGGTAGACCGCCTGATCGAACAGCTGTGATGAATGCGACGACCACGTCGCGAGTGATGCCGCTACGGTGTGCGCGTGCCCGAGTCCGACGCCGATTCTGATCTGTCCGGAACTGAGCACCCAGCCCCGACCGACATTCTCGTCCCAGATGAGGCGCAGCGCGTGAGCGCAGAGACGACCACGGATGCCGAGCCACCGCGTGGGCGTGCAGCATTGGGACGTGGTGCGCGCGCCTTCTTTGACTGGGCCATCGTTGTTGTTGTTGCGCTGACGGTCGCCCTTGGCGTCCGGACATTTGTGTTGGCACATTTTGTTGTTGAGGGATCGTCGATGGCGACCACGTTGACCTCCGGCGATCGGGTATTCGTCAACAAATTGTCGTACCGCTTCGGAGATCCCAGTCGAGGCGATGTCGTGGTTCTCCACGAGATCCGGGGAACGAACGAACGGGATCTCATCAAGCGCGTCATCGCTCTGCCTGGTGAAGAGATCGAGATCAGGTCGTGCGAGGTACGTATCGATGGACGCTTATTGATCGAGCCCTATCTCGACCCGACAGTGGTCACCCCAGGAAACTGTGGTGGGGACTTCGGCCCGTTGATGATTCCCGAGGGGTCGGTGTTCGTCATGGGTGACAACCGCCCCGGATCCCAAGACTCTCGTGCGTTGGGTCCAATCGACGATGACGACATCGTCGGGCGGGCGTTCGTGGTGTTCTGGCCGCGGGCGGATTGGCGCTGGCTCTAGACGCCGGGCCCGAATTCGTCCCGGGCCACGTCGACCATGCGGTCAACATGATCGCTGAAGATGCCATCGAGGCCCATGCGCAGTCCCGGACGTAATTGGTGTTCATGTTGGAGGTCCCACCCCAGCGTGTGCACGCCGAACCGGTGAAACAGCGTGGTCAATCCACCGTTCCAATCGTCGATGCGCATATTGATGGCGTCCACACCGGCATCGGCGAGGCGGGCGGCCCGTCGCTCAGGGCCCTCGGCGATGCGGTGCAATCGAGTCGAATCCACAAGTCGTGCATCGCGGTGACGTTCGCGGAGTCGCAGGGTCACATCGATATCGGGATGGCACAACCACACGTGCGGCCGCCATGAGGGTTCCACCGCATCAAGAACCGCGTCGGCAATCGCGTCGGGATCATCGCCCTTGATATCGAGTGACACAGGTACCGAGTGCCGACGGGCGAGCTCGAACAACTCACCCCAGTCAGGAATATGCGCCGGGAGGTCACCGCGTCGCACTCGAGTGATGGAACGGGATCGAGCGAAGCGGCGACCGATGCGGCCATCGTGGTCCAAGACCGCCACGCCGTCGGCGGTGCACCATACGTCGCTTTCCAGACCGGTAGCCCCAAGTCGCAGCGCCAACTCAAAGGCATCCATCGTGTTTTCTGGAGCGTGCGCGCGAGCGCCACGGTGCGCGAACAGAATCGGTGGGTCTATCAGGGAGGGGAGTTGCTGCTGCACGAGGTCGCATCATCGCACGGTCGTAGACTTACGTCGTGTTCAACCTGCAGGGCGGCGAGCTGATCATCATCGCCGTGCTGGCCCTCGTTGTGCTGGGACCTGAGCGACTTCCCGATGCGATGCGGCGACTTGGGCGTGCTCTCGGGCAGTTGCGCCGAATGGGAAATGAAGTGACCGAGGAGTTTCGCTCTGCGGTCGCGGAGCCAATGGATGACCTGCGTTCCGCTGTTGTCGACCCGGCTCGGGACCTACATGATGCCGCCCGCGGCACCGCAGAATCGGTCCGCGACGGTATGGCCGACCCCTCAGACCCGTCAACGCCGGTCTCGGGTGATGCTCCCGGACATCAGCCAGGTGTAGACGACCACGGCGATGCCGCTGATGGCGATATGGCACCAGATGGTGATGATGCGCGCCCGGGTGGCGATCAATGAGTCGTCGCGATGCATCGGCAACAATGTCAATCACTGGCCACTTGGCGGAGTTGCGCAGTCGGATCATCAAATCTGCTGTCGCTGTCCTCGCTGGAGTGATCGTGGTGGTCGTGGTGTACGACCGCGTCCTCACGTGGTTGACGGCGCCATATGTCGCCCTGTGCCGACGATCACCAGCGGACTACTGCGGTATGTCCTATGACACGATCGCCGATGACGTGAACCTGTTCACCCTCGACCCGGTGGAGGGCCTGACCACGCGGTTGAGGGTGGCGACCTATGGGGGAGTGGTCCTCGCGTTGCCGATTCTTTTGTGGCAACTGTGGCGGTTCATCGTGCCGGCACTGCATCGTCGTGAGCGCGGTTTCGCTATCGGGTTTGTGCTTGCGACCGTGATCCTGTTCGTCGCCGGCGGTTTGCTCGCCTACAGCACGCTCGATCGTGCCCTTGAGTTCCTCATCGGATGGTCTGGCGAAGGAGTCGACCAGGCATTCCGGGTCAGTGCCTATGTCCGCCTCGTCACACTCATGATCGTCGCATTTGGCGTCGGCTTTACCGTGCCAGTTCTGTTGGTGTTTTTGCAACTGGTGGGCATTCTGACGCCGCGAAGCCTTGTGAGAGGGTGGCGTTACGCCGTCGTGGGGACGGTCTTTATCGCCGCCGCCATCACGCCAAGCGGTGATCCCATCTCGCTGGCCACTCTGTCGGTGCCGATGGTGGCGCTCTATTTCGCAGCCGCGGGTATCGGCCGGCTGCTCGTGCGTCGCCGTGATGAGTGATCACGTGCGGCGGTCATTTCTCGCCGCACGCGGAGTCGATGCCGATCGCTTCCAAATCGAGGCGATGGACGCGATCGATGAGGGCCGGCATGTGGTCGTCGCCGCACCGACGGGCAGTGGAAAAACGTTGCCCGCCGAGTACGCCATCGAACGGGCCATTGCCGCTGGCCGACGTGCCTTCTACACCACGCCGCTCAAAGCGCTGTCCAACCAGAAGTACCGAGACCTCGTTGAGCGCCACGGCGAGGATGCGGTCGGGCTGCTGACGGGTGATACGAGCCACCGTCCCGGCGCCGATGTTGTGGTCATGACGACCGAGGTGCTGCGCAACATGATCTACGCGGCATCGCCAGATATTGACGAGCTGGCGGTGGTCGTGCTCGACGAAGTCCATTTCCTCCAAGACGCCTACCGGGGACCGGTCTGGGAGGAAATCATCATCCACCTACCCGACCACATTGCCTTGGTCGCGCTGTCGGCAACGGTGTCGAATAGCGGCGAGTTAGCCGAATGGATCTCGACGGTTCGCGGACCCACGGACTCGGTTGTGGAGACCCGGCGACCAGTTCCGCTCGAGGACCATTTCATGGTGGAGGACCTGACCAATGATCGGGTGGTCTTCGAGCCGATGTTTCTCGACGGGGGCCAGAACCGGTCGCTATCGCGACTTGATGAGTCGGCAGGTCCACGCCACCGTGGTCATGACCGCCGCCGCCGTGCACCGAATGCGCGGCGATTGGCAACCCCGGATCGCGTCGAGGTGATTGAGCAGTTGCGACGCCGCGACATGTTGCCTGCCATCGTGTTCGTGTTCTCGCGAGCGCAGTGCGAGCAGGCGGCGACGAACTGTGTGGATGCTGGGTTGGTGCTCTGCGATGACGATGAGCGATTGCGGATATCGGAGATCGTGTCCGAGCGTCTTGCGGGCCTTGACCCCGCTGATCTTGAGGTTCTCGATGCCGCAGGGTTCGAAATGAGGCTCGCGGCTGGCATTGCCGCACACCATGCGGGAATGGTGCCGCCATTCAAAGAGGCGGTGGAGCGCTGTTTCGCAGAGGGTTTGGTCAAAGTCGTATTCGCCACCGAGACCCTTGCTGTGGGCGTGAATATGCCGGCGCGCAGTGTGGTGATCGAACGCACCACGAAATACAACGGGGATCATCACGTCTCGTTGTCTGCGGGTGAATTCACGCAATTGACCGGGCGGGCCGGCCGACGGGGGATCGACGAGATGGGGGCCGCGGTCGTTCTGTGGAGCCCATGGGTACGGTTCTCGGCGATTGCTGATCTTGCCGCCAGTCGCTCGTTTGCTCTGCGCTCGGTGTTCCGTCCGACGTACAACATGGTGGCAAATCTGGTGCGCCGTCACGACCATGCAACAGCACGACGCCTGCTCACAATGTCGTTTGCCCAGTTCCAAGGCGATGCTGAGGTGGTGCGGCTCGAAGGTCGCCTCCAGCGTCGCCGCGACCGTTATGACGAGCTGCGTGCAACAGCGACGAGCCCATATGGGGATATCGACGATTACCGCACCGGTGGTCGTGTGGCGCCCAGTGATCCGATCGCCGCGGGTGTCGCAGCGTTACGACCGGGCGATGTCATTCATGCTCGGGTGGGCGGATACCGAGGCCCGGTCGTTGTTGTGGCCACAGCAGCTCGATCGGCGGGGATCCGCCTTGATGTTGTGACCGCGCCTGGTCGGGTTGCGTCGTTGTCGACGCGTGACTTCGATGCGCCACCGGTGGTGGCGGGCCGCGTGCAGCTTCCCGGGGCCTATACGCCGCATCGGCGCGAGTACCGCCAAGAGGTTGCGCGGCGGCTCAAACGGGTCGATCTTCGGCCACCGGGAGCACGCAGCCGTCGCAGCGCTGCCAGTCATCCACAGGGGCATCCAGTGGAAGCCGACCCGGATTTGCGGCGTCGCCTGCGTGCTGCCGACGACGCCGATCGTGTTGCGCGGGACATCGTGGAGATCGAGCGCCGTGTGGGGGAGCGGCGCGGGTCGCTCGGACGTGACTTTGATGCGGTTGTTGGAGTGCTGGCCGAACTTGGGTACGTCGATGCCTCGGAGTGGTGCCTGACGGACGATGGTGATGTGATCGCTGGCCTGTTTCATGAGAGCGACCTCTTGGTTGCCGAGGCAGTTGGCCGAGGTCTCTTCAACGGTCTGTCAGCTCCTGAAGTGGCAGCCCTCGCATCATGTGTGGTGTACGAGGACCGCAGCCCCGAGCCGCCACCGCCAGCGCGCCATCCAACTGCTGAGGTTGCCCGCCGAGCGCGTTCGCTGGAGCGTCTACACGCTGAACTCGTCAAACTGTCCGACCGGTATGGAGCCCCTCGTCCGCGCGATCCCGACGGGGGATTCAGCGACATTGCCTTTGGCTGGGTCGATGGTGAATCATTCGCCGATCTCGTCGACGGTACCGACCTGACCGGCGGCGATTTCGTGCGCACGATTCGCCAAGTAGTCGACCTGTGCGAGCAGCTCTCGCAGGTCGCACCCGACGAGGCGGTGGCCACGGCTGCGGCGGCTGCGGTGGCTGCGGGAGTCCGCGGCGTTGTCGCTGATTCCGCCGTGGTGCAACCGGCACCGGAAGATGGGGCAGCACAGCAATGATCACTCCGGGCCATGAGTGGGCGCGGCGCGACGGCTCGGTGTCTGACGCGACCGTGACGAGCGACAGGGAGTTGGCGGCTGCAATGGGAAGTACCGTCGTGCTGCGTGGCGGTGATGTGCACCGTGCCCTCGGGGCGCCGAAGGGTGTGCCCGGCAACGCGACAGTGGCGGTCGATCTCATCGAGGTGTGTGCAGAGGGCACCACGATTGCAGTCGCGGCGTCATATGTCTTGATCGGTCGTGCTCCGCATCGGCTCGGCCGATTGGTCGGGGCCTGGCATGTGCTGACCAACGCCGGTTTCGTCGGGCGGTATGAACTCGCTCCGCGTGCACATCCCGGCGACGGGGCAGCAGATCTGTTTAGTGTGGTCTCGTCGATGTCGCTACGCCAGCGCATCGGGGCCGCACGACGGTCACGCCTTGGTGCTCACCTGCCGCATCCTGCCCTTCGCGTTCGGCGGGTGCGCGACTATGTGCACGATCTCCAGCGGGGTGAGCGAGTGTGGGTGGATGGCCATCGCGTCTCGTGCCGTATGGCTTCACTGCAGTTGCGGGTTGTGCCCGAGGCAGTGCACGTGCGGCTCTGAGAGTATCCACGTCGGCTCGGCCGAGCGATCGTACGATGTGATGTCGTGACCTACGTCGCCGAGGAGTTCACCCCCGATGAGGCCGATGTCCTGCGGCGATACTTCACGAATCTCGACCGCCCGGTGTTTGCCCTCGTCAACTTGCCCGAGGTGGTGAAGGGCGCGTTGTTCGCCCGCTATTCACGATCGCCAAAGAGCCTTCGCCGGTTGTTCCTCGATGAGTTCGTGGGCGAACTCGATGTTGGCGGCGATGCAACTGTTGACGCCACCGTCGGGCTCGATCGCGCCGAGTCGCTCTACGAAAAAGTATTTGTCGAGTACGGCGACGATTCGGTCGCGCAGCTCGGTGGTGTGCATTTGGCCTGCGAGCAGGCATCGAATTTGCTCACCAAGGTGCTGGAATGGGGGCGGCTCATGAGCTACCTCGAGCAGAGCACCCGGTACATCTCCTATGACGCACGCTTCGGTGGGCGGTATCGCTTCCATCGCGATCCAGCGCTTCTGGCGAGCCGTCACGGCACCCGGTACATCGGTGAGATGGACCGCATGTTCGACAACTATTCGCAGGCCGCGCAGATAGTGACCGACCACGTCCGGCGCACCGTGGTGCAGCAGCCTGGGGACTCCGATTTCGTCTATCGGCAGGCCACGCGGGCCAAGGCACTCGATGCCGTCCGAGGAATGCTGCCTGCGGCTGCCACGTCGAACGTCGGTATCTACGGCAGTGGTCAGGCCTATGAAGCTCTGCTGTTGCGCATGCGAGCCCATCCGCTTCCCGAGGCCCGCGAATACGCCGATCAGATGCTCGTCGAGTTACGCAAAGTCATCCCGAGCTTCTTGCGGCGGGTGGACGTTCCCGAACGTGGCGGCGTTTGGTCCGAGTACCTCAGCAATGTGCGTGGCGACACTGAAGAACTTGTCGATTCATTATTTGGACGCACGCCGGTGGACTCGGTCGCGGAGGTCGAGCTGGTTGATTTTGATCCCGAGGCCGAGGACAAACTGCTGGCGGCGATCTGCTATCCACACTCCCACCTCGGCGAGCGCCAACTGTCCGCGCTGGTGGCGGGGCTGGGTACCGAACAGCGGGCGGCGCTGTTGCGCGCTGCAGTGGGTGATCGCACAAACCGGCGTCACCGTCCGGGCCGGGCGTTTGAGCGCAGCGATTACCGCTTTGACATCCTCAGCGACTACGGCGCATTCCGCGACTTGCAGCGGCACCGCATGTTGACGATCGACTGGCAGCAGCTGACGCCGAATCACGGCTTTGTCCGGCCGGAGCTGGTGGATGAGGCGGGTGCGGGTGCGTTGTTTGATGAATCGATGGAGCGTTCAGCCGAACTCTTCGATGTATTGCGGCCTGATTTTGACCAACAAGCGCAGTACGCCGTGGCAATGGCGTACAGGCTGCGATATTCGATGCAGTTCAATGCTCGTGAAGCCATGCATCTGATCGAATTACGATCGAGCCCGCAAGGCCATCCGTCGTATCGGCGCGTAGCACTTGAGATGCACCGATGCATCGCCGAAGTCGCTGGTCATCGTGCTATTGCGGATGCGATGACCCACGTGACCCATGAGGCACCAGAGCTTGAGCGCCTTGATGCGGAGCGCCGAATCGCTGCGCGTCGTGCCACTTGACAATTGGCCATGTGACAGACGTCGCACGATCGAGGGTGCACGGCGGTGCTGTGTGGTCTACCATCCGGCGCAACCGCACTACACCCGACCGAGGACGCGTATTTCATGGCTGACGACATCGACAATGAGGATCTCGAAGGTCTCGACGTGAGTGCCGAGGCCGGCGCCGAGGACGAGGACATCGACGACGGCGATTTCGACGGCGGCGATGAATTTGACGGCGACGACGACGTCGAGTTCGGCGGTGACGACGATGATGCCGACGACGACGATGATGACGATGAAGATGACGATGAGGAATCGTCCACCGAATCGCGCCGCCGTGCGGCCAATGACGGAGACGATGACGACGAGGAGATGGTCAATCCCGATGATGTCGAGGCCGATCTTGACACCATCTTGAAAGACCGTATGGTCACGGTCACTGTCGACGACGATGACGAAGAAGAGACCCCGGTCGTTGAGGAACGTGGTGAAGTTGCTGAGGGTGTGAAGCCCAAGCGTGCCGATGAGCAGATGTGTCCAAGCTGTTTCTTGCTGGTGAGGTCCAACGCGCCTGCTTGCCCAGTGGGCGACGACGACTGCCCGATCCTGTCGGCTTGATGGAACAGGTCGTCCGCCGGGCAGTCCCGGAGGACCATCCCGTTCTCAACGAACTTGAAAACGAGGCGCGTGCCGCGGTGCTCGAGACGCGCGGTGGTGCGCGGTGGTGCGAGGTTGTGCCCGCGCGGCGCGGGCGCTGGTTCGACGATGGTGCGCAAGTGTTCGTCGCCGAGATTGATGCGGTTGGTGTTGGCTATCTGGTGTTGATCCCAGGGGAGGTGGCGGTGGTCGAATCGGTGTTCGTCACTCCCGGTGCCCGTGAGGTTGGCTTTGGGGACTGGTTGCTCGAGGCGGCGCTCTCCGCAGCGGTTGAGGAAGGGTCACGCCTGTTGGAGGGCACTGCCCTTCCTGGCGATCGCGATCTGAAAAATTTGTTTGAACGGGCTGGCATTGTCGCCCGGGCGATCACGGTGTCGGTGCCGCTACGCCCCTCGCAGTCGTGAGCGGAACTCGTTCATTTCCACCACCGCACACCGTTGATCGTGGTGCATCGCGCACAGTTGGCCCTTGGCGCCATCTCGAGCGGTGTCAGCGATCGACCGGTGGTCAGCGCCCTGACCAGTTCGGTGGCCGCTTTTCTATAAACGCCGTGAGGCCTTCTTTGGTGTCCTCGGATGCAAGCACTTCCCCGAAGGCCTGATTCGTCATCTTCTTCAAGGTGTCATCGTCGGCCCATGCGGATGCAAGAACGACACGGCGTGACGCCCATACGGCCAGTGGCGCACAGGCGCAGATCTGATCTGCGAGCTGCTGAGCAGCGTCCATTGCGCCGCCAGCTGGTACCAGTCGGTTGATGAGCCCGAGCTGGTGGGCTCGCTCTGCGGGAATTGGCTCACCGGTCAGAATCGCCTCCATGGCTGCTGCTTGCCCGATTGCGCGTGGAAGGCGGAACAATCCTCCGGCGCCGGCGATCAGATTTCGTTTCACCTCGGCCAGGCCAAAAGCAGATCGTTCGGTGGCGACCACCATGTCAGCCGCGAGCACGATTTCGCATCCGCCCGCGGTGGCCAGGCCATCAACGGCCACGATGATCGGCTTTGTGCGCTCGCGGTAGACGAATCCGGCGAATCCACCGCGCTCGGTGTTCAAGGCGCCTGCATCACCCGAGTTGATCGCTTTGAGATCTGCTCCGGCGCAGAACACGGGGCGCTCTTGGCCATCGGTGTTGGCGGTGAGAATGCCAACCCACACCAGTTCGTCGGCCTCCATGCGGTCGACGGCTGCTTCAAGGCCGGCAGCGACGTCGCCGTTGACGGCGTTGCGGGCCTCGGGCCGATTGAGGGTAATGACCGCGACGCGGCCATCGGTGCGATATTCAACGATGTCAGCCATCGGCACAGCCTAGGGAGTGCACAGTCGCCACAACGCGGCAGGCGGCTGCACTCAGGCGGGTGCTGTGGTGTCGTCGTCGGTTACTGTTGCGTTTTCTGGCTCGACGGCGACCTCGGTTGACGCGGACGTGTCATCTGCGGCGCCTGTGGGTGCACCGTCGGTGTTGTCGGTAGCTGCGGCTTCAACATCCTGCGCTGGCGCATCACCGGTGTCGTCCGTTGGTTCCTCGTCAGCCATCGTGACATTTTCTGTGACGTCTACGACGACATCTTCTGTGACGTCTTCGGCGGCGGGGGCCTCCGGAGCCGGGGTACCTGCATCCATTGATGAGGCGACATCAACGGATGCGTCGTCGCTCGCGCCGGTCGCGGACGATGGAGCGGTTTCGGTGGCGTCGCTGGCGGCAGCCTCGTTGGTCGTTTTCGCTGTGGACTCGCCACGACGTCCCTTGCGTCGGCGATCTGTGCCACCGCTGGCACCTCCCTGGCCATCGCGGCGTGGCGGCCCGGTGCGCAGCGGGCGCGGCATGGGTGCACCCTCGGGCACCTCCACACCGAACATGGCGGCAATCTGGGGCATTGCCGGTCCGATGCGTTCGACCGTTGCGCGTAACTCGTCGGTGACGGTGGTTGGGGCACCCATCGGTGTCACCATCTTCCGGATCGGAGAAAATGCTGCGGCTTCGAGCACGGCAATCCAGCGGTCGGGGCTCTCGATCGGAGTCAGCGTGGCATTGGTTGAATCGAGTAGGCGGGTAGCGATGTCGGCGGGAAACACGACGCCTGCCTTCGGCGGCTGCGAGGACAGGCGCAGCGCGCGGATCACGCGGCCGATAGCGAGTGCTGCATCAACATCGGCGAACCACAGTTGGAGCTCTTGCTCTTGACGCCGTGCTAGCGCCTCTCGTAGTTGCTCAACGATGGCTGATGTCGATGAGTCGCGGGCAATGCTCGGATCACCTGCAGCGGTGAGGACCGAGCGCAGGTCGCGCATATCCACCTGATCAGCGGTGGCGAGTGCGGCGTCGGCACGGTCACGCCATTCCGCGACGCGAAGGCGGGGGAGTAGGTTCTCAGCCAATCGCATCACCGTGTCTTCGGGCATGACGGCCCGGCCCTCTGCAGCCAGACGTGTGTTTTCCTCTGCGAGTCGGCTGCGAACTGCGGCCATACCTTTGAGCGCAAGCTCGGCAATTGGCTGCTGCTCGGCGGGAAGGTCAGCCAATACCGCCGTGCGATGCTGGCGTCCGGGTCGAAGCCGCTTCGGCTTTGGACGCTGCGGCATCTCCGGTGGCGGGGTGAAACGAGGCCCTCCGCGGCCACGACCTTGGCGGCGGTCGTTGCCACCATCGCCGTCACGGCGGCCACGACGCCCGTCGTCATCGCGCCCGCCGGTCGCCCCATCTCGACGGCGGTCACCGTCGTTGCGCCGCCGATCGCCATCCTTACGGCCCTCACCGTCATCGCGCCGACGACGGCGCCGGTCGCCGTCGCGACGTTCGCCGCGTTCGCGCCGGGCACGAGTCTCGATGACCGGGACGAACTCTTCGTCGTGGCCAAGGATCTCGAGGCGGTCATCGCGGTCACGGCGTTCACGGCCGGACAGCACCTGCACGATCTCGATGCTGTCCAAGCCCTGCTCAACTTCAACTTTCAGCACCGAACCAACAGCAATATCGCCGGGAAGGGTGCCAGCAGCGACCACGCCGCGGGGGTTTTTGGCTCCTGCGGCACGCCAGGTCCAACCGCCGTCATCGCGGGCGCTGGTGATCTCGATGTCGATCCGTCGGGACATGGGTCGAAACGGTAGCGGGTGGCGGGTGCGAACACCCACGGAATGGCTCGAATCCGGCGCGGGTGTGTTGGGCCAGGGCTACGGTGTGCCAATGCCCATCTACGCACTCGGCGACGCGACCCCCTCCATCGATCCCTCGGCCTATGTGCATCCCGATGCCGTCATCATTGGCGACGTGACCATTGGCGCGGAGTCTTCGATTTGGCCGGGCGCTGTGTTGCGCGGCGACGATGGGCGCATCGTGATCGGTGCTCGCACCAGCATTCAGGACAACTGTGTGCTGCACACCACCCCGATGGATCACACGATCGTCGGCGATGATTGTGTGATCGGACATATCGTGCATCTTGAGGGATGCACCATTTCCGATGGATGCCTGATCGGAAATGCTGCGATGGTGCTGCATCGTTCGGTGGTGCACACCGGCGCAATCGTGGCGGCGAATTCGGTCGTGCTCTATGACGTCGACATCCCCTCTGGTGCTCTCGCCGTCGGCTCGCCGGCGGTGATCAAGCCCGATCGGGCCGATGCCACGATGATTGCTCAGGCAGCGCAGTCCTATGTGGATCGCGGGCGCCGTTTTGCCGCTGAATTGCGCCGCCTCGATGGGTGAACCCGACCGCTCCGCTCATATCGAACAGCTCCGCGTCACGGTGTCGGCTGCCGATGCCGAGATCGTGGCCGATCGATTGTGGGGCCTCGGCGCCGGTGCAGTGGAAGAGGTACCGGTCGACGCAGGAACCGTTGAGTTGCGAACTGTTCTGCATCATGTTGACCTCAGCCAACTGTTGGACGGATGCGACCCAAGGGCACACAGCCGCCTCGTGACGATCGATGCAACGCCCGCGGAGACATGGCGTGAATTTGCCGCACCGGTCGTGCTCGGCGACCTTGTGCTCTGCCCAGCCTGGTGCACCCCACCCGATGATGCCGTTGGTCCGGTGGTCCTCATCGAGCCCGGGGTGTCATTTGGCTTGGGCGACCACCCGACGACGATGATGGCGGCATCGGCAGTGTTCGATGCAGTTGTCGATGGTGATGAGGTGGCCGATATCGGCGCGGGCAGTGGGGTGCTGTCCGTCGTAGCTGCGCTGCGTGGTGCACGGGTCATTGCCACGGAGATTTCTCCCTCAGCAGTCGTGGCCCTGCACGCCAATCTCCAACTGAACGCGGTGAGCGATCGGGTGCAGGTGGTCACCGGGAGTGGCACCGGGGGAGTGATGGCAGCGGCGTCGCGCGACGTCGTGGTGGCCAATATCTCCGCACAGGTTCTTCGCCCGATGGCCGCCGAACTGGTGGACTGCGTTCGTCCGAATGGTCTGATCGTGGCCACTGGCATGTTGGCCGATGCGGATCACGGAGTCGATCGTGCACTGGAGGCCGCTGGTGCCGAGATCCTCGAGCGGCATCGTCGCGATGCTTGGGAATGCCTGGTGGCGCGTCGCGTCAGGGGGTAAGGGCGTTCACTGCTGCCGCTGTGGGTATCGACGGCACGGCACCGGCAATGGTGGTGGCGAGAGACCCAGCAATCACGCCTCGGCGGACTGCGTCGTCAATATCGTAGCCCGACGCCAGCGCAGCGGCGACGGTGCCGCTCAATGTGTCACCGGCACCGGTTGTATCTACGACGGTCACCGCTGGTGCCGCAATCTGAATCGGTGCGGCATCGCGTCGATGCACCTCGGCACCGTCAGCACCGCGTGTGACGACGACGACACCGACGCCAGCGTCCAACAGACGCGCCACGCCGCCCAGTAATTCCACCTCGTGCTCGTTGGGCACGATCACATCAACCGCGGCCAGGACCTCGGTGGGGACATCACGTGCTGGTGCCGGATTCAGCACAACGGTGCATCCGGCGTTTTTGGCCGCACGCACCGACGCCGCCACCACATCCATCGGCACCTCGAGTTGCACGAGAAGCACACCCTGGGGTGTGTGCGCGGTGGGGCAATAGTCGTTGGCTCCGGGAATGACGACGATCGAATTCTCGCCGGCATCGTCGACGACGATTAATGCGCGACCGGTTGGAGTATCAACAACCAACACGGCGTCGACATCGCATCCCGCCTCGGTCAGGACTGCCGTCAGGCGTTCACCGGCAGCGTCGGCGCCAACCGCGCCAACAAATGTTGTTGATGCACCCTGACGAGCTGCGGCGACGGCCTGGTTGAGCCCCTTGCCGCCGGGATGTTCTGCATAGCTATGCCCGAGAAGTGTTTCACCGGGCCCTGGTCGCCGGGCCACACCAGCAACGAGGTCAAGATTTGCGCTGCCAACGACGCAGACCTGGGCGTGATCAGGCAATGGCGGGTCGACGGGCGGGCTCACGTGAGGTGCACGTCGTCAGATGCGATGGTGGACGAACTGATCTGCTCAGCCAGACTGCCGCGCGCGGACCCCAATGGGTGCGATGAGGCGGAACCCTGCGGCGTGGCGCTCATGTTCGCTTTCGCCACCCCAGAAACCGTATTCGTGATTGTCGCGGGCGAAATCGCGGCACTGCACCCGCACCATGCACCCCTCGCACACGCGTTGTGCTGCTTGTTCGCGCAGTTCACGAGTCTGTGGGCGCTCGGCGGCGGTGGGGAAGAAGAGGTGGGTGAGGCCTTTGCACGCACCGTCATCCATCCATGCATCATCGGTCAGCTCCCGCGTGATGAAATCCACCAGATCCATGTTGTTCCCCCCAACAGAGTTCAGTGCCGGCCGATGTGGCAGCAATCACAGATGGTAGACGCTGAGGTGGGGTCCCGCCAAGAGGGCTCAGCCAGCCAGAACTGCGAGGCCCTCGCAGAATCGACTGACATCGTCTGGGGTCGTATCCCATGCGGTCATCCAGCGGTACCGATCGGTGCTGCGATCCCAATCCCAGAAGAAACACCAATCGCGCAGCGGCGTCGCAATCTCTGGCGTCAGCGTGGGGAAGATCGAATTCACCTGCGGTGTAGGTCCGGCATGGTCGCCGAGGATCTGTTGGGCATCGTGATGCAACCGTGACGCCATGTCGTTGGCGTGAGCGGCCCATGTGAGCCAACGGTCGTCCTCCAAATAGGTGCTGAATTGCGCCGCGACGAAACGCATCTTTGATGCCAACTGGTTGACCTGTTTGCGGAGGTAGATCGCACGGTCGGCGAGGTCACGATTGATGAAAACCACCGCTTCGGCGCCGAGCAGACCATTTTTGGTGCCACCAAAACTGATGACATCGACACCGGTCGCCACGACCATGTCACGCAATCCGTCGGGTCCTTTCCCCGCAGCGGCGACGGCATTGGCGAGACGTGCACCGTCGAGGTGGACGCGCATGCCGTGCGCATGAGCGCGATCGCAGATGGCTGCGATGTCATCATCGGAATAGAGCGTTCCCCATTCGGTGGCTTGGGTAATGGAGACGAGGCCGGGCTGTGCATGATGCATGATCCCGATATCGCCTGCGGCGGTATCGATGGCATCGGGGGAGAGGCGACCATCAGGTGCCGGTGCGGTGAGCAGTTTCGTGCCGAGGATGCGTTCGGGTGCTCCTGTTTCATCCAAATTGATATGCGACCATTCTGAACACAGCACGGCCTCTGCCGTACGCAGTGCGGCACCCATGGCCAAGACGTTTGCGCCGGTGCCGTTCAATGCCAGCAGAGTGGTCACCGGTTGCCCGAACAAATCGTTGAAGGCCTGCTCGCATGCGCGGGTGTGAACATCATCGCCGTAGGCGAGTGCATGGCCGTGGTTTGCGCGCTGGATCGCCTCGATGATGTCGGGATGTGCGCCGGCGGCGTTATCGGATGCGAACGCGCACGCGGGGGGATCGGGGAGCAGCATGCGCCCATTATGGGGCTCGGTAGCCTTCGGGGCGTGTCCGATCCCTCAGAACATGCTGCGCGTCGTCGGACCTTTGCCATCATCTCGCATCCCGATGCCGGCAAAACCACGCTGACCGAGAAGTTTCTTCTCTACGCCGGAGCGCTAAACGATGCGGGCGCGGTGAAGGCTCGCGAGGGGCGGCGCGGCGCGACGAGTGACTGGATGGAGATGGAGCGCAAGCGTGGCATCTCCATCTCCTCGACGGCACTGTCGTTCGAATATCGCGGTCTGCAGTTCAATTTGCTGGACACCCCTGGGCACCGTGACTTTTCCGAAGACACCTACCGGGTACTCGCTGCGGTCGATTCGGTGGTGATGGTTCTCGATACCGCGAAGGGCATCGAACCCCAGACCTTGAAACTCTTCGAGGTCTGTCGCCAGCGTTCCCTGCCGGTGATCACCTTCTTGAACAAATACGACCGTCCGGGTCGCGAGCCGCTCGAGTTGCTCGATGAGATCGAATCACTGATCGGGCTTCGGCCGACACCGGCGACATGGCCCGTGGGGCGCTCGGGAGAATTTAAGGGCGTCATCGACAGGGTGGGGGGCGACTTCACTCGGTTTACCCGCACGGTGCGCGGCGCGCAGATCGCTCCGGAAGAAATTGTGCCGGCCGACCGTGCCGCTCAAGAAGAAGGCGCTGACTGGGAGCGCAGCATGGATGAATGTGGGCTTCTCGACGCCGTCGGGGCCGAGGTCGACAGTGAGAGCTTTTTGGCCGGGGAATCAACTCCGGTGTTTGTGGGGTCTGCCTTGACGAACTTTGGTGTGCGTCACGTCCTTGATGCCCTGGCCGACCTTGCACCTCCGGCCCTGGCACGCCCTGACGCGGCGGGTGTGCCGCGCCCGCTTGATGCGGGGTGCTCCGCGTTCGTGTTCAAGGTGCAGGCAAACATGGACCGCGCCCATCGTGATCGGATTGCATTCGTTCGGGTCTGCTCTGGCGAGTTCGAGCGCGGAATGGTTCTCACGAACTCGCGCACTGGGAAACCGTTCGCGACCAAATACGCATCGCAGGTCTTTGGTGCCGAACGATCAACGGTCGATAGTGCCCACCCCGGAGACGTCGTGGGCCTGGTGAACGCCACCGACTTGCAGATTGGTGACACCTTGTATGTGGGTGACGCGGTCGAATTTCCGCCGATCCCTCGATTCGCACCGGAGGTCTTTGCGACAGCGCGTCCTCTCGACACCGGCAAGTACAAGCAGTTTCGCCGTGGGCTCGATCAGCTCGATACCGAGGGCGTGGTGCAGGTGTTGCGTGACCCATTGGCCGGAGATGCCAACCCGGTGCTGGCGGCGGTGGGCCAGTTGCAGTTCGACGTCTTCGCTGACCGCCTGGATATCGAGTTCAATGCGCCATCAGAAGTATTGCCTGCCCCGTATGAGGCGATCCGCTACACCGATGATGCCAGCGCGGCACGGTTGCGTGAAGTGGGGGGCATCCGGATCCTGCGCCGCGGCGACGGTGATCTGGTGGCGCTGTTCGAAAGTCGGTATCGATTGCAGCGACTCGAGAACGACGAGCCAGATTTGATGTTGGAGACGATTGCCGTCGACTAATCGAGTCGGCCATCTACTATTTCGTCATGACGAAAATCGATCGATGCCGGTGGTGTCGACGTGTGCTCCCTGAGCGGGTGGGGAGAGGTCGGCCGAAGCAATTCTGTTCCCAACGATGTCGGCAGTGGGACTGGGTAGCACGGCAACGTGCGCGCGAACTCGAACTCAGCGAGGACGAATTGGTGATTGCCCGAACCGAGCTCGACGCACTCCATGACGATCTGTACGTCTTGGCATGCGCCGTCGATGACACTCAGCGCGATCTTGCCGATGGGAATGCCCGTCACACCGCGAAAGATTTGCGCGGCATGGTCGACTGGCTACTCGAGGCCGCATTGCCGCTTCGTGACCGAGAATTCTCTGCACCTACCCCCACACCCCGAAAAACGTCATGACGAAATTCGCCGACGCCTGAGTTCTGTGCCCGGGGGTAGAGGTCCAGCCGCGCTATCGGTGGCGCCAACGATCGGATTGCTCGAGCGAAATCTGGCCAACAGTGTCGTGTTCGCGTGCCCCGTGCGCCGGTCCTCATCCTATGGCTGGTGTGTGAGACCCCGAGCGTGTTGCCGTGGCAGATGAAGTCACGTCGTGGCGGTTGCGTGGCTCCAGGGCGACGGCGTTGACGACCATGTCATGACACCGTTGTGTTACTCACGTCGAGGCCGTGGTGGATGTCGGCAGGGCCGGTGCGAGAGCTATTCGGGATGATCCCGGCGTCGCCCATTTACCAAGAACGCCCATAATCTCCGTTATGTCAAATTGATGAGAGCAGGGCGAGGAGGAGCTGTACTGGAACCCCTCCCCCTCAGATCCCGTGGTTATTGGGTTTCCGGGGATGCTCGATGTCTCCCATGGGGATGTTGGCGGCGGGCTGAGCCTCGATCTCTGCAGCCGGACGCACTTTCGGTCGATGGAACTCCTGCACCCAGACAGGAGACACGACATGATCTCAACACCCCGACTCCCCCGCCGCCGCGTTATCGCGCTCGGCCTAGGCCTTGGCCTCGGCGCCACCGCTGTGAGCGGTGTGCTGCCGCTTCCCTCCCCCGTTGTTAACTCGGCAGCATCGATCCAGGGCTTGTCGCTTGGCGCCCGTGGTGACGCCGTTGCCGAGTTGCAGCGTGCACTGATCGCGAATGGCGTTGACGTCGTAGGTGGAGCCGACGGCGTGTTTGGCCCGAAGACTCTCGAGGCGCTGCAAATGTTCCAGTCCTCCGCTGGGCTCGCGGTGTCCGATGTTGTTGCTGACGACACCTTGATCGCACTTGGTCTGATTGAGTCGCCTATCGCCGGTCTGGCGGAAGGTGCTCGCGGCGAGGCAGTGAAAGCTCTCCAGGAGGCCCTCATCGCGGCGGGGATCACCCCGCGCGGTGGTGCCGATGGCATCTTCGGTCCCGGTACGGCGGCGGCGCTGCGCGAATGGCAGACCTCGTCCGGGCTGGAGGCCAGTGGCGTGGTGGACGCCACGACCGCGGCTCGCCTTCTCGGCGGTGCCTCATCGGCACCGTCGGCCGACGGTGCCGTGACCGAAGACGCAGCGGTCGCGGAGGCTGATGCGGCGGTCGAGGCGATGCCTGGTGATGCTGAACTGCTCGGTCTCGCCTACGGCGACTGGGGCGACGCGGTGGCGCAGGTACAAGAGCTTTTGATTGCCGCCGGTGTCGACGTGCACGGCGGCGCGGATGGTCTCTTCGGTGCAGCCACTCGTGATGCGCTGTCACAGTTCCAAGCCTCGGCTGGTCTCGACGTCTCTGGTCGCGTCGACGAAGCCACTCTGTCGGCACTGCGGTCCGCGCAGTCCACCCCGGTCGCCGCTGCGGCGTCGCATCCCTACACCCAGCTGGTCGGTCTCCGTCCGGGTGCACTGGGTGAGGCGGTTGCGACGCTGCAGCAGCGTCTGCTCGACCTCGGCGTGCGGGTGCGCGGTGGCGCAGATGGTGTGTTCGGGCCCGCGACCGCGGACGCGGTGCGGTCGTTCCAGGAGCAGCGTGGTCTGGCCGTTGATGGCATCGTCGACGACGCCACTGCTGATGCCCTTGCGGTCGCCAACGCGGATGCCGCAGTTGACGGGGCCGTGGTCGACGGCCGCGAAGGCTGGGCGGTCTACGGCGAGCGTGGCTCCCGCGTTGTCGCGGCTCAGCAGGCTCTCGTTGATGCCGGCGTGCGCTTGCGTGGTGGTGTTGATGGTGTGTTCGGGTCGGCAACCGCTGCAGCAGTGATGGATGTGCAGCGCGCGAACGACCTGCGAGTGACCGGGGTGATTGACGCCGCGACGGCTGAGATTCTCGGTCTCGCAACTGCAGCGGTGCCAGCCGACTCGCCAGTCGCTGCTGCATCGATCGATGTGTTCCCGGTGCAAGGCCGCTGTGGGTTCAGCGATACCTGGCATGCCGCACGTTCTGGTGGGCGCCTTCACCTCGGCGTCGACATCATCGCTGCGGAGGGCAATCTGGTGTACGCCGTGACCGACGGCGTGATCACCAAGGTGTACGAGGACCGCCCCGGCTCGCTGTCGGGCAACGGCATTCGCCTGACCACCGAGGACGGCACCTACTTTTTCTACGCCCACTTCACACATGTGGCCGAGGGCATCGTCGAGGGTGCCGAAGTGCGGGCCGGACAGGTGGTTGGCTACATCGGGAGCACTGGCAATAGCGGCACCCCGCACCTCCATCTGGAGATTCACCCACAGGGTGGCGCGGCAATCAACCCGTATACGATCGTGAAGGCCGTGGATGCGTGCCATGTGACCGAGCCGTTCGTGGTCGACGGTGAGTCGGTTGCCACTGAGTCCGAGGCCGTTGATTCGGTGGCTGCTGAGGCTGCTCCAGCGGCAACGGATGACACCGACGCGGACCAGGCTGGCGTCGCCAACACCACAGAGGCCGCGGCGACCGCGACCGACGGCGAGAACACCGCCGAGGTGGCCGCCGATGTGGAGGCGACGCCCGCAGTCGCCGACGACGTTGCCGCCGATGCCATTGGTGATGCAGTCGGTGGGTATGGCCCCGACGACGCCACGCCTACCGGTGCATGACCCGGCTCCGGGTTCTATCCTCGCTGCGATGACCTCTGCTGACGGCATTCGCCTCGACGTCCAGTTCACCGCCGGCGCCGTGGAGTGGCCGCGCTTGCTCGATGCGACGCTGGCCGCCGAGGCCGGCGGGTACTCCGCCGTGTGGGTGGTCGACCATCTCGCCGGGCGTTCGATGAACGGAGATAACGCACTCGAGGCCTTTACATGGATGGGCGCTTTGGCTGCGGCGACATCGACCATCGAGATCGGTTCGCTCGTGGTCAACGTGTGGAACCGCAGCATCGGTGTTGCGGTCGTTGGGGCGGCGAGTGTGGCTGCCATCGCTGATCGACCGATGTGGTTCGGTGTTGGGGCGGGCACATCCCCGCGTAGTTCATTTGCATGGGAGCAGCAGATGGTCGCTGCACCAATTGTTGATGCAATGGCTGACCGTCATGCCCGTGTTGGTGAACTTCTTGATCTGACCGACGCGATGTGGCACGCCGACGATGCCGCAGAGCGCTTCCCAACGTTCCCCCGCCCCCGACACATCCCGCGGGTGATCGTCGGTGTGAACTCCGCAGCGTTGGCGACATTGGCCGGACAACGCGCCGATGGTGTAAACGTTCGATGGAGCCACCCGCGATGCCGGGAATTGCTCGATGCAGCAACCGCGGCGGCAGGCGATCGCAGCTTTGTGCGTACCGTCTATGCCGATTGGGATGATGCCCTCATCGATCCCGATCACCCGGAGCGACAGCGCATGGCCTCGCTCGGTGTCGATCGCCTCATTTTGTTGGCCACAGGAGTCCCTCCGTTGGGGTGAACCTGGGCTAGCGTTCGCGGTGACATATCACCGAGACACCCGTCCGGGAGAGTCGGTTCGCCGACGCCGAAGGAGCAACCTCCCCGGAATCTCTCAGGCCACAGGACCGGTCGGGGGCGGTGACGCTGGAGAGAGCTTCGGCTCGCCGACGGGGAAAGCCGCCACGGCGGTGAAACTCTCAGGTCAGATGACAGCGGGGGAACCGACCACGCCGTCTGGAGAGCCCTGTGCCTGATTTCGATCACCCTGCCGACACCTTCACCGATCGTCATATTGCGCCCGGATCGCGTGAGATCGATCGGATGCTGTCCGCTATCGGGGCGTCCTCGCTCGACGACCTGATCGCTGAGACCGTGCCAGCGTCCATTTTGAGCTCGGAGCCACTCAACGTGCCTCATGCGGTGAGCGAGGTAGCGGCTCTCGCACAATTGTCCGAACTCGCGGCGTTGAATCGCCCGCGTCGGTCGATGATCGGCATGGGGTATAGCCCGTGCATTCTGCCGGGGGTCATCCGGCGCAATGTGCTCGAGAATCCGGCTTGGTATACCGCCTACACCCCATACCAACCAGAGATCTCTCAGGGACGCCTCGAGACACTGTTGAACTTCCAGACGTTGATCTGCGAGTTGACCGGCCTCGAGGTGGCCAATGCGTCGCTGCTGGACGAAGCCACGGCGGCAGCAGAGGCCATGACCGTTGCCCGCCGGGTTGCGTCGGCACCGGGTGAACGGTTCCTCGTGCACCACGACACCCATCCTCAGATTGTGAACGTGCTGCGAACGCGAGCAGAACCGGTCGGTGTAGAGATCGTCGTCGGTGGTCTCGACGAGGCCGATGGTTGTTTCGGTGTGCTGGTCTCGTGTCCGTCATCGACTGGAGGAGTGTTGGATCACTCGGCATTGATCGACGCGATGCACGCCAACGGTGGCGTGGTGATCATGGCCGTGGATCCACTCGCCGCGGTGCGGCTGCGGAGTGCAGGTGCGCAGGGGGCCGACATCGCTATTGGTTCGGCGCAGCGATTCGGCGTGCCCATGGGTTTCGGCGGCCCCCATGCGGCGTTTATTGCGGTGCGTTCGGAATATGCGCGGTCGCTGCCGGGCCGTCTGGTCGGGGTCAGCGTCGACGCCGCAGGACGCCCCGCGCTGCGATTGGCGTTGCAAACACGTGAGCAGCACATTCGTCGTGAACGTGCCACCTCGAATATCTGCACGGCGCAGGTTCTCTTGGCCAATATCGCCGGGCTGTATGCCTCGTGGCATGGGATTGAGGGTCTGCGAGCAATCGTTGATCGGATGCATGGCCATGCGGTAGTTCTGGCCGAGTCGTTCGCCGCGGCCGGATATGCGGTGCGCCACTCCCCGTTCATCGACACGGTGTGCGTCAATGGGATTGATGCTGATGCGTGGGTGGCAGCTGCTGCTGCCGCCGATATCGACATCCGGCGCGTCGATGACACCAGCGTGGCAATGACAGTTGATGAGACCACCGATGCCACGGTCGTGTCCCAGTTGCTGGCGGCGATCGGAGTGGCCGCAGTGGTGCCACTGGATGTGTCGCGTTTCTCGCCCACCGATGACCAATTACGTCATGACGAAATTCTTCAACAGGCCGCGTTCACGGCCTACCGCAGCGAGCACGCAATGCTGCGCTACCTGCGCCGATGCGCCGATCGCGACCTGGCTCTTGATCGAACCATGATCCCGCTGGGTTCATGCACAATGAAGTTGAATGCCACCACCGAGATGGAGCCCATCACGTGGCCGGCCTTCGCCGAGGTGCACCCCTTCTCCCCCATCGACCGCCTGCAGGGCTACCAGCGCATGATCGCGGACCTCGAGGCCATGCTCGCCGACATCACGGGGTACGCGGCGGTCAGCCTGCAGCCAAATGCCGGCAGTCAGGGCGAATTCGCCGGCCTGTTGGCAATCCGCGCCTATCACCGAAGCCAGGGCGATACGCAGCGCGATGTGTGTCTGATTCCCTCCAGCGCTCATGGCACTAATGCGGCGAGTGCCGTAATGGCTGGCATGCGGGTGCACGTGGTGTCCTGTGACGACAACGGCGATGTCGATCTCGTAGATCTTTCGGCCGCTATCGACACCCACGGTGACCGGGTGGCCGCGGCCATGGTGACGTACCCGTCGACACATGGTGTATTCGAGGCGGGAATCGGGGAACTCTGCGACATCGTCCACGCTGCAGGAGGCCAGGTCTACGTTGACGGCGCGAACCTGAACGCCCTCGTGGGCGTCGCGCGCCCCGGAGCATTTGGCGCCGACGTGAGTCATCTGAATTTGCACAAGACGTTCTGTATTCCACATGGCGGTGGCGGGCCGGGAGTGGGGCCGGTGGCAGTTGCTGCACACCTCGCGCCATTTCTCCCGGGGCACCCACTCGACGACGACGCACCGGTTGGGCCGGTATCGGCCGCCCCATTCGGATCGGCAGGCATCTTGCCGATTCCATGGGTGTACCTCCACCTCATGGGGCCAGATGGCCTACGCCGGGCGACAGAGGTGGCCATCTGTGCCGCAAATTATGTCGCCACGCGACTGGGTGATGCCTACCCAATTCTCTACACGGGGCGCTCAGGCCGCGTCGCGCACGAATGCATTCTCGATCTGCGCGCGATCACGAAGAGCACTGGGGTGACGGTGGATGATGTGGCCAAGCGCCTCATGGACCACGGACTACATGCTCCCACGATGTCGTTCCCGGTGGCCGGCACCTTGATGGTGGAACCAACCGAAAGCGAAGACCTGGCCGAGATCGACCGCTTCTGCGATGCGATGTTGTCGATTCGTGCCGAAATCGACAGAGTCGCCCGCGGTGAGTGGCCGCTGGACACCTCGCCGCTGCGTATGGCCCCTCATACAGCGGAGGATCTGATCGGCGATTGGGATCGTCCCTATCCCCGTGATCTCGGTGCCTACCCCAGCGTGTCCGCGCGCGTCGACAAGTATTTCCCTCCGGTCTCGCGCATCGATGCGGCGTCGGGCGATCGCAATCTGGTCTGCACCTGTGAACCGCTCGAGGTGTACGCAGCAATGAACGCGCAGTAGGTTGCGGCCATGGCCGAGCGTGACCGCACCGGAGAACTTCTTACCGAACTCATCAATCGACTGGCGGGGCCGGTGTCCGCTGGCGCCAAATTGGCCTCCGATGCGGCCACACGACGTGCCGATGCCAAGCGTCATATGGAAGAACTGTGTGCTGAATTGCAACGGGCGCGCGACGTTGGACGTCGTGTCGTCGATCTGCTCGATGAGATCGAGACCCCCCTCCGGCGCGCCGCCCCGCTGATCAATCAGTTGGTTGGGGTGCTCGAAGAGGTGTTGGCCGATGCGCCCGAGGACCTCGGCCCTCAGCTACGTACGTTGGCCTCGCGGCTTGGAGGTCTTGCCGACGGCCTTGGGCCGTTACTGATGATGGCCCAGGGGGCGGCAGGCATGTTCGGTAGCCGTCCGGCATCGAGTGGGGCATCGACGGCTGCCAGCACGGCGACCGCCCCCGCGACCACGACGACCGTGGCGAAGAAGACCACAGCAAAGACGACCGCGTCGAAGACGAGCACAGCCAAGAAGAGCGCAGCCAGGAAGAGCACAGCGAAGAAAGTTGTTGCGAAGAAGTCAGCGGCAAAGAAGACCGCGGCGAAGACGACCGCCGCAACGAAGTAGCCCCATCATCGCCGCCTGTGTCACTGCCGGTGATGCGGCGCCGTCGTGTGAGCGCCAGTGCTGCTCACGTGGTGAAGGGCAAGTCCACCACGGTTGCAGGAACGTCGGTGCCACGCACCCGCACGTCGACGGTGGCGCCTATTGGGAGCACGACAGGAAGTAAGGCCATGCCGACCGCGCGGCCCAGGCTGGTCACGTAATTTCCCGATGCCACCTGGGCGATGACCACGCCATTGTGCAGAATCTCGTAGCCGTGCCGAATCGGACGGCGTTGGGCGGTGTCCAGACCACGTAGGACCCGATGCGGTCCATCCGTCGACTCAGCAATAATCGCCTCACGACCGATGAAGGGTGTGTCCATGGCCACGACCCACCCGAGGCCGGCTTGCAGCGGCGTGATGTCTGGCCCGATCTCGTTGCCATGCAGCGGGAGGCCCGCCTCGAGTCGCAGTGTGTCGCGCGCGGCAAGACCAGCCGGAGTGACGCCACAGTCAAGTATCGATTCCCATATCGCCGGCGCAGCCTCGGCAGGCACCGCGATTTCCACACCGGGTCCACCCGTATAGCCGGTGCCGGCCACATGGCATTCGGTGCCATCTAGATCACAGGCGTGCACACGGAAACGACCAACCTCGGCGATGGCGGGCCATCGCGCCCCAAGGCGATCTTTCGCAGCCGGTCCCTGTACCGCAATCACGGCACGCGACTCGGTGATGTCGATACCGCCGATGACCTCGATGACCCGTGAGGTGTTGGACGCATTTGGCATGACATGCATCTCGCCGGACGGCAGCCACCAGATGATGATGTCGTCGACGACACCCCCATGCTCATCGAGGAGGTGTGTGTACTGCGCGCGCCCGGGTGCGATGCGGGTGATGTCGTTGGTCAGGGTCGACCGCACGAGTTCTACAGTGTCGTCCCCGGCAGGTAGCGCAACGGTTCCCAGATGCGACACGTCAAATGCCGCCGCGTCGTCGCGGCAGGCCTGGTGCTCAGCAACCGCTCCGCTGTACTCCAGCGGCATGTCCCATCCACCGAAGGGCGCCATTTTGGCGCCCGCCGCGCGGTGCATCGCGTCGAGTGGCGACAGGCGAAGTTCATCGCCGGTCGCGGTCGTCATCGGTGACGCCCCGGTCAGACCGCAGCCGCAGCGACGCCGTCGTCAGCGCGGAGTGGCACCAATTGGGTATCAACGTCGTTCTTCACGCCAGCGAGTGACAACACATTGAGCACGCCCTGGCCCGATCGAACAGCATCGATGAGTTCCTCGCCATCGGCCAGCACCACGGACTGCCCACTGATCACGATATGAGCCGAGGTGATGTCACCCTCAACATGGTTGCGAAGATACTCAAACACTGTTCGCACCGATTCGAGGCGGATGCCAGCGTCGAGCAAAGTCTTCACCATGCGCAGTTCCAACAGATCGCGATAGCTGTACCGGCGACGCGACCCACTACCTGCCGCATCGGTGAGCGACGGACGGATCAGGTCGGTACGCGCCCAGTAGTCGAGCTGGCGGTAGGAGATACCGACGACCGTCGCAGCTTGACGACCGCTGTAGCCCGCGTCGATATCGATCGAGTTCACATCCATGGTTGCTCCCATCGGGTGACAACGGCGAAACTACGCCGCTGTGACCCCGAGAGCCTACGGGTGGGTTGCTGCGTCGTCAATCCCCCGCTCAGGGGGCGAAGTCCTCGGGGTTGACGTTCTCGAGGAAGGACTGGAACTCGTCGATGATCTCGGCGGTGCCTTCCTCGCTCGTGTCGTCGTCATCGGTTCGGCCGGCATCGGCCAGTACGTCATCGGCCGCGAAAATTGGGACATTGGCCCGAATAGCGAGTGCGCACGCATCAGAGGGTCGCGCTGAGATGTGCAGCGTTTGGCCGTCGCTCGTGGTGAGGACTATTTCAGCGAAGAAGGTGTGGTCACGTACCTCGGTGATATTCACGCTCTCCCACACGCCGCCAAGCTCATCAATCACCGTCCGCATAAGGTCGTGGGTCATCGGCCGGGGCGGTTCAATGCCCTCCATCGCGGCGTGAATCGCGGCGGCCTCGGGATTCCCGATGTAGATCGGAAGGATGCGGTGCTTGCCGTTGCGCTCGCGCAGGAGCATCATTGGCGTGTTCGCGGGGATTTCCACCCGCACACCTACGAGATCCATCGCCTGCACGTCGGCGAATCTAGTTCATGCTCGCGCGCGGTGCGGAGCGGTGACGTCAGTGGTGGCCGAGAGCGTCGATGCCCTCGTCGACGAGAGCGCTGCGCAGAGCGGCACCGAGGCCGGCGAGTTCAGCCGCTCGACGAACCGATTCGGCGCGCACGCCAGGGTCACGATGTCGGAGTCGCGGCCCCGCCAACTGTTCGAACAAGGAGATCTCGCGTTCGGCCGAGGTGCGCCAGGCCCGCAAATGCCGTACCTCGCACCCAGCGGCGATCATGTCGCGGGCGGCAACCCCTACCCGCACCTGCAGGTCGCCATATGTCGGCCGACCCGATCCGCGGATCGGACGGATGATGCCGAACTCCTCCAGACTGTCGAGTTCGTTCTCGCGTAGGCCGGTCATTGCGCAAAACTCGTTGCGATCAAGGTGCACGCCGGGGAGCAATTGCGCGGGCGCCGCCTCTTGTCGCGGCCGCGGTGGCGACAAGGGTGGCCGAGCAGGCGGTCGCTCGGAATTTCCCGCAGCTGGGTGGGTGTCCAGCGCGCTCATGGGCACATCTTCTGGACGTGGCATTGGCCCAGATGCGTCTGGGTCGATATCGGGCCGGGGAATGCCTCGTGGTCGGCTGTGCTCGCCGGTCGGGTCGATCTCACCGGAGTCGAGTCGGTCTTTGATGACCCGCAACGGCAGGTAGTTCTCGCGTTGCTCGCTGAGGATCACCCGCAGCAGATCGACATCTGATTCGTAGAACTTTCGGTAACCAGAGGCGGTGCGTTCCGGCGAGATCAGCCCCTGGCTCTCCAGAAAGCGGATCTTGGAGATCGTGACGTCGGGAAACTCCTCGAGCAGGATTCCGAGGACATCCCCAATTGACAGATACGGCGATGTCTGCGCCTCAGGCATCGGACCGCTCGAAGAACACGAGTCGAAACTTACCGATCTGAACTTCATCGCCATGGCGCAACACAGCAGCCTCGATGCGCTGCTGGTTCACGTAGGTGCCGTTGAGCGATCCGGAGTCGAGAATCTCGTATCCGTCGTCGCGGCGCACGATTTCGGCGTGGCGGCGCGAGACCGTGATGTCGTCAAGGGCCAGTTCGGAGTCGGGGTGCCGTCCGATGCGCGTTGTCTCCCCCGTCATGGCGAAACGGTGGCCCGCCAACCCGCCGGAACGCACGATGAGCACTCCAACGCCGCGGGCGAGTTCGCCGACGGGAACGGCAATATCGTCGCTCGGCCCGGCAGCGTCTTGAAGCGGGTCGACGCTGATCAGCGTGATCGTGCGATCGTCAAGGACATCAAGCGCGGATCCACAGCTGGAGCAAAAATTGCTGCCCGGTGGGTTGCGGTGGCCGCATTGATTGCAGAACACGTACGACACGGTGTCGGCGTCACTCACCGATCAGGGCCCGGTAGGCGTCGGCGGTGAGAAGCGATTCAAGGCTGGCTGCAGCATCTGGTTGCATCTCGTAGATCCACCCCTCGCCGTAGGGGTCAGAGTTCAGCAGCGAGGGGTCGTGCTCGAGGGCGCTGTTCACGGCGGTCACGGTGCCGGCGACCGGTGTGTACACCTCCGACACCGACTTGGTGCTCTCGATTTCACCGCAGGGATCGCCGGCGTTTACGGCGCTGCCCTGTGCCGGTGGCTCAACGAATACGACATCGCCGAGCGAGTCCTGGGCATAGTCGGTGATGCCCACCCTCCAGCATCCGTCGTCGACAACGCGAACCCACTCATGGTCGTTTGAGTAGCGGAGATCATCGGGCACGTTCACGCTTCCCACGGTAGCCCCTCTTCGCCCGCGGGTCACGCCTGGCTGCGTGCAGATTGACTCGTGTCACGGCCGCGCCGGATGCCATCGCGGACGAGTGGGATGTAGGCCACTGCGGTGTACCACGACAGCACCAATCCGGGCGGGCCCATGATCCAGGCCGCAACGCCGAAGGCGTCGGCGATTGCAATGTTGCTCTCGGCCATCAAGAAGCCGGGGAAGGCGAACATCAACAGAAATGTCGCGGTCTTGCCCCACCAGGTGACATCGAAGCGCTCCATGTTGAACACTGCTGTGGCCACGACCATTGTGATGCCGACGACCACTTCCCGGGCGAGCACGGCGATGGCGAACCACACCGGCACCGATCCGTCGATGATCAAACTTACGATGCCGACGACAAAAAGCAGCCGATCGACGGTCGGGTCGAACACCTTGCCGAATTCACTTGTTTGGTCCAACCGGCGCGCAAGGTAGCCATCAACCCAGTCGGTGGCACCGAGTATCCCCAGCAGCCACGCGGCCGCCTGACGATCCTGGGGTCCGAAGAGCAGCCAGACGAACACCGGTAGGCAGCACAGGCGTAAGGCGGTCACCAGGTTGGGCACGGTCAACAAGGACTGGCGGGTCCACATCGGTGCCGCAGCAGGGTCGTCGACAGCCACGGGGTGAGCCTACGCTGGGCGGATGCCCACAATCTTCACCCGAATCATCGATGGGGAACTGCCCGGCACGTTCCTCTGGCGTGATGAGCACTGTGTCGTGTTCTTGTCGATCAACCCAATGGCCCACGGACACGCACTCGTTGTGCCGCGTGCAGAGGTTGACCACTGGGTTGACCTCGACGACGACCTGTGCGATCACCTGTTCCGGGTTGCTCGGCATGTTGGTCGGGCCCAAGAAGCAGCGTTCGGCTGCCAGAAGGTCGGCGTGATCATCGCCGGCTATGAGGTCCCCCACGTGCACATCCACGTTGTGCCCACGATTGACATCGGCGAACTCTCCTTTGCCGCCGCCGCTCCGTCAGTGGATCGAGAGGACTTGGACCGCGCGGCAGTGGCCATCCGTGACGAACTGTCACGTCGCGGACACGGTGAGGTTTCATCATGAACGCCGTTCCTCGTCACGATGGCGCCATCGATCGCGATTCAGCAGACGTCGGCCTCGACGCCGCGCGGTTGGAACGAATCGACGCCCACTTCACCCGGTACATCGACGATGGACGCCTTCCGGGGTGGCAGGTGCTCGTGGCTCGTCACGGCGATGTCGTGTACAACCGCTGTCGTGGATGGCGCAATCGCGAGGTGGGCACCGAGTTCACCCCAGACACGATTGTTCGCCTGTATTCGATGACGAAGCCGCTGACCTCGGTGCTGGCCATGATGCTCCATGAGGAGGGCCGGATCGGGCTGAAGGATCCGGTGTCGAACTACATCAGCGAATTCGCTGACACCGCGGTGTACCGCTCGGGTTCGTACCTGCGACCGGTGACCGAACCGCAGGTTGAACCCATCCGGATCTGGCATCTGCTCACCCATATGTCGGGGCTCACCTATGGCTTTCACAACACCCATCCGGTTGACGCGATGTATCGCGCTGCTGGCTTTGAATGGGGGTCGCCCGCCGGTGCGGATCTCGCCGAGTGTTGTGCCCGATGGGCACAGTTGCCGTTGGTGTTCCAGCCCGGTTCGGAATGGAATTACGGCGTGTCGACCGACGTGCTCGGTCGCGTCGTTGAAGTGGTTGAAGGTAAGCCGCTCGATGAGGTGATGCGCGACCGCATCACCACTCCTCTGGGCATGGTCGATACTGCGTTTTCGGTGACCGACGATGAGCGTCGGGGACGCCTCGCGCAGCTGTACATCCCCAATCCGGCTGATCTCACCGCGGTCGCGGCTCCTGATGTGCTTTCGCAGAGCACCGCCCCGACGATGTTGTCCGGCGGTGGCGGGCTCTTCGGTACGGCTCAGGACTATCTGCAGTTCTGCCGCATGGTTGCCGGAGGCGGCTGCCGTGGCGAAGTTCGACTGCTCGGTCGACACACGGTGGACTACATGGGATCGAATCATCTGCCGGGTGGTGCAGATCTTGAACAGGTCGGTCGGCCATTGTTCGCGGAGACGTCCTTCGATGGCGTCGGGTTTGGGCTCGGATACTCGATAGTCGTTGATCCGGTCGCCAACCGTGTGCCGTCGTCGGTCGGTGAGATGGCGTGGGGAGGGGCCGCCTCCACAGCGTTCTGGATCGATCCGGTGGAGGATCTGATCGTGGTCTTCTTGACCCAGTTGCTCCCGTCGAGCACCCACCCAATCCGTCCGGAACTGAAACAGTTGGTGTACCAAGCTCTCGTCGACTGACGCTGCTGGCGTGCCCGCTCTTCGCCATCTGGTGCGGCGTGCGGTGTGAGTCGATGTCAGAACAGTTGCGGTGGCGGTTCGCTGACGGTGAGCAAGTCAGGGCCCTCGTTGCGCGCGTCATTCACGCGCGTGCTGACTTCGGCCACCGTGAGGACACCATCTGCGGCTGGACGCAGCAGTAACGGCGTGCCCTCGTCAAGCCACTCGTCAATGTCCTCATGTTCCACGATGACGGGCATGCGATGGTGAACAGGCGCCATCACGGCATTTGCATCGCAGGTGATGATGGTCGTCGTCAGAATTTCGTGCCCCGGGTCCGCGGGGTCTCGCCAGAGCGAGCACACTCCGGCAACGCTCAGCACTGCGCCATCGCGACGGGTGAACAAGTGCGGCCGTTTGAGAGGACGCCCCGCGTTCGAACGCGGCCCGTCGGGTCGTGATGGAGCCCACTCGTAGAAGCCATCCATCGCAATGACGCACCTATGACGCGTGGCGGCGTCACGAAATGAAGGTTTTTCCCACAACGTCTCGGCTCTGGCATTGCTGAGGCGAGTGCCAATTGCTGCATCGCGCGCCCAGGTCGGAATCAGACCCCATTGCGCCTGCCGTAGCGTCGAGCGCGGCCGACGATCCATCACGGTGATCTGCGCCGAGGGCGCAATGTTGTAGCGCGGCCCCGGCACCGGATTGTCGGGGTCGAAGACCGCACCCAGGAGCGATGCGAGTTCCGCCACCGGTGTGGTGGCCACGAATCGTCCGCACATAACCACCGAATCTAGAGGCCGGGTCGGCTGCGTGGGGTATGGCGCGTTGTCGGCCCCTACGGTGCACCTATGGCCCGGTGCACGATGCAGCGATGCGCGGTGGCAGCCATCGTCGTAATCACTTTGGGCTGTGGGTCTGGCCCTGCCCCCGAACCGGTCACATCCCCCACGACCAGCACCACTCCCGCCGCATCCCCCACCACCAGCACCGTTACCCCCACCTCCCCCACCCCGGCACCAGACGCTGATGATGACGCAGATGGTGCTGTGTGCGATGCCGACCAGACCGCCGAACTTGCCGCAGTTGTGGAGGCGCAAATAGCTGCACTGTCACGTGGCGACTTTGCTGCGGCACACGATCTCGCGACCGACGCCTTCCGGTCTCAGGTGTCACTCGAGCAATTCACCATGATCATCACCGGCTCGTACGGCTTCTTATTAGCTGGCCCAGACATCGTGGTGACCAGCTGCCGGGGAGATGCAACCACCGTCGAGTTACAGGTCAATATGTACGCACGCGAGCCAGTGGTGATGGGGTATCTACTGCGACGTCACGACGCCGGTTGGGCGATCGATGCTGCTGCGGTGATCGGCTCGGTGGAGGGCATCAGGGCCTGAGGAAGACAAAACAGGCAACACCGAACACCACGCTGCCGGCGACGATCGTGGTATCACCAGATCGCGCCCCAGACACGCCGAACAACACAGCGGAGACGACGAACATGAGCCATCCGATTCGGTGATGCAGGGGCACGTCGACACGCTAGCGAGCCTGGCCGGTTGGTCTACGCAGTCGTTGCAGAGGTTGCGCCGTCAAATGAGGAACGAGATGATCTGCTCGCTCGTCAGTCCTTTAGGAGGGGGCTGGTCTGCCGCTCTCGGAGTAGGCGGCATCCGGAAGTGGTCGGACCCAATCCGTTGCAGCAGCGCCCAGACGGCGCCCAGCATCGACAGCTTTGATGAGGTCACCGGTACGGAACCAGGTGGACAGTGCCGCAGCAGCAAACGCGTCGCCGCACCCGACAGTCGTGCCGGCAACCGGACGTGCGTCGACCTCAAACCACTGGTCGATCCGATCGGTGCCACGTGCATCGACAAGGAGAATGCCTTTGGACCCGAATGTGACGATGAGCGTTCGGCCAAGGTCGGCCGCACGTGTGACCAGATCAGTGACCTCGGCATCTTCAGGATCTCCCGGCCAACCAACGATCCCGAGTTCGAGGAGCGCCATAGTGGCGGAAAAGCGTTCGCCGGTCATGTGCCGCAGGCTCAAGAAGTCGCCGGTCCATCGAGCGCGCGAATCATCTGCTATTCGGCCGGCTGCGATGGCATGTAAGGCCGCGTCGACGACGTCAACAAGGACGAAGTGGGTGGGTGTTCCGCCTTCAACTGCACGAACCTCCGCCGGGTTGAGCTGGAACTCACCGAGAACACCCTCGACGAAGCCGCCCATCATCGGCTGCCGGTCGTCATCAATGCGAATATCGATCGAGCATGGGGCACCAGCGATGTGCCACCCTTCCGTGACAGCGATGCCGTGCCTGGCGACGAAGCGATCGAACGGTGTGGCGTGGTCAATGGCCACCCGTGAGAGCAACGTGACTGGGTGCCCCGCAGATCGCAAGTGGTACGCCATGTTCAGCGCTCCGCCACCCGGTAGCTCGATGTCCTCCTCGACGTATCGATCGATGCTTGCCGGCCCGACAAGTTGGAGCATTTCCTGTGGCCGACTGTCGCGCGCCATCAGACGCCCCGCAGCGGATCGTCACGCATGTCGCCGAGAGCAAGAAACCGGTCGTAGCGGACCTCAATCACCTTCGCCGTCTGCCAGAAGGCTTCGACCGAGAGATGCCCGCACCCCTCGCGATGGAACCACTCGATCGCGTTGGGTCGTGTCGTGATGAGCGCCGGGTCGTGGACAGGCACCAGCGCTGGATTCAACGGATAGCCGGGTGATCGAGCGTCCCGGAGCTGCACGAGGTAGTCGCCGTGGAAGCCGGGGGCACGATGCACCCGGTGCAACTCGCCCGTTGTGAGGTCGGTCAATTCGACAAGCGATGGCTTGTTAGACGACGTTAGATCGCTGGCCTTGATGCCCTGCATTTCTGCAATCACGCGGCGCACCGAGATGTCCTGATAGTGGTTGGCATCCGGTCCGGGCTGGGCGTAATCGTCCTCCCAAATGTTGTCGACACTGTGGTCATAGACATTCCCCGCAGTGGAGGTCAACCACGTGACTACTTCAGGATGCTCGGCGAGGTGGACGCGGTAGGCCTGTTCGTATTCTGCGATGGCCTCATCGAAACCGACTAATCGGCCACGGACGACGAATCGCCACCTCCAGCCATCGGGGCCAAACCGCTTGGAGAGCAGATCGTGACGTCGCTGCTTGTCGTCACCGCTGAAGCCAGGATGACCGATGCAGATCCAGATCTCGGAGAGGGCCCGATCGTCTGTCCACATCTCTTCATCATCGCACGAGCCGATTGAGTGTGCCGCGACGGCCGTCAACGACGAGTAGCGACATCGAGCGGTGGGCAGATCTAGGAGCTCAGGGCTACCTCAATAGGGGCTCCTGCTGGAAGCACCGCGCTCGGCGGGAACACAAATGCCACCAGGTCATCCTCCAAGTGGAGGCTTAAGGGAGCCTCACTCGGATATTTCATCCTCTGACTTGCGGTGATGTAGTCGGGCTGGGGAGATTCGAACTCCCGACCTCTTGTCCCCCAGACAAGCGCGCTAACCAAGCTGCGCCACAGCCCGTATGTGGAAAGCAGAGGCTAACGCATGACAGGTCGGAACGCTCGTCCTCTGAGGCTTAGACGAACAGATCAACGATACGCCAACCGAGATAGGCGATCAGGGCGACGATGAGCAGCTTGAAGTGCCATGGCGCCCTCTCCTCCTCGAGGTGCTCGTTGATGCGTCGCTCTTGGGCCTCGACATCAGATCCACAGGTCGGGCAGGTGCCATCGGCCGTGGTGGACGACGGTGTGAGGTAACGACCACAGGGTTCACACCATGGCACAGCGCGTCACCTCCGCTTGACCCTGACGCGGACTTTGATCGGTGTCGCACCGAGACCGAACTCGGTGCGAAGGCAGCGCTCGAGGTAACGCAGGTGGTGCTGCGGCAGTTCCCGGTTGGCAAATAGGGTGAACGTCGGTGGATCGGTTGCGCCCTGCACGGCAAACAGTACCTTCGCTCCCCCACCCGCCGGCTGTGCCTGTTGAGCAGCTGCGATCACCTTGTTGACATCGGTGGTCGACACCCGCCGGTGGTACTGCGATACCGCTTCGGTGAGGAATGGATGCAGACGGTGCACGCCCTTGCCGGTCAATGCGGAGACCTGGAGCACCGGCGCTTCTCCGATGAAGGCAAGTCGTCGGCTCACCTCGGCGCGAATCTGTTCGCGTCGCTCGGCGTCGCCGGCGACCTCCCATTTGTTCAACAGCACCACAATGGGGCATCCCGACGCTTCGATTCTCTCGGCCAGACGTTGATCTTGACCTGTCACACCCTCGGTGGCGTCAACGACCAAGATGGCGATATCGGCATCGTCGATTGAGCGCAGGGCTCTGACCGCGGAGTAGTACTCCGCAGAGTCATCGATGCGGGACCGGCGACGCATTCCGGCGGTGTCAACGAAAACGATCGGTCCATCCGGGGTTTCCACCAGTGTGTCGATCGAGTCCCGGGTCGTCCCGGACATGTCGTGCACGACGGATCGTTCGTCACCGACAAGCCGGTTGAACAATGTGGATTTGCCAACGTTGGGACGGCCCACAATGGCGACCCGCGGAGCCTCAGGATGCTGCTCGGTGATATCCGTGTCCTCGACCTCATCGTCGATGTCGATCGGTGCCGGCGTTGTGCCGAGACGCTCCACAACAACATCGAGCAGATCGCCGGCGCGACGGCCATGGAGTGCGCTGACGGGAAGGGCATCGCCGAGGCCAAGCCCGGAGAACTCCCAGAGTTCGCGTTCGCGTTGGTCGTTATCGGCCTTGTTGGCGACGACAAGTACGGGTACTCCAGCGCGTCGAAGCCACCGGGCAACAGCGTCGTCGTCCGCGAGAGACCCGACGGCCGCATCGACGATGAACAGCACGAGGTCCGCGGCCGCCACAGCATTCTCTACCTGGCGTGACACCTTCTCGTCGAGGTCGTCGCCGGAGGGCATCCACCCGCCTGTATCCATCACGCGGAATCGGTGCCCGAGCCATTCCGCAGGCAGTTCCTTCCGGTCTCGGGTGATCCCCGGCCGGTCCTCGACGATCGCCGCTTGCTCCCCGATGATGCGGTTGAAGAGCGTGGACTTGCCAACATTCGGCCGTCCGACAACAACGACCAGCGGTGTTCCGTCGTGAGTCGTCTCTGATGTCATGGTTGCTCCTCGAGTGCTGCGCGCAACGCTGCCCCATCGGTGGCGACCACCTCGACCTGCCGTGGCAACTCGTCGAGGTGGGGGCCATCGAGGAACCGACCGTCGTCGGAGAGGCACACGTCGGGCAGCAGTATGCGGGCGTCAGCGTCAATCCCGGTCAGTACTCGGGCGATATCGGAGGCACACATGAGGCCGGTGACGCCCGTGTTGCCCCCGAAGTGCAGATTCTCGACGGCATGGATGGTGATATCCGAACGATCAAGGCTGCGGACGAGGGGCGTAATGACCCGAGCGCCGAGTTCGCCCGTGAGGATGTGAATCGGTCCCCGACGGTCGTTCCGGCGTGAGGGCCCGAGCGTGACGGGTTGTGACCGCAGTCCGGTGTAGGCCGCCGGGTTTGTCGGTAGGTCGACTGCGGCAAAGAACCCCCGTCGGGTTCCAGTCGCCGTGTCGACAACGCCGTTGAATTCGGCCTCGAAGGTACGTGCCATGCCGATGCCGTCTTCATGCATCGGGCATCCCTCGTAGGCATCAAGAGGCGGCATGTCCCGCTCGGCCATGACGTAGTACTCGTCGGCCGCGAAGAACATGGAACGTCCGAAGAGGTCACGACACACGTGTTGCCAGCGCTCGATGGTGTCGATGACCTGGCAAGCTTCATCGCGGCTGTGGGGGCGCATCGCCGTAGAGGGGTTAAAGCGTGAGACGCCGAGGGGAACGACGGCCACCGATGCGAGTTGATGGAACCGATCGACGATGCCAGCCATGGTGCGGTCAAGAACGTCGCCATCGTTAACCTCGGGACAGACCACCAGTTGGCCGCGAACCTCAATGCCGTGATGCAGCAGCTCGGAAAGCCAACGCAGGCTCATTGCGCCGCGACGGTTCTTCAACATTGCGCTGCGTGTTGAAGCATCGGTTGCGTGGATACTCACATGCAATGGCGAGAGGCGTTCGGTGATCACCCGTTCGAGGTCTGCCTCGGTGAAACGGGTCAAGGTAGTGAAGTTTCCGTAGAGGAAACTCAAGCGGTAGTCGTCGTCTTTCAGGTACAGGCTGCGGCGCATGCCCTTGGGCAGCTGATGGATGAAGCAGAAGTCACAGTGGTTGTCGCAGGTTCTGACCCGGTCAAACACGGCGGAATGAACCTCGATGCCGATGTTCTCGCCCATGAGACGTTCGATGTCGACGTCGAACTCAACTCCTTGACGAGTGACCGAGAGTTCCACTAATTCCTCGTCGATCGCCCATTGCCACTCGATGATGTCACGGGGCACACGACCGTTGACCCGCTGGATCTCGTCGCCGGGTTGAAGTCCGGCGCGGTCTGCTGGTGACCCTTCGGCGACGGCGATCACTCGAGGACCAACCGCCGATGCGGTGCCGACATTCGCCATGGAGCGTCAGGCTACCTGTGCGCTGCTGTGGGTAGTGTTGACACCGATGACGGTCGATGGGGTCCTGCTCGCAGAACCGCGCGGCTTCTGTGCTGGTGTGGAGATGGCGATCAAGGCTCTCGCATGGATGGTGCGCTGCTTCGACCCGCCGGTGTACTGCTATCACGAGATTGTGCACAACCAGGTGGTGGTCGATCGCTTTCGTGACCGGGGCGTGATCTTTGTCGACTCGATCGACGAGGTTCCCGAAGGGTCGGCGATCATGCTCTCCGCGCATGGATCTGCGCCAGAGGTTGTGGCGACGGCGCGACGTCGGGGCAGCTTTGTTGTCGACTCGGTGTGCCCGCTTGTGACGAAGGTGCACCACGAGGTCAAGGTGCGTGCCGGAAAGGGCTATCGAGTCGTCTACGTGGGACATGAGGGTCACGAGGAAGCCGTCGGCACCATGGCCGTCGCTCCACATGCGATCAGCCGGGTCGAGACCGTTGCCGATGTCGATGCTCTCGGGGACATCTCCGAACCGGTCGCCCTGCTCGCTCAGACGACGTTGTCGCACCGTGACTGGTCCGATGTGGCTAATCGGGTGCATGAACGTTTCCCCGACGTGTGGACCCCGGGTCGGAGCGACCTGTGCTTCGCGACGACGAATCGGCAGAGTTCGCTATTGGAGATGGCGCCACGCTGTGACGCCGTCGTGGTAATCGGTTCGGCAAATTCATCCAATACGACCGCCCTTGAACGGCTCGCGCGGGAGTCGGGTTGTGCGCGTGTGGTCAGGGTCAACTCGGCCGACGAACTCCCCAACGACCTGGCGGGCGTGGTGGGGGTGACGGCGGGGGCATCGGCTCCTGAAGAACTGGTCGAGCAGGTCGTGACACGTCTCGGACCGTCGGCGGGTGTGACCACGGTGAACGTCACAACCGAAGACGAGTATTTTCCGCCTCCGCGTAATATCCGCGACCTGCAAACTGCGATCGAGACCGCCGTGATAGTGATGGTCGGCGGCGATTTGTTGTCGCGACCAAAGATGGATGATCGGGCGCTTCCGGCGTCGGTCGTGCTCGAGGGGCTGGAGCGATAATGGCCGATGCGGCTCAGTGGTGCGGAGGCACGGTGTCATGAGTTGGTCAACCGACACGCTGCGGATGTTCCTTCATGTCCTCGCTGCCACTATCTGGGTCGGTGGACAGTTCGTTGTCGGTGGAGCTGTGCCATCCCTACGCCGCTCTCACCCCGACGCTGTCGCTGTTCTGGCCCGATCGTTTGGGCGCGTGGCATGGCCGGCGTATGCAGCGCTGGTGGTGACTGGAATGTGGTCGCTTGGATCTGTCGACCTGGGCGCGACCGATACCGGATATCAGGTTGCGCTCTTTGCGAAGGTGCTTCTGGCGGTGGCTAGTGGTGCCGCTGCCGCGGTGCATCAGACCGCGACGCGACGCCTCGGCCGAGCCGTTGGCGGGGCGGTGGCGTCACTCAGCGCCGTTGCCGCGCTCCTGCTCGCGGTCGGGCTTGATGCTGGGCTGTGAGGTGGCGCGTCAGCGGCTCCGCTGGCCTGTGGTGAGAGCGCTGCCGATTGTTGCGATCATGGGAGCCTCTCTCAGTGGCTGTGGCCCGTGGGGGGGCCCTGACGAACCCGAGACCTTATCGACAGTGGTTCTGGTGCCCGAGGTCACTGCCACCGACCCGGCGCGCTCCCCCGACGCGATCGCCACACCGTGGTGCACGGACCTGTTGAACCTAGACGATGAGAGCCTCACACCCGAGCGCGTCATCACCGTCTACCGGGCGGTAGCCGACGTCGCCCCTGCCGAACTCGCGGTCAACCTCAGAATCGTTGCCGATGCGATGGCTGCCGGCGAGAACCCCGCGGATTGGGTTCTGGTGCCGACCACGACGGTTACGTCGTCCCCGATTGCTTCATCAGCCGACTCAACGATTACCGCAGACCCCGACGCAGCGGAGGCAACGAGCGCGGGTTCGGATTCTCCGGAGCCCGGACCTGATGCCGAGGTTCGTGCGCCCGATCTTGAGCCACCCGAACGAATCGCGGCATACCTCAATGAGCATTGCCGGGGTGTGGCCAGCACCCCCGAGACCGTTGAAGCGGCGGAATTCGATATCGACGTGGCAACCACCCTTCCCTAACGAGATGGTGGGCACTGCTTGGCGACGTGCGCCACTGGGTGCGCGTCGCCGGTCATCTGGGCGACTCGTCGTCGCTGATGGATGCGCCGCGGTTATCGGTGTCGTATCCGGCATCACGCACCCGTTCGAGTAGGGCGTCGCGGATGCTGGTACCCGGCTCGCGAGCTCGATCCCCGGCAATCCGCCATCCGAGCCGACTCGAATACAGCAGCGGTGGTTCCTTCAGCCGAACCGCTTCCACCGCGATGACATCGGCAAAGACGAGCTGATGATCCTGCATCGGCATCTCCTCGCGGATACGACAGCGCAGCCATGCGATCGAGTTCACAACGACCGGCGGCGCCGCCGGGTCATCGGGCCAGTCGGTGAGGTATTCGGCGGCGATCCGATGGAATTTGCGACCCGGATACGAGAAGTACTGACCTTCGGCAACCTGGTCGCCAGCAAGAATGCTGACGGAGAATTCCCCCGTGGCGATCATCAAGGGGTAGGTGTCGTGTCGCGGCGAGACCGATGCCATCACGATCGGTTCGGCAAACGAGACCTGACTGACCCAGTGGCTTGTGTACGCCCGAGTGATGCCGTCATGACGGGCAGCGACGACCTCCACGCCCTTCATCATCTGCCCGAGACACTGTTTGATGTCGCGATCGATCATGTGACCAGTTGACCACCAGGTGGGGTGCAACGGCTACCTTTTCGGGCATGTATCCCGGTGCACATCTCCCCGCCCTCGCCGACAAGCCAGCTGTGATCATGGCGGATACGGGCCAGGTGCAGACCTTTGCTGAGCTTGACGCTGCGGCGAATCGACTCTCCCGGCTGCTGCGCGACGCCGGGCTCAACCCGGGTGATCACATCGCTATCTGCATGGAGAACCACCCGCGGTATCTCGAGATTCTCTGGGGCTGCAACTATGCGGGTTTGATCTATACCGCTGCCTCATCGCGGCTCACAGCTGATGAGTTGTCGTACATCATCAATGACTGTGGCGCGCGCGCTTTCATCACCTCGTTGGTAAAGGCGGATCAAGCTGCAGAGATCAGGTCATCGGTGCCTGACATCGAATTGTTCCTGATGTTGGATGGGGTGATCGATGGCTACGAGGTCTACGAGGATGCGGTTGCAGCACACGACGCAACACCTCTTGAGAATCGGGTAGCAGGAACGGACATGCTCTACTCGTCGGGCACTACAGGTAGGCCGAAGGGCGTCCTTCCCGAGTTCGTACCGACGTCGCTTGATGAGTACGGCAGCGGAGTCGAAAGTTTGCTGAACCTTCTCTTTGGGATGAACAACCAGAAGGTGTACCTGTCTCCTGCGCCCCTGTACCACGCCGCACCTCTGCGTTTTTGCATGGCCGTGTTGGCCTGCGGTTCAACAGTCGTCGTCATGGAGAAATTTGATCCTGAGCGCTACCTCCAACTAGTGGCCGAGCATGGTGTGACGCACTCACAGTTGGTGCCGACGATGTTCGTTCGCATGTTGAAACTTGCCGACGAGGTACGCACCGCCTACGACGTGTCCAGCCTCGAAGTTGCTATTCACGCCGCAGCACCGTGCCCGGTGGCGGTTAAGCAGCAGATGATCGACTGGTGGGGTCCTGTTATTCACGAGTACTACGCGGGCACTGAGGGCAACGGCTTCGTGTACTGCAATAGCGAGATGTGGCTTGGTCATCCGGGCACTGTGGGTATGCCGATCAACTGCACCGTGCACATCGTCGATGATGACGGCGAAGAGGCGCCTGTCGGTGAGGCCGGCACGGTGTACTTCGAGGGGGCCGCAAGTTTCGAGTATCACAACGATCCGGAAAAGACCGCTGGGTCACGGCATCCGAAGGGGTGGACCACACTCGGTGACGTCGGCCGTCTGGACGAGGACGGCTTCTTGTATCTGACGGACCGCAAGGCCTACATGATCATCACCGGCGGGGTGAACGTGTACCCGCAGGAGTCCGAAAACCTCTTGGTAACCCACCCCGCAGTTGCCGATGTCGCTGTCTTCGGCGTGCCGAACGACGATTTCGGTGAGGAAGTCAAAGCGGTGGTGCAACCGATGGAGATGCCTGCTGACGATGACGCGGCTGCCGAACTCGAGCGTGAACTCATCCGCTTCTGCCGCGAGCATCTCGCTGACGTCAAGTGCCCGCGGTCGGTGGATTTCCGTGCCGAACTCCCCCGGCATCCCACCGGCAAGCTCTACAAGCGGCTACTGAAGGACGAATACTGGGACGCCGCTGGGCGGAGCATCTAGAGGTGGGACGGCCCTCCCCCACCCATCCATATCTCGATCACGACGGAGTTCTTGCCTTCGCTCATCGCGGAGGTACGTCGCACCATCCAGAGAACACCCTTGAGGCCTTCTCGCATGCGGTGTCACTCGGGTATCGATATCTCGAAACGGATGTGCACCTCAGTGCCGACGGTGTTCTCGTGGCCTTTCACGACGACGATCTGTCACGTACATGCGACCGCGCGGGCCGTATTGCGGACATGACGTGGTCCGAGATCGCCGCCGCGCGCGTCGGCGGTGTGGCCCAGGTGCCGCGCCTTGATGAGCTTCTCTCCACCTTTAGTGATCGACTCTTCAATATTGACTGCAAGTCCGATGATGCGGTCGAACCACTCGCATTGGCACTGGAGCAAGCGGACTGCCTCGAGCGGGTATGCATCGGTTCGTTCTCTGGGCGACGACTTCGCGCCTTGCGCCAACGGTTCGGGCCGTCGCTGTGCACCTCGTGTTCTCCCGCTGAGGTTGCCGCACTGGTGGCTGGTCGCGCGCCGCGTGGAGTACAGGCCGCCCAAGTGCCCGTGCGCCAGGGCCCGGTCCCGGTCGTGACGACACGATTCGTGCGTCGTGCCCACCGGGCGGGGATGCACGTTCATGTGTGGACCATTGATGATGCACCGGAGATGACCCGCCTCTTGGATCTCGGGGTTGACGGCATCATGACCGACTCGTGCGATGTCCTGCGCGATGTTCTCATCGCTCGCGGAGAGTGGCTCAGTCGTTGAGTGCGGCGCCGACCCTGCGGACGTAATCGACAGGGTCGGCCATATCGAACACGGGCAGAAGGAACTCCTCGATTCCGAGTCGTTCCGTGAGAGCGCGCACACCGCGAGCGCATTCGGCTGCATCGCCGGCGATGACGAACGGTGTCACCCAATCATCACGCACGTGCGCCGCCGCTGCATCGAGACCATGACCGAGCGCCGCCCGGATGGCGGCGCGCGTCTCGTCATCAAGTCCCAATTCGGCGCGAACCTCCTCGGGGCTGTCGACGAGTCGGTAGGTCATATGAGGCCGCACCGCTGCCAGGTCGACGTTGTTCATGACAATCGACGTCGAGTACGACAATCGTGGCCGGCGCTCCCCCGCCGCGGCACGGATCCGCGTCACCGCTGAATCGAGGACGCTGGGATGAAGGAAGTCAAGGATCACACCATCGCATGATCTCGCACCGAGCTCCAGCATTTTCGGTCCGCGTCCGGCGAGCCAGATCTCAATGTCGTGTCGAGCCCCATGGAGGCTCGCTCCCCGGCAGGTGTGGTGCCCGTCGCAATCAACACTGTGACCGGCCCACAGCGCACGGGTGGTGGCGATGGCCTCGGCAACTGCTCCCAAGGGTCGTGTCCGCGCGATTCCCAGCGGGTCGAGGGTGAGGCTGCCACCGGCTCCGATACCCAATAGTGCGCGCCCCGACGAGACAGCGTCGAGGCTGGCAACAGCAGCGGCGGTCTGCGCAGGGTGGCGGGTGTAGGGGTTGGTAATTCCCGGTCCCACCTGGATGGTGTGCGTTGCCGCTGCAATGGCGGTGCACATCACGTACACATCATGTGTTGCCAAGCCTTCGTCATAGACGAGGCACCGGGTAAAGCCCGCCTGTTCGGCTGCGACCGCCACAGCGATCGTTGCCGCGGGGTCGCCGTGCGGGATGAGGTTCACACCGAGTTGCATCGGCGCCCGACACTACGAGGTCACTGCAGGTGTGGGTCCAGTCCGGCCATCTCTACGGGCTCATGCCATTCGACCAATGTCGCCTCGAGTCGGCCCGTCAGGCGGTCAGCCAACTCATCCACTAACTCTCGTTGGGCGCTGTCGACATCTGGTTCGGGCACCTTCGTAATGACGACATGCCGGCGCGCGCCGTGCGGAACGTTGCGCCCTCCGGCGTGTTCAGCACACAGCACATCGGTGGCGATCGCGGGGCTGAGCCGTTGCCACGGCGACACACCGGCGACCGCTGCAACTCTCAACGGTCGAAAACAATTGTCAGCGATCACACGACCAAGTGCGTCAGCACCGATTACCGAAATCACGAGGTCGCTGGACGACGGAATCACCGGTTCGTGATCGGCAGGCGCCTTGAACGGCCGATGGCGAGCTCCGTCGGCCTCAACGATCATGGTGTCGCACAGCGTGGCGGCCATCTGCTCGTCACACCACCGTGGCGTGACGCCGCGGGCCTTTCCATCCCTCAGGCCAGCGTGGATCATGGTGGGGCTGTTCACTCGGCTCGGCAGTGCGTCCGTGCTGAGATCGATGACGTCGAGGCCGCCGGTCTGGCGGGCGCCCATTCGGGTGGTTGTTGTCAGCACGCTGCACGGCCCACGCGAACGCACCAGTTGATGCCCGAGCGTTGTCTTGCCACCGCCTCCGACCAGCGCAACGAGCATGCCCGGACCGATATCGAGCATGTCAGCCAGTTTGTTCGCGGAGATTGTGTTGGTCACGGCGCGCGGCGGGCCATCACGGCCTCGACGACGCCTCCACCGATGGCGAGCGCCTTGTCGGAAATCTCCCAACAGGCCGAGGGTTCGCATCGTGGGTCGATGTCGGCGATCTTGAGGCCCGTCCACACATGAAAGCCGTCGGCGATGGCCCCGCGGACAACTCCGGTGAACGGAGCGGTGATCGGGTTGATCTGATCAGGGGTCGAGATGACTCCTAGTTCTGTGCCAGAGCTCACGACGTCGCCGATGGAGCACGACCACGACACGGTGCCCTCGACAGCGGCTCGAAGAACACGGTCCTCTCCGTGCCCGTCAATTGGAGCTGGCCGACCCGTGTTCGCAATAGCGCTCCCCTCCCAGATGACCCGCCCGAGCCGATGGCCTCGCTGGGTTTCGATGACCGCATGGCAGTCACGCCCCGCAGCGAAGCCAGGACCGAGTGCGACCACGAGGTCGGCCATATCGATGCTTGTATCGCCCACATGTTTCGCCAGCCGAGCATCGACCACCGTGTTGATCGGTGATGCCGCGCGAACCTGTGTCAGGTCGGGATCGACAACCACCGGGATACGCCCCGTCGCCGCAATGCCCGCAATGTCATCAGTGGTGACCGCGTGCACGGCCTCCAACCCCTCCACGACGACCGATCCGTTGTCGACAGCGGTCGACAACGCAACCGTGCGCCGAATGGCACGCGGATGTGCCAACTCGGTCACAACCACTGGCACGCCAATCCGTCGAAGGCGCCACACCACACCGGTGGCGAGATCCCCGCCGCCTCGGACAACGCAGACACCGCTCATGAATGCCCTCTGGTCGAAATGACCTCGGCGATGATGCTGATCGCAATTTCCGTAGGTGTTTCGGCGCCGATCTCCATTCCGATCGGGTTGTGCACGCGACTGAGCTGGTCATCGTCGTGGCCCAATGCAGCAAGGGCGTCACGGGTGGTCGCCCATCGGCGACGACTCCCCATCACGCCAATATATGCGCACGGCGTCGCCAGCAGCGTCGGCATGATCTCAATATCCAGTGCCGTGTTGCGCGTCACGACGACAATGATTGATCGTTCATCGAAAGACAGCCCGTGCAATGCCGCAGCAATGTCACCGGTGACGCAGCGGGCATCGATGTCGGCAAGTAGTTCGGCGCGATCGTCCCACACGATGGCATTGAAACCCGACCAGGTGGCGAGCTCGGCGACGGCACGTCCGACATGTCCCCCGCCAACGATCAACATCGACGCTGGTTGTAGATAGGGCTCCACATACACCTCCACATCACCGCCACACACGCCCGGGTCACCTTGACCCGGGTCGACAAGGCTGTACGACACGGTCCTGGGTCGCCCATCAGCCATTGCTGTTTGAGCCTCTGACACCACCCGTGCTTCCATTTCGCCGCCACCGATCGTTCCGCTGATCGACCCATCGGCTCGTACCAGCATCTGAGCTCCCACATGGCGGGGCACCGATCTCGACGTTGCGATCACCGTGGCCATGGCCACGGGCCGACCGGCGTCAATCTCGCGAGCGGCCAGATGAATCAGCGCGATATCGCCCACAGGCGCTGGGCCTCCTCTTGGGTTGCCGCCGCCGCGGCCTCACGGTCGACATTGACGGGTTGGCCGTCGCAGACGACCCAGCGGCCCGCGACCATGGTGTCGGTCACGTCGCGAGCAGATCGCCACAGCACGATCTGGTCGAAGATGTTCTCGGCCGTCACTGGCGTTGGTGTCGCCATGGAGACCACCTGCAGGTCCGCGGCCCACTCCAGGTGAAGGCTGCCGACGCGGTCAAGGCCAAGGCTTGCTGCTCCGATCGACGTCGCATGAGCGACGACTTGACGGGCAGGTGCAACGGACGGATCTAAGAGTCGAGCTTTGTGGATGTGGAACGCCATCCGCATGACCTCGAACATGTCGTTCACATAACCGTCGCTGCCGAGTCCAATTCGCACCCCAGCAGCATGGAGTTCGGGGACCGGCGCAATACCTCCGCCGACCTCACAATTTGACATCGGCATGTGGCTGATCGCGACACCGCGTGCGGCCATCAGTTCAAGATCGATCGGTTCGAGTTGGACGCATTGGCTGAGGTGGAGCTGGTCGTCAAGGACACCGATGCGGTCATAGAACTCGAGGGTGCTGCAGTCGTGACGGGAGCGCATCGTGGCCCCCTCATGTCGTCCTTCATTGCAGTGGGCATGGCTCCACGCGTGTGCGTCACGAGCCAGACCATGGGCGGTTGCGATGTAGTCGGCGTCGCAGGTGAACGTTGTATGCCACGACATGACACCGCCGACGATGTCCTCGGCGTCGCAGGAATCGATGAACGCCCGGTTTGCTCGTAGCGCCCGTTCGGCGATGTCAGCACCAGCGCGTTGCGTTGCCTCGAATGACAGCCGTGCACGCAGGCCGACGTCGCGAACCTGCTCGGCAATTGCCCAGAGTGCATCGTCCACGGCATTGGGCGCCTCGCAGATATCGAAAATCGTGGTGGTTCCGCCGAGGGCCGCTTCAATTGACACCTGGCGTGCTGCGGTTGCCAACATCGACGAGTCGAGTCGATCTTCCACCTGTGGCCACCAGTAGTCCGACAAGAAATCGTCGAAGCCGCTCGGAGGGCTGTGCGGAGTAATGCCATGTGCCAGCACCCCATACAGATGGATATGCGCGTTGACGAAGCCAGGCATCACCACGCATCCGGGTCGGCGCATCACACTGGCTGTTGGGTGACGCTCGATCAGGTCGCGATGGTGGCCGATATCGCACACCGTGGTCCCGGCGACGGCCACACCCCAGTCGGCTCGTGCCGGCTCATCGGCCGACGCGATCAGCCAGTCCCCGAGGACGAGCTGGGTGGACATCGTCACCGTCCCTGCATGGCTGCCCACACCCGTTCTGGGGTGAATGGCAGCTGGTCGATGCGGACGCCAACAGCGTTCACAATCGCATTCCGAATTGCTGGTGCCACACCGTCTTTAGGGATCTCCGCAACCGCCTTGGCGCCGAAAGGTCCGGAATCTTCCATCGTCTGGACGAGGTACACGGTGGTGTCGGGTACCTCGTCGGCGCGGTAGATCGGGTACGGCCCAAACGAGTCGTTGATCATGCGTCCGTCAGCGTCGAATGCATATTCCTCACAGTGGGCGTACCCGAGTGCCTGCAGCATCCCTCCTTCGACCTGGCCAGACGCCGTGATCGGGTTGATGGCGACTCCGCAATCGACGGCCATGACCAGTCGGAGAACGGTGACCTGACCGGTGTCGACGTCCACCTCGATTTCTGCAAGCTGTGCTCCAAACGGGGGCGGGCACTCGGGCGACACATGCGATGCCGTGCCCATGATCTGTTCTTGATCTTGGGTGTGTAGTGAATCGAGCGCGATCTCCTCCATCGATACCGAGGATCCATCTGGTGCCCAGGCGCGGCGGTCACGCAACTCGATGGAGCACGGCTGAGCGACACCGAGCAGCATGGCGGCACGCTCCTTGATGCGTTCGCGAGCGACCTCTGCTGCCCGAAGTGCTGCAGTGCCCGAAATGTAGGTGGTCGACGACGCGTAGGCCCCGGTGTCAAACGGCGTCATATCGGTATCGCTCGAATACACCTTGATGTCATCGAGTGCTACCCCGAGCACCTCAGCAGCAATCTGGCCGAGCACAGTGTCTGCTCCTGTGCCGAGATCGGTGGCACCGACCAGCATGTTGAAGGAACCGTCGTCGTTCAGTTTGATCGAGCAGCCGCCCATGTCGAGGAAGGGAATGGCCGTGCCGTGCATGCAGTAGGCGAAGCCGATTCCACGGCGGATATTCGGGCGATCGGCAGGAGCACGCCATGACGGGTCGTCACGGCGATGCCAGCCGATCTCCCGGAGCGCCTGTGCCACGCATTCGTGAAGCCCAGAGGACATCACCTTGGGATACTCATCGAGTTCGCCGTCGGCTGCTGCTCGCTCGCCGAGATGTGGCGCAATGTTTAACTCGTCACCGACGCGCACCCAATTGCGGGCCCGGAACTCGATGGGATCGAGTCCGAGTTCGGCCGCAATGTCCTCCATATGCGCTTCGAGGGCGAATTCGGCCTGCGGCGCTCCGTACCCGCGATAGGCACCGGGTACGGGAATGTTGGTATAGACGACATCGCAGTCGAATCGTTTGTGTGGGGCGTTGTACTGGGTGAGTCCGCGAAGACCCGACACCGTTTGCACCGTGTACCCATGAGTGCCGTATGGGCCGGTGTTGCCGATGATCCGGAGGTCTTGGGCGACCAAGCGCCCGTCGGCGTCGACGACCGTTCGGTAGGTGATCGTTTGGGGATGCCTGGTGCGCGCAGCAATGAACTCCTCGCTGCGGTCAAGTTCGAGTCGCACCGGACGCCGTGTGACCTGCGCGAGGTGGCCCACGATGTCCTCGATCAGCATTTCTTGTTTGGCGCCGAAGCCCCCGCCGATACGAGGTTTGATCACTCTGATGTCTTTGATCTCACGCTCGAGGAGTGGGGCCACCATGCGGCGCGCATGGAACGGCACCTGGGTGGCGGTGCGGATGACGAGTCGCTCGTCTTCGTCGAGCCATGCGATGGAGATGTGTGGTTCGATCGGACACTGCTGCACCTGGTGGACGCGGAATGTCTGTTCGAAGACGCGGTGACCGTTGGCTTCGGCCTCGGAGATCGCCATGTCGACATCGCCACGATTCGCCTCGATGTGGTGGACGATGTTGCGCTCGCGATCGTGGATGTGTTCGGTGTCGGGCTCGGGGTGGATCACCGGGGCCCCGGTGGCGAGGGCGTCGAGTTCGTCGAGCACCCATGGGAGGGGCTCATAGGTGACCTCGATCAACGCGCAGGCTTCCTCGGCAATCTCGATCGATTCGGCTGCGACAACAGCGACGCGGTCGCCAACGTGGCGGACGCGATCATCGAAACTCACCTGGTCGTGAGGATGGGGATTTGGCCAACTCTGCCCGCCAGAGGCGTACTTGATGCGGGGGGTGTTGCCGTAGTGCAGTACCGCGTGCACGCCGGGCAGGGCGCGGGCCGCAGCGTCGTCGATCGCGGTGATGCGCGCATTCGCATGTGGGCTGCGGAGCACCTTCGCGTAGAGCATCCCGCGAAGTTCGACGTCGTCGGTGAATGCCGGGTTGCCCTTGGCGAGGCGAACGGCGTCGACTTTGATCTCCGGTCGCCCAACGACATCGGTGATTGGAACATCGCGCGATGGAACAAGTCGTGGCACCGCTGATGGGCCGACCGGGGGTTGGGCGCTCGGGTCGTATGCCGGCAGATCATCTCCATCGGCCATCGGTGCCACTACGAGGGGTTCGAAGGCGTCGGGTGACTCGCCACGAAGCACGGCGGCCGCTCGCTTGATGGCCTCAACGGGTTTTACGTAGGCGGTTTCCCGATCGAGGACGCCCGAGAGCATGTCGCGGATAGCCGCCTCGCTTGGATAGGGGTCGCGTTCGAGGAGGGCGAGCGTGCCAAGGATCATCGCTCCTGCCGAGTAGCCCGACTGAAACGCTCCAACGGCGACGAAGGCGGCTTGAATCGGGTGAAGTTCCGCAGAGGTGTTCAACGCTTCGAGGGTCATGACCGAACGTCCATCGATCTGCGCGGCGAGCACCACATCTGCGGAGGCCAGCCGACCGTCGATCAGTACAGCAGCCGCACCGGTTTCGCCGCTGTCGCTGCCGTAACGCACGCTAAACATGCCCGCTCGCCGGAGGACGGTGCGCAGTGAATCGCGCGGGGTGCACGTTGTGGTGTGTGGTGCCCCGTTCAGGTCAAACGTCAGCGGAATCATGACAGTTCCTCCATCACCCGTCGCACGTGAATGTCGACGAGTTCCAGTCGATACGCGGCCGAGCCCCGGAAATCATCTGGAGGGGCAAGGTTGGCGGTTGGGTTGGATGGATCGATCCGGTGTGGACGCGATGCCACCCCGGTCACTGCAACGACGACGGAATCGCCGATTCGGCGCCCCACTGCGGCGACGATGGGGGCATCCATTGGTGTGCGCCCGGTGGCCGACAGCGACGTCGTCCCGCCCACGGTCATCGTCACGGAACACACGAGCCCCGTGGGCGTCTCCGATACTGGCTGAGATACCCCGTCGGCCGTGGTGGTCTGAGCATCCGAGACGATCATCGCGGCCAACAGCACGCTGTCACCGCCACCGGCCATGACCGTGCCGCCGACGGTGCCGAGGGTGCGAAGGGTGGAGGGAAGTTCGCGGCGGCATGCCTCCGCGATCAGTTCGTCGCCGCAGTCGGTGCGGAGGTGATCAAGGTCAACCATTGCTCCCGCCGACAGTGTGTCGGCAGTGGCGGTGAGTTCGTCAAGACCCAAGCGGCGCAGGTCGACGAATTCGATGTCGGCATGCGTACGGTCGGCATTGAGCACAGTGCCACCGGCGAGAGCGACTCGTCGGGGCCCGGCAAGCAGATCCAGAGCCTCAGCGAGGTCTGTGGGACAGTGATAGGCGCGAGCGAGGGGCACGCCTCGACGCTACACCAGGCGGCTTGGTAGGCCCGCGGCCTGCATCAGCGAGCGTGCGGCAGTGTCTGCTTCGCGAAGCGCGCGGCTTTCGTCGATGCCGGTCACGACGCCGTTGCGGAGGCGCCACTCGCCGGCCACCATCACGTGCCGAACACGATCGGGTGTGCAATTGAACACGATGGCGCTCTCGAGGCGGTGCACTGGCGAGCAGAACACCGACGCCAGGTCGATCACCACAAGGTCCGCGGGAGCACCGACGGTCAGCGTGCCGGCCGGAAAGGAATGTCCTGCAGCCCGCGCGCCACCGCGACAAGCCATGTGGATCGCCTCGCCTGGTTGTAGCGCCATCGCGTCGAGGTGATGAACCTTCTGGAGAAGGACGGTGGATTTCATCACCTCGAACATGTCCTGGCGGTTATTTGACCCGGGCCCGTCGCTTGCGAGCGCGACGGTGATGCCTCGCCGCCGCATATCAAGCACACGTGCCACCCCTGACGCGAGGTACATATTCGACACCGGGCAGTGCACGACGACGGCATCAGCATCGGCGATGAGATCTAGTTCGTGGTCATCGAGCCAAATCGCATGTGCGAGTTGGACGTCGGGGCCAAGAACGCCGAGGCGGTGCAGCCATGGAACATGGCGATCCCCTCGTTCTGAGATGTTCATGTCGACTTCGATCCGTGTTTCGGCGCAATGGATATGGGTGCCGAGTCCCAACCGGCGCGCCGTGTCGACGCTGGACTGGATGGCCTCATCGGAGCAGCCCCATGGGATGAGCGGGCCATTTTCCACCTGGATCAGGTCGTGTTCGTCCCAGACGTGAGCGAGGGTGTCGAGGCGACGACTCACCGTGGCGCCGTCGGAGGTCAATGGCGGGTGATAGTTGCGGTCGGCCCATCCGTGGGCGAGCAACATCCGCACCCCGAGGGCGTTGGCAGCTTGGGCGACGGCGCCATCGATCTGGTCGGCATCGGCACCGGGGTGGATGTACTGGTGGTCGATCACGGTTGTCACACCGCTGCGCAGGTTCTCAACCAGACCCACCATGGCTGCCGCACTTGCCGTTGCGGCGTCCATATGGCCAGCACCGGGCCAGATGCACTGCTCGAGCCAGTCGAGAAGCGCCAGGTCGTCGGCAAGCCCGCGGAACAGGGTCTGGAACAGATGGGTGTGGGCATTCACCATTCCCGGCATCACGACGTGTCCTGGAAGCGGCAGGTGCTCGTCGACATTGGAGATGATGTCCTGTGGGGGCTCGCCCTCGCCGATGTGTGTGATGTATCCGGCGTCCACCACCAGCCAACCGCGGTCGACGACGGTGTGGTCGTCGTCGACGGTGACAATGCCGAGTTCGCTGAGCGCGGCGGAAGTCACGGCTCCCATCCGGCGAACGCGTCGATGACCGGTTTGACGTCGTCCATCATCGGATACAGGATCGGGCAGGTCACCCCTGCAGCGATGTATTCGGCCACCTTGTCGCGGCACTCATCAGATGTGCCGACGGCCATCACCGAGCGCACCAGATCGTCACCGATGAGATGGGCTGCACGGCGGTAGTCCGCTTCTGTGGCCGGCCATCCCACGACCTGTTGTACACGTTCAACCAACTCTGGATCGGCGCCGCTTGCCTCCATGATGTGCGGCTCCGTGCCGAGGTAATAGGCCAGCAACGATTTCGCGGTCATCATCGCCTCGGCGGGGTCGTCATCGGAGAGTGAGCACACGATGAGTTCGGGTCGGTCGACCTCATCAATCGTTCGGCCCGCCGCAGCAGCACCGGCCGCGAGTTGGTCGACCGCGCTGGCGATGTACTCGGTGGGGACGACGTAGTTGAGCACGGCGCCGTCGCATATTTCGCCGGTGAGGTACATCATCTTCGGTCCGGTCGCGCCGATGTAGATCGGGATGTCGCGTGGTCCGGTATCGCCGTAAGCGACATCAAGGCGCACGCGGTCGAGTTGGACGAATTCACCGTCGTATGTCACCTCGTCCATCGTGAAAAGGGCACGAAGTGCCTCGACATGCTCACGCATCGCAGCGAGTGGGCGCCGTCGTTCGGCCCCTACTCGTGATGCAATCGGTTCCCACCATGCGCCGATACCGCACATGACGCGGCTCTGGCCGTCGACGGTGCCACCCAACTCCCACATGGTGGACCATGTTGCGGCGATCACTGCTGGGTTGCGTGTCCAGATCGGCAGCACCCCCGACCCGATGCGCAGACGTGACGTCCGGGTCAACAGTGCCGACATTAGAACCACGCAGTCGCGGGCCAGCCGGGTATCGGCCTGCCAGATTTCGGTGAAGCCACGCTCTTCGGCATACATCGCCATCTCAATCTCGTAATCGATGGGATGTTTGTCCTGCAGGTAGAGGGCCATCCGTTGCGCCATGGCCATAAGCCTACGACAGGGGTGGTGGTGAGCTGCTGAGTTGAGGCAGAGGCAGTCCGCTCAGATCACCGCGGTGCGTGTGATCCGCGTATCAGCAACCAACCGCCCTCGGCGGAACACCATTCGGTCAACGGGTGCATCCGCAACGGCTGCACGCACGGTTGCCGATGGAAGTGCCACGAGGTCGGCAACGGCTCCCCGAGCGGGCCCCGCAGCGGGCAGTCCCATGGTGCGGCGCGCGGCCGCCGATACACACGCGAAAGCGTCACCGGGCAGAAGGTGCCCGGCCATCACCATCAATGCCGCGGTCTCGAGAGGGTCATTGCGGCCGACCAGGTTGAAGGGGTCCTGCACATTGTCGGCCCCCGCGGCGACGGTGACCCCTGCGGCCCGCAGAGCATGCACCGCCGTCAGCCCCCGAGGAGTCGCCGTGGGCGTATCGCGCCCCTGGAGGTACAGGTTTGTCTGTGGCAGCGCCACGACAGCCACCCCGGCAGCCGCCGTTGCGTCGGCAACACGCTGCTGAGTTGCGGTATCACACATGCCGAGACTGACACAGTGGCTGGCGGCGACACGCCCACCAAGCCCCCGACGTGCGGTCTCGGCGGCGAGCAGTTCGAGGGTCAGCACGCGGGCATCGAGGGTTTCGTCGGTATGAAGATCGACCGGTCGGCCAGTTGCCTCGGCGCGGTCGAGTGCAGCGGCCACGGCGGCGGCAGGATCGGGCTCGAGATGTGGGCAGCCACCGATGACCTCGACTCCCGCTGCGATGGCGCCGTTGATCGCCTCGACGTTGTGCTCTGATCCCGGCCCGATACTTGGGTTGTGGCTCATCGCGACAAATTGGATGTCCATGAGTTCGCGGAAATCGGAGGCGGCGGCAAAGGCTGCCTCGAGGTGGGTGATCCCGACGCGACCTCCGATGTTCAGATGGCTACGCACCGAGAGGCATCCGGCCATGAGCGACTGGCGTAGTGACCGGCGGATTCTGTCGACCATGTCGTCGTGGGTGAACAGACCCGCGGTCTCCGCCGCAATCCAGGCGTCGATCGCTCCGCGCAGATCGCCGGTGGCATTGGGTGCAACGTCGGCGGTCAGGGCTTTGTCGACATGGGCATGAGGGTCTGCCATGGCCGGGACCACCAGTCGGCCCTCCACGTCGTGAACGGTGCCGGCGGTGACGTTCGACTCTGGGGTGACGATGTCGATGACCTCCCCCTCGGCGTTCACCAAGATTCGTGCCGCGCGTCCATCAGGGCAGAGTGCGTTGTCGATCAGTGTGTCGACGCGTGGTTGGGAGGTGACGCTCATGGTGTCATCGTAGGTGGATCTTGCGACGCGGTACGTTGGACGTCGTGAGTCGACGCTACGAAGATCTGTCCGGGCCTGAGATCGCCGAGCGCGTGCGGCCGTCATCGATTGTGCTGCTCCCGATTGGCGCGGTTGAGCAGCATGGCCCGCATCTACCTCTGTCCGTCGATCATGTGATCGCGCACGAGGCCGCAACGGCGGTGGTGGATCGTGTCGGCGACGAGTTCGACATCTGGTTATTGCCGACTCTGTCGGTATCGAAGTCCAATGAGCATGCCTGGTCGGCGGGCACGTTGTGGTTGTCGTCCGAGACGATGATGTCGGTGCTGCGCGACATCGGGCGATCCTTGGCAACGACGGGTGTCGAACGTTTTGTCTTGCTCAATGCCCACGGTGGTAACACGACTCTGCTCACCACCGCCCTGCGCGAGTTGCGACTGCAGTTCGGGTTCAAGACGTTCTGTGTTCACCCGTCGCTGCCACCTGCCTACGGCGGGACGTCGACTGAGGATGAGTTGGGCATGGGCATCCACGGTGGTCTGAACGAGACATCGGTCTTCATGCATCTCCGGCCGGGCGAGGCGCGTATGGAACACGCTCGCCGGTGGGTGCCCGAGGCACTCGCAGACAACCGGCACGTTCGATTCGGCGGCAGCGTGTCGTTCGGGTGGCTGTCCAACGACTTCTTTGATGATGGTGTGATTGGCGACCCCACCGGTGCGTCCGCCGAATTAGGTGCCGAATTGTTCGAACGAGCGGTCACTTCCCTATGCGAGCAGATGGCGGAGATCGCCGCCTTCGACTTCGGGCGCTGACCACCAATCGGTCGAGCGTGCAACCGCTACGGTTCAACTGTGATCATCGCGCAACTCAGCGATCCTCATGTCTTCGAACCGGGTCGGTCCATGGAGGGTCGTGTCGATACTGCGGCCTGCTTGAGCGCAGCGCTTCGTGGTCTCGCAGCTCACGGAGACCGCCTCGGCGCAGTGGTGCTCAGTGGCGACCTTGTCAACGATGGTCGTGACGAACAGTACGCCCACCTCGCTGATCTGATCGCCCCCGCTCTTGAAGATCTGGCCTGCCCCATCGTGCCGGTGATGGGCAACCATGACGATCGTCAAGGTTTCCGATCTGTCTTTGGGTCGATCACACCTCAGATCGGCGTCAGCGCTGACGCCGCCGTGAATTACACGATTGACTCGTTGGTGTCGTCGGGAGGGCCACGTCTGGTAGTTCTCGACACCACCGTGCCGGGCCGTCACGATGGACAGCTCACGCCGAGCGACCTCGCATGGCTTGAACACACCCTTAACGAGGATCGCGCCGTGCGCACGGTCGTCATCCAACATCACCCAGCCTTTGCATCCGGCGTTGGGTTCATGGACGTATATGGGTTGGACGGCGCGCAGGAGGAGGTGGAGATTCTGTCCCGGTCACCCCATGTTGAGGCCGTGTGGAGCGGTCACCTCCACCGCCATTGCACCACTGTGGTGGGCGGTGTGGTGGCCGTCGGTGCGCCGAGCACCGCCGCCCAAGTGTGGTTGGATCTCGGCTCCGGTGGCACGGCATATAGCTCCGAGCCAGGTGCGTATCTCCTTCATGTAGTAGGCAGCGAGGCGATCATGACCCATGTGGTGTCGGGCGGCGCTGGCGACCGATGGGTGCCCGCCTGGGCTGCGGAAAGATGATCTCCACTCAGCGGGGGCATGTGGCCACGCTGGGGCGGCATCCGTTGTGTTAACGAGATGTGTACTTGTTGTACACCGGGCCCCAGGGGTGCCAAACGGCTTGTGACGAGCGACTAGGTTCACCGCCATGATGTTGATCAGTCGTCGGCGGCTCCCGGCGTCGCTTACACAGGGTGGGATGCGATGACCGCAACGGACACCACCCGCACCGACTCCCTGGCCTTCAACGGGATCGGTATGACATTTCCTGACGGAACCGAAGCGATCCGCGAGGCGTCGTTCAGCGTTGCGCGCGGTGAATTCGTTACGATCGTGGGTCCGTCAGGATGCGGCAAATCAACTCTGTTGAAGATTGCCTCCGGCCTGCTCGAACCAACCGCCGGAACCGTGACAGTGGATCGTGAGCGACTTGGCTACGTGTTCCAGGACGCAACGCTGCTCCCCTGGCGAAATGTTCTGGGCAACGTCGAACTGCTCGCAGAACTTCACGGCATCGACAAGGCCGAGCGTCGACGTTTGGCGCTCGAGGCTATCGACACGGTCGGGCTGACCTCATTCCAAGGGCACTATCCACGCTCGTTGTCCGGGGGTATGAAGATGCGCGCGTCGCTCGCACGAACACTGACGCTCAAGCCGCCGGTGTTCCTCTTCGATGAACCCTTCGGTGCGGTCGATGAGATCACGCGAGAACACCTGAATGATGAGACCCAGCGCCTCTTCCAAACCGAAGGGTTCGCCGGGCTATTCATCACGCACTCCATTGCCGAGGCCGTGTTCATGTCGACACGCGTCCTCGTCATGTCGGCACGTCCCGGGCGAATTGTCGCCGAGTTCGATGTGCCCTTCGACTATCCGCGCCATCCCGAACTTCGATTCGACCCAGAGTTCGCTGTGCTGTGCGGCGAGGTCTCCAAGGAACTGAGGGGGTCCCACCAGTGAGCATCGATGATCTGTCCACAACTGCAACGCCGGGTGCCGATGCCTCGGGTGATGCCGCTCCGGTTGACGCGCCCCCGGTTCGCCGTGCACGTCCGCGCCGCACCGTTGGTTCGGTCGCCCTCCAGTTCCTGCCGCCATTGATCCTGGGTGCGGCGATCGTCGGCGCGTGGTACTACGTGTCGTACGGCCTTCTGACACCGGAGCGACGATTCCTTTTGCGTCCGCCGCACGAGATTCTGCAGGTGGGTTTCCTTGATTGGGACCACTTCTCCGAAATCCTGCTGGCTCTGTGGAGTTCCACCCGGGTGGCGCTGATCGGCCTCGGCATATCGATCTGCATCGGATTCTTCCTCGCGACGATCATGAGCCAGACCAAGATCGTCGAACGAGCAGTATTTCCCTACATGGTGATGCTGCAGGCCATTCCGATTCTGGCGATCGTTCCCTTGATCGGGTTCTGGTGGGGGTACGGCACGACATCGCGGATCGCCGTCTGCGTCATCATTTCGCTGTTCCCGATCATCGTGAACACGCTCTTCGGTCTGCAGTCGGCGGAGCGTGGTATGCACGACTTGTTCACGTTGCATCACGCCTCACGCCTCACCCGACTGCGCAAGTTGATGTTCCCCGCAGCCCAGCCAGCGATCTTTGCTGGTTTACGTATCTCGGCTGGACTGTCGGTCATCGGCGCCATCGTCGGCGACTACTTTTTCGGCCAGGGAGCGGTCGGCATCGGACAGCTGCTGAAGCGCTATTCGAGCCGCCTCGAAGGCGAGGAACTCCTGGCCGCAGTGATCATGTCCTCCGCACTCGGCGTGGTCGTCTTTTTGTTCTTCGGTTGGTTGCAAGGTGTTGCCATCGGCAAATGGCACGACTCCTCTGGCCCGAACGACTGACCAACACAATCTGAATCTGTCCCATCCATCCAGCCAATTAACAATCCATCCACATCACACTCCGAGGGGGAGCACAGTGACATCAACCCGTACCCGACGACTCCTAAGTGGAGTCCTCGCCCTTTCGCTGGTCGCTGCGGCCTGCGGTGGGGACGACGATGCGACCGACACCACGGCCGCACCTGCCCCAGCGGCGGAGGAACCCGCTGGCGAACCTGCTGAGGAACCGGCCGCCGAACCGGTCGCCGAACCGGTCGCCGACGGTGTCCTAGCTGATATTTGTCCGTCGCCGTTGGTGATCCAGACGGATTGGCATGCGGAGTCTGAGCATGGTGCTCTGTACAACCTGATCGGTGAGGGTTACACCGTGGAGAAGGGTCGCAGCGCGACTGTTGGTCCAATGGTGTTGGACGGTGTTGATCTCGGGATTGATTTTGAGATCCGTGAGGGTGGCCCGGCAATTGGTTTCTCGTCGCCGTCGTCGATCATCTACAGCGATGATTCGGTGCATCTGGCGTATGCGAATACCGATGCGCAGATCCTGACGTTCCAGGACACACCGATGTTGTCGGTGGTGGCGCCGTTGGAGAAGAACCCGCAGATGATCATGTGGGATCCGGAGACGTATCCAGATGTGGAGGATCTGTCGGATCTTGGTGATCTGGGTGTGACGATCAACATCTTTGCTGGTCAGACCTATGCCGATGTGTTCGTGGCGTTGGGTGTGTTGAGTGAGGATCAGATCGATCCGTCGTATGACGCGACGCCGGCGCGGTTCATTGCCGAGCAGGGCAAGATTGCTCAGCAGGGGTTCGCGTCGTCGGAGCCGTACTCCTACAAGAACACCTTTGAGGAGTGGGGTAAAGATGTTGCGTTCACGTTGTTGAACGACAACGGTTTCCCGATTTACAGCCAGACGATTGCGATCAAGCCTTCTGATAAGGAGGAGATGGATGCGTGTCTGACGGAATTGGTGCCGATCTTCCAGCAATCGGTTGTGAGCTACCACGGTGATCCGGCGGGTGCGAACGCGGTGATTCTGGATGTCAACGAGCAGCTTGATGATGGCTGGGTGTACACCGCGGGCAACGCGGAGTATGCGGCTGGCGCGATGGCTGAGTTTGGCTTGGTCGGCAACGGTCCGGACGCGATTGTTGGCAACATGGACACTGACCGAATCCAAGAGATGATCGACAACATCGCTCTGGCCGGTCTGGAGTTCGAGGAGGGCTTGGCCCCTGCCGACATCGTGACCAACGAGTACATCGACACCAGCATCGGATTCTGAGCGACGCACAGTTTCTGATCGGTTAGATCATTCAACGCGGGGCCGGCACCTACGGGTGCCGGCCCTTCGCGTGTCTGGTGCCCAGAACTCGATGGTGTCGAGCGACGTTCGCCTCGGGTTTCAACGCGCCTGTTCTCGACTGGGCTCTAGGACATCTTGGGTCAGCGACCGAGATCGCGAATGACCGCACGTGCGGCATTGCGACCCGCACCACCAAAGACGCCAGCGCCTGGATACGCCGCAGCTCCGCCAAGGTAGAGGCCCGGAACCTTGCTGCGATGGCGGGTAGTGGGTCGAGGCCGACCCATCAGTGTGGCAAGTGGCGACCCTGCGTATGCGGGTGTGTGACCACGATGCATCTGGAACTCCCGTTCGTACCGGTCAGGAGTCATTGCGCGCCACCGGTCAACCTGCAAGGTGCCCGACTCGCACAGGCCGCTGAGAAGTTCAAGCCACCGGGCGGGCTCCTCGCTGCGGGACCAGTCATGGGTGTACGGGGTGAAGAGAACCTCAAGGCTGAGGACGTGCTCATCGGGTGAGAGCTGCATGTCGGCATCGGCAACGCTGGGAATGTTCAACAGCATGGTCGGTAGTGACGCGACGTCGCCGGTGGTGCGACGTCGGTGAGCGTCGGCGAGACCCTCGGGCGTCGGGTGGATCACCGTGGTCGGCGACCAGAGATCAGCCTCACCGACCACCTCGCGGAGTTGATCGGCGTGGTGGTAGCTCGGTAGCGACGAGATGACTGCGTCGATTTTCGACTCGTACCCGTCGTGCACCGGTTGCGACCGCCAGTCGCCGATCTCTTCGCGAGCCGCAGATGGCCAGTCCTGCTCCCCCGTCGGGTCGTCGAGCCAGTCGACGAATACCCGCTGTGGATCGCAGGCCGCAACCACAGCGCGCGCGGTAATCGTGGAGCCATCGTCAAGACATACCCCCCGCACGCCGCCTGAATCGGTGACGAGTTGCTCGACCATCCGAGATGTGATGACCGTGCCCCCGGCCGCAAGAAACGATGCCTCGATGGCGTCGGTCAGCGCACCAGAACCACCCACTGGTCGGCCCGTGCGATTGATGTGTTTGGTGGCATATAAGGCAGCTGCAAGACCGGTGCCGGGTGTCTCTGGACTCACACCCCAGACGGTTGGCCCATTGGACACCGCCGGCATCCAGATGCGCCAATCATCGAAATATGATCGCAAGACGTCGGCAGCACTGGATCGGCTCCATGCGAGTAGGCGCCGTGCGCCTCTGCCGCGAAGGCCAGCCACTCGGCGCAACATCAATGCTGTCGACGGTGTCGTGCGAGCCATGTCGATCGCCAGTCGAGCAACCGGAAGGGCATCGTCGAGATAGCGCCGATATTGCGGCACCCAGGTGGGGTGGACCTGACCGAGAGCATCGAGATGCCGTTCCGTGTCGTGGAAGAACGGCCATGCAGTGGTCTCGCCATGGGCCAGATGGATGCTGGAGATTTCCGTCTCGATATAGCGCAGCCCATGAGAGGCCAGATCAAGTTCGTCCATGATCGGCAGTGCCCGGATCATGTTGTGGTCACAGTTGCAGATGTTGAAACGCGCGCCGAGGTCGGTCACGGTGCTGGCACACCCGCCGATGGTGTCACGGGCCTCAACGAGCACGGTGCTTAATCCAGATCGGGCGGTCAGCGCCGCGGAGATGAGCCCGTTATGACCACCTCCGACGACGACGACGTCGACCGAGTGCTTTGGTGTCGCACCAGCGGCACTGTGCAACGGGGAGCTGTGCGATGCCGGAACCACGTCCTGAGACTACCGTTGGGTTGGTGGACGGTTTCGCCCAATGGACCCGCAGTGTGGCGCCGGCCGACCTCAATATTCCTGAGCGTTCAATACCCGCCGCACCGGCAATTGGCACTCTGGTTGATCCAGACGGTGCCGTGGTCGAGCGTGATTCTGATGAGCCGCTCGTCGTCCCCCGCCATCCGAAGTTGTCCATGGTCCCGGCGTACAGTCGGGCCGGGTGGGCCTCTGCACATCCGACGGTGCTTGTCCGGTCGTCGGTGGCTGATCGGTTGTGTGATGTGGCGGAGAATCTTCCGTCACCGTGGGGGCTCCACATCTTTGACGCATGGCGCCCGGTGGAACTGCAAGCTGAGTTGTTCGATGTTGCCTACGCAGACCCGCACCTTCCGCCTGGGTTCTTGGCGCCCCCGTCCACCGACCCCCGCACCCCTCCCCCGCATCTCACCGGTGGCTCGGTCGACCTCACCTTGTCGTGGCATGGCATTCCGTTGTCGCTGGGGACACCTTTTGATGCCTTCTGGGATTCCGCTCACACTGCGGCGCTTGAGGACCACGACGATGTCAACCGCAACGCCCGTCGATGGCTTGTTGCGCTGATGCGCTCTGCCGGATTCATCGTGCTCCACTGTGAGTGGTGGCACTTCGAGTTCGGAACCCGCCGGTGGGCGGCGATCACCGGCCATGACGCGATGTATGGCGCAACGATGCCACCACAGCAGATCACAATCTAATGGGCGCCACCTTGTCCATCGGTCGCCTTGCTGGCACACCGGTGCGCGTGCACTGGAGTCTTCTCATCATCGCCGGTGTGCTGGCAGCCAGCCTGTCCAGCGCGCTCGGTATTGCGGCGGCACTGGTCGGCGTCCTTGGTTTCGTGGGGTCGATTGTGGCTCACGAGGTTGGGCACGCGCTGACCGCACGTCGCTACGGAATCGGAACAATATCGATTGACCTGTGGGCGCTTGGCGGCCTGGCCAGACTGGAGCGTGAGGCGCCTACGCCTCGGTCAGAAGCAGCTATTGCCGCCGCTGGTCCGGCAAGTTCGATGGCCGTTGGGATGTTGAGTGCAGCGGTGTGGTTCTTACTGCGCGGCCGAATCGGCTGGGAGTGGGCATCGCTCGCAGGGTGGTTAGCAGCGGTGAATATCGCGCTCGGGGTGTTCAACATGTTGCCCGGCTCGCCACTTGATGGAGGCCGAGTTGTGCGTGCGTGGCGATGGTCGCGCCATGGCGATCGGATCCGAGCAATGCGTGAGGCCGCACGTATTGGCATCGTCGTTGGATGGTTGGTCGCTGGGGTGGGCGTGCTGGCGTCGCTCCGCGGCTTCTCCTCACCGATGATCATCGTTGTCGGAGTGTTTATTGCGATGAGTGCGCGGGTCGAGGTTGCGGCCGCTGATTTACGAGCGGAGGTCAGTGACGTTCGCCTAAGTGAGTTGATGTGGTGGGGCATCGCGGAGGCGCGGCCGGATACCACGGTCGCTCAGATGCGTGCTCAACGCTCCCGTCTTGGTGCGGCGGAGATAGTGGCCATCAGCGATGGGCCCGGATCCCATGTGGGATTCGTTGTCGAACGTGACCTTGATCGTGTCCCGGTCGCGGAAGCGGACGATGTCCTACTCGCCGACATCATGACCGGTTGGGATTCGGTGGTGGTGGCGCGGCCCGAGGACCTGTTGGTGTCGGTGCTGGATCGAATAGACCCACACCGCCCCCTCATCGTTGTGCCATGCGGTGCGGCGGTGTCCGCGGTGGTTCCGCCATCGCGCCTGCGCGCCAGACTCGGGATCTAAGGCGAGGCCTCAGGCATCAAGTACCGCGTCGGCGCGGTTGGTGACCGGTGGCTTGTCGCTCCATGGGAAATTGATCCACAGGTCGGTTCGTCGCCAGACGTAATCACATTGAACAACCGAGTGCGATTTTTCATAAATCACCGCTGTGCGCACCTCCCCCACTTTGCCAGCGCAGAATTCCTGCACGCTCTTGAGCGTGTGGCCTGTGTCGGCGACATCGTCAACGATCAAGATCCTCGCATCGGCAAGGTCGACAAAATCGGGGGCCGGCGGGAGGATGCGGGGCACCTCGAGGCGTTCATCGACACCGGTGTAGAACTCGACATTCATCGTGTATGTGTTCTTGACGGCGAGGGCGTACCCCATCGCTCCGCCGATGAGGAGACCACCACGTGCGATCGAGAGGATCATCGACGGGTCATAGCCATCGTCGGCAACCATGGATGCGAGTTCGCGGGATGCGACCCCGAACAGTTCCCAGGTGAGGATCTCGCGCTCGTCGCTCATGGATTCCAACCTAGTCGGCCATGGCGCGCGACAAGGATTCGCCTCGTGCCGCTCGCACGATGTCCATCGGCCGGACGGGAATATGGGGCAGGTCGACCGGGCCTGGCCGCACTTGAGAGATGGCATCGCGGATGGCGGCGATCACCGCAGGGGTGACAGAGATGCACGGGGGTTCACCTACCCCTTTTGCTCCGAGTGGGGCTTGGGGGTCTGGTTCTTCGATCAGGGCGATCTCCACCGGCGGCATGTCGGCGATGGTGGGCAAGAGGTAGTCGGTGAACGATGCGTTCCTGATGTGGCCACCGTCCATGATGATCTCTTCGTAGACGGCGAGGCCGAGACCTTGGGCGATACCACCTTCAATTTGTCCGATGACCGACAGAGGGTTCAGCGCACGTCCGACGTCCTGCGCTGTTGCGATCTGGATCACTTTCACCAAGCCGAGTTCCACATCGACGTCAACCACTGCCCGATGGGCTGCAAAGGCGAAGGCGGTGTGGCAGTCACCACGCCCGCTCTGATCGAGTGGCACGGTCGGGCGGTGGTGATACTCCACCGTTTCGTCGTACAACCTGTCGCGCACGATGTCCACGACCGGCATCCGTCGTCCGTCGCCGAGGTGCACCACATCGGTGTTGTCCACGGTGTACTCGACTGACGCGCCACCCATCTGCGCTGCGGCAGCCTCTAGGATTTTCTCGCGGACCTTGCGGCACGCCGCATCGACCGCGCCGCCGCTCATCCACGTCTGACGTGATGCCGACGTCGAGCCCGCAGATCCCACCCCGGTGTCGATTGTGTCGATATCGACCGCATCGAGTCCGAGCACTGTTCGCGCAATCTGAGGGGCGATGGTCACGAAACCCTGGCCGACTTCAGCGGTGGCAAATTTGAGTGTGACCTGGCCGTTGTCGACGATGCAACGGGCGGTGGAGAAGTCGTCGAATCCCTCGGAGTACATCAGGTTCTTGATCGATACGCCGTAACCGATACCGCGGACCACATCGGAGGGAGTGGTGGTGAGCCCGGCACCGCCGGGCAGGCCGTAGGGATGGTCTGCCGGAGCGAGAGGCACATCGGGCAGTGGTAGGCGATCTGTCTCGTCGATACAGCGCAGCACCGGAGCGACGCTCTCCACGATCTGACCAGTGATCAGGCGATCACCGGTGGCCATGGCATTGATCCGTCGCACCTCAAGCGGGGACATGCCGCAGGCCTCTGCGAGCTTGTCCATCTGCGCCTCATGCGCAATGCACGCCTGAACGACTCCGAAACCGCGCATCGCTCCGCAGGGCAGGTTGTTCGTGCGGACAGCCCAACCGTCGACCACCGCGTTGTCACAGCGGTACGGACCCTGAGTGTGGGTCACTGCATTGACAAGCACGGCTGATGAGGTAGATGCATAGGCGCCACCGTCGAGGACAAACCTGGCCTCTATCTTCACCAGTCGGCCATTGACGTCAGCGTGGTGGCGCATCGTGATACTGGCGGGATGCCGGTGGACATGCCCCACGAAACTCTCAGGACGTGAGTAGTGGATGCGTACTGGCCGGCCCGTGCGTAACGCCAGCATGCACGTGTGAACCTGCAGCGAGAGATCCTCGCGTCCGCCAAAGGCACCGCCGACGCCGCCAAGCGTGAGCCGCACCGCCTCAGGAGGAAGCGCAAGGCTCGCCGCCAACTGCGCTTGATCTTCGTGTAGCCACTGGGTGGCGACATGCAATTCGACGCCAGTCCCGCCCGGGTCGGGAATCGCCATTGCCGCTTCAAGGCCGAGAAAGGCTTGATCCTGCATGCCGATCTCGTAGGTGCCCTCCACCACGAAGTGGCCGGAGACGGTCGGATCACCGCATTCGATCCGCTGGTGGCGGATCACGTTGCCCGACGGGTGGATCGACTCGCTGGCTGGATCGATGGCAACCTCTGGATCGATGAGAGGTGTGAGTTCCTCGTAGTCCACGATGATTGCGGCAAGCGCTGCGGCGCACGCCTCGGGTGATTCCGCCGCAACGATGGCCACAGGCTCGCCGACGAACCGCACTTCGTCGACCGCAAGAACCGGTTGATCGGCATCGACGAGACCGAAGGCGTTACGGCCAGGTACATCCTCCGCGGTGAGCACGCACGTCACACCAGCGATACCGAGAGCCGGTGAGGTGTCGAGACGGACGATCCGTGCCCTCGGGTATGGAGAACGAAGGGTCGCGCCCCACAACGCTCCATCAGCCGACAGATCGGATGAGAACTCGAATTCGCCGCGCACTTTCGCCACACCGTCAGGCCGGGTCACCGACGCCCCGATGACGCCGCGCCCGGCGGTCTGGTTGGTCGTGTCGGTGGTCGTCGTCATGGGCGATCACCCCGCCGCGCGATGGCCACGCTGTGAATCGCGTCGATAATGCGCCCGTAGCCGGTGCATCGACAGAGATTGCCCGCCAGTTCCTCCCGGACGGTGTCGGTTGTGGCATCTGGGTGGCGGTCGAGAAGTGCATGAGCAGCCACGATGAGGCCGGGGGTGCAGAACCCGCACTGCACGGCGCCACACTCCACAAAGGCACGCTGTATGTCGGAAATACCGTCGTCGCCAAGACCTTCCACGGTGGTGATGGCCCGGTCGGTCACGGCGGCGGCCATAACCAGACACGAACACATCAGTTCACCGTCGACGAGCACACTGCAGGAACCGCACTCCCCTTCTGAGCACGCCGTCTTCGTTCCACGCAGGCCGAGACGTTCGCGCAGGACCGTCATTAGAGACTCGCCTGGCACCGGATCAGGCACGTCGAGGGTCTGGCCGTTGACGTGCAGTTGATAGGGCTTGCTCATGTCATTGCTCCCTGAGTGTGCGCGCCGCGGTACGCAGGTGCCGTGCGGCCAGAACGCCCACACTGTGCCGTCGGTATTCCACACTCGAGCGGTGGTCGTCAATGGGTTGGGCACCCTCCATGACGAGTTCGGCGATGTGGCCGATATCGCGTGCGGTTGGAGTTCGGGGCGTGCCATCGAGTGTCCAGAAGGCCTCGCATGCCGCGACCTCGGCGTCTGGGCATCGCAGCGGAGTCGGGCCGACAGATGTGAGTCCGAACGACACCGAACGCGCCTCTTCGTTCACGACTGTTGCCACGCCGACGGTTGCAATGACCATGGCATTTCGCACTCCCACCTTCGCATAACTCTGCCACCCGCGCACCACAGGAACATGCACGGCCACGATCAACTCGTCGGCTTCGAGGCTCGTCACTTTCGGACCGATGATCACGTCTGGTATCGCCATCAGACGGGTACAAGATGCCGAACGCACCTCAACCGTTGCGTCAAGTGCTGCCAGCACACCGAGTGAGTCACCTGCAGGCGAGGCCGTTGCAATGTTGCCCCCAATGGTTCCCGCGTTGCGTATCTGCGGCGATCCAACCGTTCGTGCCGCCTGGGCAAGGGCGGGCACGGTGCTGCGCACCGGTTCGTCAGCGATCAGTGTCCACGTGGCTGCGCCTCCGATACGAACGACGTCGCCATCGAGGGTGAGACCACGAATTTCATCCACACGGTCCAGAGAAACAACATCGCTCGTCATCGGATGGCCGTGATTGACGGCAACCATGAGATCGGTTCCTCCCGCAAGTGGCCGGCAGGATCCGTCGCCAAGCGCAGCGAGGGCCTCCTCGAGCGAGCGGGGGGTGCTCACGAGCATGGCGAGATACTACCCACCATCGGTGATTCAGGACCCACGTCAGGTACGAGTCGGCGACACGCACTCCCCTTGTGGCCATCGGGTGGTGTAGGTTCTGGGCACCGCGTGGCATCGAGGCCGCGTGACGCTCAAGGGGGTAATTGCGAATGATGAGGTCCAAGGTGAACAACCATTGGCGCCGAGTGGCTGCAGGCGCCGCAGTGCTGGCGCTCGTCGCTGGCGCATGTGGGGGCGGTGATGACGATGCCGAACCGGCACCGGCACCAGCACCTGCAGAGGAGCCTGCTGAAGAGCCTGCTGAAGAGCCTGCTGAGGAACCAGCTGAGGAACCAGCTGAGGAACCGGCCGAGGAGGCACCAGAGACCACGCTCGTCGACGTGACTCTCCCGCCTGAGGAAAATGTCGAGCCTGTCTTCGGCGGCACGTTTCGAATGGGCCTCGAAGCGGATGTTGACGGTCTTAATCCGACGCAGAACAACATCTCCGCATCTGGGTACGCGATGCTGAATGCGATCTTCGATCCCCTCGCGATATACGACGAAAATGGGGTCGCTATTCCGTTCCTCGCGGAGAGTCTCACACCTAATGATGACCTCACCCAGTGGACTGTCAAGCTACGCGAGGGTGTGACGTTCCATGATGGTGAACCCGTCAATGCCGAGGCGGCTGTCGCGAACTTCGCGTCGTTACGGGCATCAGCGCTGCCAGCGCTTGCTATTAACCCATTCTTCCCACCGGTGGGAGACGACGGAAGTGATCCGGGTATCACGATCATTGACGACCTGACGGTGCAATACAACCTGCTTGATCCGAGCGCCTACTTCCCGGCGTATTTGACAGGCCAGCTGGGCATGATGGGTTCTCCAGCGTGGCTCGCGGCCGCTGCCGAGGACCCCACGCTGAATCAGCGTCCGGTCGGTACCGGTCCATTTAAGTTTGAGTCACGCTCTGAAGACTCGATCACGACCCTTGTTCGGAACGACAGTTGGTGGGGTGGCGACGTCTATCTCGACGCCATTGAATTCTCACCAGTCACTGACGGAGCCACGCGTCTTGATCTGCTGCTGGGCGACGAAATTGACGCAATGCATACCACCGATCCAACGCTTATTGAAGAGATGAGTGCGGAGGGTATCGATCAGCGAATTGACGAAACCGGAGAAGAATCATTTGCGATGATCAACTCAGAGGTTCCTCCATTCAATGATCTGCGTGCCCGGGAGGCGCTCACGCTGGCGACCGACCGCGAGGGGTACCAGTTGCTCATTAACGAGGATCTGACCACCCAGACGAATGGTCGGTTCGTGAGCGATAACCCCTACCACAACCCCAATGTTGTGCAACGGGGAAATGACATCCCCGCCGCCCAGGCACTGGTGGCTGAATACTGTGCGGAGTCCGGAACCGAGACAAACCCTCTTACCGGAGGTCCAACCTGCACCGATGGTCGCATCAACATGGAATTCCAGTGGTCTGGACCATCAGTCGTCGGGGACCGTATCGCTGACCTGCTCATCGCGGGCTGGGACGAAGCAGGCTTCAACGTCACGCGGGACATGCTGCTGCAGGACGACCACATCATTCAGGTAGCTGTCGGCGGGTACAACGTGGTGACCTGGCGGCAGTTTGGTGCTCCGGAAGCCTCAGTTGACAACGTGTGGTTGCTCTGCCGCACAGTTGGTTTCGTCTCGCTGAACTGGCCCCGTTACTGCGACGAAGAGCGTGACGCTGTGCTCCTGGCCGCGCAGGCAACAACTGATCCGGCAGAACGAGCTGAGCTGTACCAAACGGCCGAACAGATGATTAATGACGCTGCGGTGTATGTGTACTTCAACCACACGCGTTGGTCGAACGCGTTCGCAGATGGCGTGAATAATGCCTGTGCCGTGACGACGCCCGAAGGCAGCACCACGCGGTGCACGACGAACGGTTCAGGTCGCTACGAGGCGATCTGGCTCGACTGAGAGCCGAAATTAGGGGGAGGTGCTCGTGCGGGCACCTCCCCCTATCCCCCGCCATTGGTATCTGACCCCCCGCCATTGGTATCTGACCGCCGAATGAACAGGATGTAACTGAACGATGTTGTCATACGTCGCTCAGCGATTGATGCTGGCAGTTTGCTTGCTTCTTGCTGTTTCCGCTCTGACATTCTCAGGAATGAACCTTCTTGGCGACCCCTTGGTCAACATTCTTGGACCGATCGCTGCTGATACTGAGAATCCAAAGAGCATCGCGTTGATTGAAGCCGCAGAGGCTGAATATCACCTCGATAAGTCCCTTCCGGAGCGCTACGTGCGTTGGCTCGGAGACCTTGTACGCGGAGACCTGGGAGTCCAGTTCTCTTCCACCGGCGAACCACCGGTCAGCAACATCATCAAAGAACGAGCACCCCGAACAGCCGTGCTGTTGGTGATGGCACAGTCGCTCGCTGTTCTGATATCTATCCCCTGGGCTTTGCTCGCCGCATCGCGGGCACGGCGCCCTGCCGACCGCATATCGACGGTGACATCGTTTCTGCTGATCGCGCTTCCGAATTTTGCATTGGCGGTTATTTTGAAATACCTGCTCGCAATCAAATTGGGTTGGTTCCCGATTACGTACACGGCGAATGACCCATTTCTATCACGGATATATCAAACCTTTCTCCCTGCTTTGACGATCGCTCTTCCAGCGGCGGCTGTCTACCAACGTCTCCTCCGCACCGATCTCATTACAACGCTACAAGAAGATTTCATCCTGATGGCTCGCGCTAAAGGTGTCTCAAAATGGAAGGTATTGCTGCGGCACGCACTTCGACCCTCATTTTTTTCTTTCATTACGGTGTTCGGAATCAATACTGGAGCTCTGATCGGAGGCAGTTTGGTTGTCGAGACAATCTTCCGGATACCTGGGCTTGGAACGACGATTGTTGAAGCAATCATTCGTGATGACTTCCCTGTTGTTTTGGCTGTCGTGATGATTGCAACATCTGTGTTTGTCCTAGTGAACGTCCTCGTGGACATCCTCTACTCGTTCCTTGACCCGCGGGTGAAGCGATGACGGCCGCGCGGCGTGGACTTGGGTTTGGTTTCTGGCTCAGCATCTCATGGCTGATCGTCATCTCTCTCGCGGCGATCTTTGCGCCATGGCTTCCGCTGAAGGACCCAGGAGAGAACTACATCGTGGCCGGAGCGCGTCCACCGTATGGGCCGTCCTCGACCCATTGGCTTGGAACCGACCAAGATGCCCGTGATGTCTTCGCCCGGACCATATTTGGAGCCCGAACGTCTTTGGTCATCGGGTTCGGAGCCATCAGTTTTGGAATTATTCTTGGCGGGACACTTGGCGTTCTGTCCGGCTATTTTCGCGGGTGGACCGATCGAATTGCATCGATTGTGATGCTCATCCTGCTGTCATTCCCCGGTTTGATCTTGGCAATTCTTATCACTGCCCTGTTGGACCGTGGCTTGGCAACGATTGCGATCACCCTGGGCATTCTTGGCGTTGCACCAGTGGGTCGTCTTGCACGTGCCTCCACACTGGTGTTCGCTGAGAGAGATTTTGTAACCGCGGCCCGAGCAATTGGTTCGAGCAATCGGCGGATCATCGTACGAGAGTTGCTTCCCAATGTCGTTATACCGATGGCGGCCCTCTCACTGCTTGGTATGGCAATTGCAATCGTGGCCGAAGGAGGACTCGCCTTTCTCGGGTTGTCAGTTGACGAGGGAGTGACATGGGGGAAATTGATTCTTCTTGGCGCCGGAACTCGAGACCTTGAACGCGCCCCATGGATCTCCTTCGGACCGATTTCAATGCTGTTCCTAACAGTGCTTGCCCTTAACTACGCTGGCGATCGTCTACGTGACTACTTCGACGTAAAGGACATCACCCTGTGAGCCAGACCCAAGCCTCTCTTCGGGGTGGACCTGAACCACTCGTGTCGGTTCGTGGGTTGAGAACCTTGTTCGCCACCGAACGGGGATTGGTGCGAGCCGTAGATGGTGTGGACCTCAACATTCACAAGGGTCGGTCGCTGGGGATTGTTGGCGAGTCCGGGTGCGGCAAGACCGTGCTGTCACGCTCGATTATGGGTTTGCTGCCGTCGACCGCTCACCGTGAGGGTTCAGTTCGCTACGAGGGCCACGAACTTGTTGGGAAAAGCGTGGGAAGTATGCGCCGCTTCTGGGGTCAAGAAATGTCGATGGTCTTCCAGAATCCAATGGTCTCTCTTAACCCAGTGATGCGGATCGGTGAGCAGATCGCGGAACCGCTGCGGATTCATCTCGGCATGTCGAGATCTGATGCGCGTGACACCGCGCTGCAACTTCTTGAAGAGGTTCGCATCCCCGAACCAAAGCGGCGATTACGGCAATACGCACACGAACTGTCGGGCGGAATGCGTCAGCGCGTCGTCATCGCGATTGCTCTGTCGTGTGGCCCCGCCATCTTGTTTGCTGATGAGCCGACGACCGCCCTAGACGTGACAGTCCAATCACAAATCTTGGATCTCATCGCCGAGCGGAGGCAGGACCGCAACATGGCGGTTGTCCTCGTAACTCACGACCTCGGCGTTGTCGCAGGGCACACTGATGAAATAGCGGTTATGTACGCGGGCAAGATCGTCGAACGTGCGCCGACGAATGAACTCTTCGCAAATGTGAAGATGCCGTACACGCGGTCATTGCTGCGGTCAATTCCGCGACTGGATGATGACCCACACACTCGACTGCACGCCATCAGCGGCCGGCCGCCGGACCTCATCGACCCACCATCCGGATGCCGTTTTGCGCCGCGGTGCGCCTATGCGCGGGAGAAGTGCCATGTCGAGGCCCCACCGCTACAGTCCACCGAGAATCCCGATCATGTGTATGCATGTTGGTATCCAGTGGGCTCCGCTGAGTTCGTCGAGCGTGAAGAAGAACTGGTGGCAACCGGTGTGCATGTGAGGGGAAGGCAATGAGCGGTGCGGGCCACGCCCACTTGCGCGAACTCAACGATGCCGTCCTGCAGGTTCGCGACCTTGAAGTGATATTCGGGTCGGGTCGGGCGCCTCGGGTTCAGGCTGTGAGCGGGGTCAGTTTTGACATCGCTCGCGGCGAGACGTTGGGCATTGTTGGCGAAAGTGGGTGCGGTAAATCCACCACGGGTCGCGCGATCATGCAGATGCCACCGGCAACGGCGGGTTCGGTGCTTTTTGAGGGTGACGACTTGGGTGCCATGTCCCAGTCGGAGCTGCGCCTCGCACGGACGCGAGTGCAGATGATCTTCCAAGATCCGATCTCGTCACTGAATCCTCGCCGGCGCGTGCGCGATTCGGTCGCAGAACCCCTCGATATTTGGTCGCGGGGAACTCCTGCGGAGCGTCGACAGGTTGTCGATGACATTCTCGCCGATGTCGGCATCGATCCGGAACAAGCAGCCGTTGCGCGTCCCCATGAGTTCTCTGGTGGACAGTGCCAGCGTATTTCAATCGCCCGAGCACTGGTGCTGTCTCCCACCCTGCTGATTTGTGATGAACCGGTATCGGCGCTTGATGTGAGCGTGCAGGCACAGGTGCTGAACCTGTTGGAAGACCTGAAGGCGCGATACTCACTCACAATGATGTTCATTGCTCACGACCTTGCGGTCGTGAAGAACATCTCTGACCGTGTGGCGGTCATGTACCTCGGCCGACTTTGCGAGATTGCGCCATCGCGAGAGTTGTACGCGCATCCGGCACATCACTACACCCGGGTGCTACTGGATTCGATCCCCGTGCCCGATCCGGAAGTCATTGCGGTGGGACATGAACTCGTCGGCGATCTTCCCTCCCCCGTTGACCCGCCATCTGGTTGCCGCTTCCACACGCGGTGTCCGGCGGCGGACGACCAATGCCGGACAGAAGAACCAGTGATGCGGGCGGTTGGCGAGGATCACTATGTTGCCTGTCACCATCCACTGGTGACATCGGTCGCGATCTCTACCTGACGAGGTGGGCGCGATCCGCCCACGCCAACATCTCACGGTCACCGGTGGAATCTCCCCATACGCTGACGTGCACATCCGCGCGCGTCAACGACCAAGCGGCGAGTTGTTCCTCCAATCGGTGAACCTTGTTCGCGCCGCGGCAATTCGGTGTGGACAGGTGCCCCGTAAGCACTCCGTCCGTGCTTTCAAGGCCTGTAGCCAATATCGCATCAGCGCCAAGATGCGCACCGATCATTTCGACGTAGGGTTCGAACGAGGCGGACACAATCAGTCGTCGTGCTCCGCGCTCGCCTGCTGCGTACCAATCACGCAGAACGGTTGGGTTGAGGTCACGTGCGATCGCGCGAGCAGTGAGACTCTCAGCAACGTGGCGGACATGCTCAATTTCGACGCCGCGGAGTGCGCCAGCGGCAATCGCTTTGATCGCGTCACGGTCCCGATGCCGTAACGCCGCAATGAGGTCGGCTCGTGCGCACGCCGTGGCCAATGACCCAAGGCCTGCCGCGCGTCGCAGGAAGGGAACGACCAGGTCGCCGCGAACGAGCGTGCCGTCAAGATCGAATGCGGCGAGGCGCATCACGCCGTCCAGTCACGTAGAGCTGACCAGAATCCCGGCCAGCTTTTCGACACCACATCGGCGTCCTCGATCGTCGTCCCTCCCGTGACGCTGCCGAGGATGCCGGCGACCATTGCAAGTCGGTGATCATCACAGGTGGCAACGTTGCTTCGTGGCGGGCGCACACCCCGCTGGGGGTCGCCGTGGATCACCAGCCCGTCGTCGGTCTCGTCGACATCGGCCCCGAAGGCACGCAGGAGGTTCCCCAAGTCGCTAATGCGGTCGCTTTCCTTGTTGCGGATAAATCCAACGCCGCGGATAACCGTTGACCCGGATGCAATGGTTGCAACTGCCGCCACCGTGGGGACGAGATCTGAACAGTTCGAAAGGTTGAGATCAACCGGGCGAAGTGCCGGGTTATCGCGACTCACGCGCGTTGCCGACACGGTCTGCTCCACGCCCATTCCCATCCGGCGGAGAATGTCCACGAACTCCGCGTCACCTTGGGTGGATGCGGTGCCGAGCCCCTCAACGGTGACCGAACCACCGAGTAGAGCGGCTAGGGCGAGCGGATAACTGGCTGATGAGGCGTCAGCTTCCACCGTGTGTGCCACCGCTGCATAGCCACCTGCGTCAATGGTGACAACGTCGTCGGCGATGTGTATGGCTGAATGGCCGTGGATGCCCATCACGGCCGCGGTGAGGTCCACATACGGGCGTGACACCAGGGGCGTGGTGATCCTGATCGTGAGTCCGGACGGAAAATACGGTGCCACCATCATTAATGCCGAGATGTACTGGCTGGAAATATCACCGTCAATGGCGATCTCGTGGTTGGCAACGGGGCCCTGCACGGTGGCCGGAAGCCGGCCATCACGATGTGACACTTCGCAGCCGAGGTCTGAGAGCGCGGCGAGTAGTGGCCCGATGGGTCGTTCACGCAGCCGCGGCTCGCCGTCAACGGTGACGCCCATTGGTGAACATGCTCCGAGCGCGAGCGCGAAACGCGATGTTGTACCGGCCAACCCGGCCCACACCGAGCCACCGGGAATATGACCGTTGGTTCCGCGCACGTGCGTGCAACTGCCTGTGTGGGACACGTCGACACCCAGGTTGTTCAGGCCGGCAATCATTGCGGATGTGTCGTCTCCGTCGGGCAGATTGTGAAGATCGGTTACCCCGATGCCCAATGCGGCACACACCAGCGCACGGTTTGCGACACTCTTAGACCCCGGCACCGTGGTCTTCACGTCAATCGGCTGTCGACGTGGCTCGCCGATCAGTTCCGACGACACGAGCGCTCCCGTTGAACCATCACGATAATGCTGACACGGTCGGGTGGAAACCGCGAGCCAGGAGGCCTCCGCGGAACAAATCCGAGTGCTCGCGCTCAATCAGCACCACCGCGAGCCCACGCGCCCCTTCAGCCATGTGAACGACCTCGAAGTTCGCGATGTTCACCCCAAGTTCAGCGGCCAGAGTGAAGACCTCCGCAGCGGCACCCGACCGATCAGGAATACGAATTCGGAACTCGCACAATTGGGTGGGATCAGTGACACGTCCCGGCAGATTCCGGCGGGCGTCGCGGGCATCGGTGAGCATGGCGAGCAGACTCTGGCGATCGTCTCTGTCGAGGGAACCACGAATGGTGGACAGCATGTCGATCATGTCCCCAAGGGCTTCGGAGATAGCAGCCGAGTTCTGAGAACAAATATCGATCCAAATGTCCGGTCGACCAGCCGCGATCCGGGTCATGTCGCGAAAGCCTCCAGCGGCCAGGCGTAGCAGGGCGGCGTGTTCATCAGAGCGCCCGGTGGCGAGATGCATCAAGCCAGCCGCGGTCAAATGTGGGAGGTGACTCACCACTGCCACCAACCGGTCGTGGGCTTGCGGGGTGACCGCAACGACCTCCGAGCCGAGTTCAGTCACAACAGATGCGACGAAGGCGAAGGATCGATCGTTGGTACTGCTGGTCGGAGTGAGGACCCACACCGCGGAATCGAACATATTCGGATCGGCGCCGTCGAGTCCATCGAGCTCGCTCCCCGCCATGGGATGCCCGGGAACGAAGCGTGGATGATCAATGGATGAAGCAACGTCAGATTTGACCGAACCTGCATCGGTCACGATGCCCTCTGTTTCGTGGATGGCGCGGTTGACGCTGTCGGTCAGAGCCATCACCGGGACGGCAACGAAGGTGATGTCAGCCTCGCGATGGAGGCCGATGTTGTCGATGAGACCGTCGCGGTGCGCGCGACGAACAACGTCATCGTCGTGGTCCTCGCCGTGGACGATCCATCCTCGTGCACGCAGTCCCGCTGCGATCGACCCACCGATCAGGCCGGTCCCGATGACATTCGCGACCCGGCCGCGAGCAGTTTCAGACACGGCGTCGCATCGTATCTGCGCCGTGTCCAACCGCTGTTCGTAGCGCCATCGCCTCGTCATCGGTGAGGTGTCGCCACTGACCTGGCTGCAGCTTCCGATCGCTGATCGGCCCGATACGAACTCTGATGAGCCGCTCGACAGGATGACCAACGGCCGCGCACATGCGCCGAACCTGGCGGTTGCGGCCTTCGTGAATGGTGATACGCAGCAGCCCTGGCTCGGGCTGCGATACGCGTGCCGGATGTGTGATGCCGTCATCCAATTCCACGCCGGTCCGCAACATGCGGATTGCGTGAGGGCTCACTCGCCCTCCACGCACAGTTGTGAGGTATTCCTTGTCGACGCCGTGGCTGGGATGTGTCACGGCATGGGCGAGATCGCCATCGTTGGTGATCAGCAGCAATCCCTCCGTCATCAGGTCCAATCGGCCGACCGGAAACACGCGAGGGCTGTGGGGTACGAGGTCCATCACCGTTGGACGGCCCTGGGGGTCGGTGACGGTGGTGACGACGCCGGTGGGCTTGTTCACGAGGTAATGCACGAGGTCGGGTTGCGTGCCTGCGGGCGCACCGTCCACTCTGACGTCGTCGGTGCTTGGGTCAACGCGGCGGCCGAGCACCGCGATCTCGTCATTCACGGTGACTCGACCAGCTGCGATGAGGTCTTCGCAGACTCTCCGACTCCCCCACCCCGCAGCAGCGAGAACCTTCTGCAGTCGCTGTCCCTCGGGGAAGTCGCCACCGAGGTTGTCGATAGGCCCGAGCGGATCGTTCACTGCGTTGCCGCGGCGCCCGGGGACTCGTGCGTTCCGGGAAGCCGAAGTCCGGCCTCAAGAGCCTCGACTACATCGGCATCAGGAATAAATTCCGCAATTGGCGGAAGGTCGTCGATACTGCGAAGGCCAAGTTTGTCGCAGAAGAGGTCGGTGGTGCCGAGCAGGACGGCCTGGCCGGGGCCAGTATCGCGACCTACTTCATCGACGTACCCGCGCGCCATCAGAGTGCGAATCACGCCGTCGGGATCCACTCCGCGAATCGAGGCGACCTGCGCACGTGAGATCGGCTGCTTATAGGCGATGATCGCGAGTGTTTCCAGAGCCGCACCCGAGAGTCGGGCACGTTGCTCGTTCAAGATGAAGCGTTCCACGTAGGCGGAGGTGGACGCGACACTCTGGTACCTCAACCCACCGGCAATTTCGACGAGTTCAAAACCACGGTCGTCGTGGCGGTACTGCTCGGCGAGGCCTTGCCACCAGGATTCGATAGCCGGTAGGGGCTGTTCCAGCAGTTGGGCGAGCAGCTCTACCGGAACCGGTTCATGGGCGACCAACACAATGGCTTCGATTGCGCGGCGCATCTCACTCCCGATCACGTCATGTTCAGCGGGAGCGTCATTCTCGGCGGTGGTCCCGTTAGGGAGGTGATCGTCATCGTGCACTGGAGCGTGTCCTCATCCTTCGTAGGCGTCGATTGAGGTGTGCAGCGGATCGTAGTCATCGTCGCCGACCCATCGCAGGGTGAGATCGCCGAACCGTTCGAATTGATCGATCTCGACAACGCCTTGTTTGTACAACTCCAACACGGCAAGGAAACGGATGATGACCTCGATGCGGTCGACGAGGGCGGAGGTGAGCCGACGAAACGACACAGTTCCCGCGCTAGGCAACTCGTCGAGGATTTCCGTGATCGCGTCGGCCACGGTGGTCGTGATTGGCGTGACATGGAACAGATCGACGGTGGGAACCGGCTTCGGTGTCAGCGCCCTGATAGCGGCGCTGCGCAGCCGCGCAACCGAGGACTGATCGATGAGGTCCGGCGCAAGGCCCGCGAATCGCTCGTCCGGGCCCACCGTGCGCGCCACGTGAAGGTCTGCCTCATCGGAGAGCCGTCCGAGCACCGCTGCAACATCTTTGAAGGTCTTGCATTCGAGGAGTCGAGCCAGGAGCAGATCGCGCTCCTCCCAGAGTGCGAGTTCCTCGTCCAGGTCGCCATCGTCGGTTCCGGGTAGGAGCCGTCGTGTCTTCAATTCGACGAGGGTCGCCGCGATCAGCAAGAACTCTGTCGCAACATCGAGGTCGAGGGCCTGCAACCGCTCCAACTCTGCAAGGTAGGCATCGACGATGTGGGCAAGATCGATCTCGTACAGCTCAACTTCTGATGACAGGATCAGTTGCAGCAAAAGATCAAATGGCCCCTCGTACACCGGGGTGGAGACATCGATCGGCACGCTGCGAGACTACCGGAGCAGTCGGACCCCGACCGGCGATGGATGACCGCTAGCCTGCGGGGTCGTGACCCGCGTGCTTTCGTGCATCCAGCCGACTGGAGATGTTCATCTCGGGAATTACCTCGGGGCCCTTCGGAACTGGGTTGCAGGCCAGCATGAGGCTGATGTCTTTCATGGCATTGTCGATCTTCATGCCCTCACGACCACAGTGACTCCGGACGTGATCGGGGCCAACACTCTCGAACTGTCGGCCATGCTGTTTGCCATTGGTCTCGACCCTGAGGTTGCCACGGTGTTCGTGCAGAGCCACGTGCCGGAACATGCCCAACTCGGGTGGGTCATGGAGTGCACCGTGTCCTTCGGCGAGCTGTCGCGTATGACGCAGTTCAAGGAAAAGTCTTCTCGCGCCGAGACAGACTTTGTGTCCGCTGGTCTCTTCACCTATCCCGCGTTGCAGGCTGCCGACATCGTTCTCTATGACGCGAATGAAGTGCCTGTTGGCGATGACCAGCGTCAGCACGTTGAGATCACTCGAGATATTGCGATCCGCTTTAACCACCGATTCGGTGACACTCTCGTTGTTCCCGAAGCCGTGACCCCTGCCGCCGGTGCCCGGGTGATGGATCTCGCGGATCCGACATCAAAGATGTCGAAGAGTTCGGCGTCCACCAATGGGTGTGTGTTCCTGCTCGATCCACCCGAGGTCGTGACCCGCAAGTTCAAGCGGGCAGTCACCGACTCCGATGGCACGGTGGCCTACGACCGGGCGGAGAAGCCAGGGGTGTCCAACCTGATCGACATCTTGTCCGCTGCATCCGGGATGTCGCCGGAGTCGATCGTCTCGTCGTACAGCCAGTACGGCCCGCTCAAGTCCGACACGGCGGCGGCCGTCATTGCCGTTCTGGCACCGATTCAAGCCCGGTACGCAGAGCTGATGGCTGATCGCGCAGAACTTGCTCGTCAGCTGCGCGTCGGAGCAGACCGTGCTCGGACTGTGGCCTCGGCGACACTGGAGCGCGTCTACAGCGCAGTGGGTCTTCTACCCGGGTGACCGACGCGCGCAGCGTCGACCGGCGAATCCGATCGCTTGCGGTTCCAGCCCTCGGTGCGTTAGCGGTTGAACCGGTCTACGTCGCGGTCGATACGGCGATTATTGGTCACGTCGGCACCTCAGAACTTGCTGGTGTCGCACTTGCGGCCACCGTGCTATCGATCGTTGTCGCAGGTTCGAATGTGTTGGCATATGGCGCAACCGAGCGCATCGCGCGTTGCCGCGGCCAAGGAGACATCATCGGTGCTACTCGTATTGCGACCCAGTCCTTGTGGGTCGCCGTAGCTGTCGCTGCTGTGCTGACACCACTTGTTGCCACCGTGGGGCGACTCATCACACGCGTCGTGGAGACCGATCCGGATACCGCGGCACATGCCGTGCGATATCTCTGGATCTCAAGTCTCGGTCTTCCCGCAGTGCTCGGCGTCATGGCGGCCCAGGGCATCTGCCGCGGCCACGGTGACTACCGCACACCGCTGATCATCCTCGCCGTGTCGAACGGTGTCAACGTGGTGGTGGAACTTCTGCTCGTCGTGTTCGCTGGGCTATCGGTCACAGGTTCTGCACTCTCTACCGTCATTGCCCAGTGGCTGGCCGCGTTGTGGTTTATCCGCCGTGTACGGGCCTATGTCGGGCCATCGCGACAACGATTCCCCGACCTATCGGTGATGGCCGACTTGTCGCGCGTGAGTGGCGCTCTGGCGCTGCGGGTCGGGTCAATGCTGGTCGTGCTGTCCGGATCAACCGTTCTCGCCGGCCGGTCCGGTACGGGTGTACTCGCTGCTCATCAGATCGTGATGGGTGCCTTCATTCTGCTCGCACTGATCCTTGACGCGTTGGCCCTCCCCGCGCAGACGCTCGTGGCCGAAGCTGGCGGTAGCGGTGGGCAGCAACTGGCAGCGTTGATTGCTGGCCGGGTCTACACGTTGTCGTTGATCACGGGCGTTGTTCTGTGCGCTGGTCTTGCACTTGGTGCTGGTCCCATTGCCACGATTTTCAGCGCTGATCCCCTCGTCGTTGATCTGGCAGGCGATGGTCTGCGAATACTTGCGATCGGTCTGATCCCCGGTGCAGTCGCCTTTGCTGGGGATGGCATTCTGATTGGCTCTGGTGATTTTTTGTTCCTGGCCGTCGCATCGGTCGTGCACAGTGTTGTCATGGTCGCCGCCGTTGCTGTTACCGGACTCGGGGCTCCGCAACTGTGGGTTATTTGGCTTCTCTTCGGTGGCTGGTTAGTGCTGCGTGCAGGAACTGTTGCCGTGCGGTCATACGTACTGTTGGTCCGGCCTCATGCATCGTCAGCTGCCATGACAATGTGATGGCGCGTATCGGTACCGCGCAGGATTGCGACGAGCTCCGGCCGGGCTCCGGCCTCAAGCAGAAACGAGATGCCGATGCGCTCGTGGTCGAGATATCGGCGCCACCGTGCGCGACGTCCACCAAGGCATGTTGCGCCAATGCGCTCCCACACCGGTAGGTCATCAACTGCTTTCCCCGCATCGTGCAGCAGTGCGGCCGCGACGGTGACCGCATCGCTGCTGTCATGGCATGCCACTCGTCGTGCAACGGCGATGGAATGACGACGGTCGGCATTGCTCATCCGGTGGAAGATCGAGGCCTCGGCAGATGTCAACCATGATTCGGCCCAGGCGGCATCATCACTTGATGGGGGTCGTTGCCCCGTCTGCTCCGCGGTACGGCGCAATAGGTGCAATGGACGGCGCCGCGTCATTGGGTGCTCCTCGCCCGTGGATGAGCCGTCGCGTACACCTCAAACAGGCGCTCCTGGCTCACCTTGGTGTACACCTGGGTGGTGGAGATTGACGCGTGCCCGAGCAACTCCTGCACGATACGGAGATCCATTCCGCCATCGAGTAGGTGCGTGGCACAGGTATGGCGCAGCACATGTGGCGATACATGGCCATCGAGGCCGACGGTGTGGGCATGAGTTGTGAGCACATGCCATAGGCCCTGGCGTGAGAGACGGCCGCCTCTTGTGTTCAAGAACACGGCCTCCGCATCACCTCGCCGGCGCCACCGGTCCGGCACGAGTTCATCGCGGCCGCCAGGTTCAAGCCATGCATCAAGCTGTCGCGTCGCCGCGGTGCCAAACGGAATGATGCGTTCTTTGGCTCCTTTGCCGAGCACACGAACGAGTCCGCGGGTGCGATCGATATCGGCAAGGTTAAGACCGCAGACTTCTGCAGCTCGTGCACCCGTGGCGTACATGAATTCCATCAGCGCGCGGTCGCGGCGCGCCACGGCATCGTCGCTGATTGGAGCAGCGAGCAGGCGGTCGACCTCGCCGAGGGTCAGTGGTTTCGGGATTCCCGACGGCACACGAATGCCTGATAATTCCGCGGTTGGATCGTTGGGTCGGTGTCCCTCCACGGCCATGTAGCGGTGCAACATTCTGACCGCCGCAAGTCGCCGCGCGACGGTGGACGCCGCGGCCACGGAACGTTGCTCGCTCACCCACACCTCGATCGCATCGGAGCGCACGTCCCCAAGGGAGACGCCGGTGGCGTCCAACCACAGACAGTACGAATGCAGGTCACGTCTGTAGGCCGCCAGAGTGTTCGGACGTCGGCCACGCTCCGCCGCAAGCCAGGTGAGGAACTCCTCCACCTCAATCGGTGTCTCCCCAGCAGAATCGTCAGCCGGTAGCGGGCTCATGCGTATGCCAGGCGTCGCTCCAACATGAGCAAGGCGATGACGGTCTTCGCATCATGGATCGCTCCGCTCTCGACGAGCCCGAGAGCATCGGCGAGTGGCAGGTGGTGGGTGATCATTGCCTCTTCTTCAGGTCCTTGTGCAGCACGTTGAGTGTTGGTGCAGTCGAGCGCGAGGAAGACCATCGTCGTCGCGTCGGTCATGCCCGGTGACGGTGAGAAGGTGGTCAGATGTTCAAGCCGTGACGCCACCATTCCAACTTCCTCGGTGAGCTCACGTGCCGCGGTTGCCGCCGGGTCTTCGCCCGGTACATCACGCATACCCGCGGGGATCTCAATAACTGCGAGATCGAGCGCCGGTCGGTACTGTTCCACAAGCACCACCGATGGCACGCCTTCTGGATCGAACAGCACCGGAAGCACGCCAACCGACCCTGGCGATCTGACGATGTCGCGGGTGATCACCCCACCCGGTGATGTGAACTGACCGACGACCACCGACCAAATACGCCCCGAGTGCACCTCGCGGTCGTCCAGATGGACGAATCCCTCGGCGGGGTCGGTCACCGTTCGGCGTGGGCAGTAGATGGGGCGAGCGCGGCCCGGCGCGCGAGTGCTGCCCCGATGAGGTCGCGGAACAGCGGATGTGGACGGTCGGGTCGGCTCTTGAATTCCGGATGGGCCTGAGTCGCCACCCAGAACGGATGCTCGGCTATTTCGATGAACTCGACGAGTCGACGATCTGGTGACACGCCACTGCACACGAGGCCGGACTCGGTGAGGCGCGTCTGATACGCGGGATTGAACTCGAAGCGGTGACGATGACGCTCGCTGACGACTGGCTCGTCGTAGGCGCGGGCCACCTTCGTCTCGGGCTCGAGCACGGCGTAGTATGCGCCGAGGCGCATCGTGCCGCCCTTATCGGTTACTTCGCGTTGGTCGTGCATCAAATCGATGACCGGGTGGCGAGTCGTTGGTTCGAATTCGGTGCTGTTCGCATCGGCGAGACCGGCGACATTACGGGCGAACTCGACGGTCATCGCGTGTAAGCCGAGGCAGAGTCCGAGGCACGGCAGTTTCTCGGTGCGCGCATACCCGGCCGCGGCGATTTTGCCTTCGAATCCTCGCGCGCCGAAACCCCCCGGAATGACGAGTCCATCGAGTTGTGCCAACCGGTCGACGGCCAGTAGCCCGTCGACGTCTTCAGCTTGAATCCAATCGATCTCGACATCGGCACCGTGGTGGAAGCCGGCATGTTTCAGGCTTTCCACAACCGAGAGGTAGGCATCTGGCAGCTGCACATATTTACCAATCAACCCGATACGAACAGGTGTGCGGGCCGCCTCGACCGTGGCCACGAGCGACTCCCACGCGGTCGTGTCAGGTTCTGGACCGCTGATATCGAGTAAATCAAGAGCCACGTCGTCAAGGCCCTCATCATGGAGGATGAGCGGAAGCTCATAGATATTCCCGACATCGGCGGCGTTGACGACAGCACGTTCGTCGACATCGCACAAGCCAGAGATCTTTCTCTTCAACTCGGTGGAGAGCGGTTGCTCGCTGCGGCACACGATGATGTCGGGCTGAATGCCGCGACTGCGCAACTCGGTCACCGAGTGCTGAGTGGGTTTCGTCTTCTGTTCACCAGCTGGCCCAATGAAGGGAACAAGCGTGACGTGGATGTAGCACACGTTGTCTCGGCCGGCATCCTTGCGGAACTGCCGGATGGCCTCGAGGAACGGCAGGATCTCGATATCGCCCACCGTGCCGCCAACCTCGGTGATGACGACATCAACATCGTCGGTCGAGATTCTGTGGATCCGGCGTTTGATCTCATCGGTGATGTGTGGAATGACCTGGACGGTCTTGCCCAGATAGTCGCCACGGCGTTCTGCAGCGAGCACTGACTGATAGATCGAACCCGTTGTGGCATTGGAACTCTGGGTCAGGTTCTCGTCGATAAACCGTTCATAGTGACCGAGATCGAGGTCGGTCTCACCGCCGTCATCGGTCACGAACACTTCCCCGTGCTCGTACGGGTTCATGGTGCCCGGATCAACGTTGATGTACGGATCGAGCTTTTGCATGGTGACACGCAATCCGCGCATCTTGAGAAGCCGGCCGAGCGACGATGCTGTGAGTCCCTTGCCGAGGGAACTGACAACTCCCCCGGTCACAAAGATGTGCTTGGGCACTCGACCCCTCCGTTCAAACATCTGACGATCTGACGGGAACTCACCATACCCTCAGCGCGACCCGCTGTGTGGTGATCGACCGCGGGTGGACAGCAACTCCTCGGCACGGATATGAGCCCCCTGTGACAAGCGGTCCCCGAGCATTCTGGCTATTTCGCTGCGGCGCTGCTCATCGTCCAAGCGGACGACGCTCGTTGACCCATCCTCGGACCCGCGGCGATCAATGGAAATCTGGTGATCGGCTCGCGCTGCAACAAGGGGCTGATGGGTCACGACGATGACTTGTCGCGTCGCAGCGAGCGACTGCAAGACGTCCGCTACTGCGTCCACGGTCTCTCCCCCAAGGCCCGCATCAACCTCGTCGAGAATGACGGTGCGGCTGGTGGTGGTGCTCATATCGGCGAGGTCGATGGCCAGCATGATGCGGGCCATCTCGCCACCTGATGCCACCTTGGTCAACGGCAGCGGCGGGAGGTCCGGGCCTGCAGCAATGGCGAACTCCACATCTTCTCCGGCAGTGCCATCGGTGGCGATGTGCAATGTGGTGCCGTCCATGTCCATTGCATGGAGCGTCGCCGTGATCTTGGCGCTGAGATCATCTGCGGCGCAACGACGTTGTGTGCGGACCTGTGTCGACACGATGGCCAGCTTGTCGATGAGCTGCGCTGCTTGCTCGGTGAGCCGGGCCCGACGACCATCGTGATCTGCCAATTCGGCGAGGCGGCGACGCAATCCATCGGCATAGTCGAGCACGGCGCTGAGGTCACGCCCGAACCGTCGGCGGAGATCTGCGAGAAGCGATAGGCGGTTCTGCACCGTCTGGAGTGCCGCGGGGTCACCCTCGATTGACGCACGTAGGGAGCGAAGTTCGGACACCAGGTCGCGTTGTTCATCGAGGTGAGACCGCAGCCGAGTGGCCGCTGCATCGAGAGCGCCGTATCCCGCCATTGCCGAAGACGCCGTTGCGAGGGCAGCATCATCGTCGAGTAGGTCGATCGTCGTATCGAGCAATACGGTGACCTGTTCGGCGTCACCCAGCACTTCGGCCGTTCGCCGGAGGGTGTTTTCTTCGTCCGTGTCGGTGATAGCTGCTCGCTCGATCTCGTCGAGGTGATATGTGGCCAGATCGATTTCACGCTCTCGTTCCTCGGGGTTGCCCCCACCTGCAGCCAACTCGGCTTCAATCAGGCTCAACTCCTCGGCGAGGGTGGTCAGCGGGGTCATATCGATGTCGCCGGCAGTGTCGACGATGCGGCGTTGCGTTGAGCGTTCACGCAAGCGGTGCTGTTCGTTCTGGCTGTGGAGATCTACCCAATCATCGCTCAGGCGCGCGAGGGTCGCGACGGTTGCGGGTCGGCCATCCACATAGGCTCGTGAGCGCCCGTCCCGCGGAACCACGCGTGTGATGACCGTTTCCTCACCGAGATCGTCGATAAGGCGGGCATCCACCCTCAGTTCATCAGCCCACGGACCGACCATGCGAGGATCGGCTCGAATACCGGCCGCCAAGGCTATGGCATATAACAACACGCTCTTGCCGCTCCCACTCTCACCGGTGATAGCTACGAGGCCGTTGTCGAGCGGAACGGTGATCGCGCGGAATCCCACCACATTCTCAAGATGCAGTTCGCTGAGCATGTTCAGCGATCCTGAAGCCCGAATTTGGCTTTCAGAATCTGGTGGTACGGGCGATCACCGAAGCGTACAAAACGAGCAGATATGTCTGCAGGGCAGCATGTCACGGTGTCGCCGTGCTGCAACTCGCACATCACCGTGCCGTCGGCGACGAGAGCGGCGGGACGATCGCCGGCCACCGTGATGTCGACCCGCTCCGACGGATCGAGAACCACGGTGCGATCGAACAACATATGCGGGGCGACCGGCGTGAGCAGCATGGCTCGATGTCGTGGTGAGACGATGGGTCCACGAGCCGAGAGCGAATAGGCGGTCGATCCGGTTGGCGTGGCGACGATGAGACCATCGGTCGCAAACGATGTGAATGCGATGTCGTCGATATCGACGCGGAGATCGACGGTGTTCCCCGAATGCAGCTTCTCCACCACGACTTCATTGAGCACATGATGAACGGAGGCCCCGGACGCCGCCGTGGTCACCACCACCTCGATCATCATCCGTTCTTCAACGCTCCACATGCCCATTTCCGGCCCTGCCAGATAGCGGGAGATGACAGTGTTGGCATCACTGAGTTCCGCCTGTGTGAGGTACCCCAGCCGACCTGAGTTGATACCGAGGATGGGTACCTCGGCGCCGGCGAGCAGATGAACGGCGCGCAGGACCGTTCCATCGCCGCCCAATGACACAACGAGATCGGCACCAGCGAGTGGCCGAACGTCGTAGAGGGGGTCGAGCGGCGATGACCCACCGTGACCTTCCGCATCGACCCATACATCGTGCCCGGCCGCAATAAGGTCCCGTGCGATCTCCGCAGCGGCGCGGTGCGCGTCGGCGCGAAGGTGGTGCACCACCATGCCGATGCTGTGCATGGTCGCGGTGTGCGTCATGGTGCCCTCATCACGAGGAGAAACTCGACATTTCCTGAACCACCCGCAATGGGCGACTCCATCCATCGAGTGTGGGAGCACCCATGCTCAGTGAATCCGTCAATGATGCGCTTCAGTGCTTCGTGGCGCTGACCGGCGTCACGGACCACCCCTCGAGCGCGCGCAGCCGCTACCCGACCAACCTCGAATTGGGGTTTTACGAGCAGCACCATGGTGGCCTCAGGTTGACACAACTGCAGCAAGGCATCGCGAACGGAGAGCAGCGAGATAAAGGACAGATCTGCGACCAGCATCGGAAAGGGGCCGCCAATAGCAGTGACGTCAACTGATCTCACGTCAGTTTGCTCATGGACCGCGACGCGTGGATCATCGCGCAGGCGCTCATGTAGCTGATGCCGACCGACGTCTATCGCGGTCACTCGCCGGGCGCCGCGCCGGAGGAGACACTCGGTGAATCCTCCCGTTGAGGAACCGCAATCCACGGCGTGCACACCCGTGGCATCAACATCGGCGAAGCGGTCGAATACGGCATTGAGCTTTGCGCCGGACCGTGCGACAAAGGCGATGCCGTCATCGGCAACGAGGAGTTGATCGCCAGGGGAAACGAGGCGCGACGCGCGATCTACCGGAGCGCCATTCACGGTGACACGGCCGTCAGCGATGGCGCCAGAGGCAGCGGTGCGGGAATTACTGAGACCCCTACGAACCAGTTCGGCGTCGATACGGCGGCGCTGCGGCACGCCAGCGACGTTACCCCTCAGACACGAGCAAGGTTGCGGCATCGTGCAGACTCGCCACCGTATGGTGAACAGACACGTTGGTCAGGTCGCTATTCGATATGCGTGACGTCACGAGTATGAATTCGGCCCCAAGCTCGGCAGCAAATGCCCCATCAGTTGATCGGCGGTCGCCAATCATGACGGTTGGCTGTGTGGTGTTGCTGCACAACCGCCGCCACAGGTCAGCCATTGGCCCGTACGGTTTCCCCGTAATTGTCGGTTCGGCACCGCTCGCAGCCGCGATAGCCGCGAGGATCGCACCACCACCTGGTTTGATCATCCCGTCAGACGGAAACGAGGTGTCCGGGTTCGTTCCGATGAGACGTGCCCCGTTCAAGATCGCCAGTTGAGCCATCCAGATCGTGTGATAGCTAATCTCGGGGTCGATACCGACGACAACCGCATCGATGGCTGGCAGCAATCGCGGGTTGAGATCATCGGAGCTCATCGTGAGGCACCCGCGATCCTGCAGCGCTGCGTGGATGCCCGGTCCGCCGACCACGAGTATCGCATTGCCCTCGTGCACAACTGCCGCAGCTGAGTCCGCGGAGGTCACCACGTGTTCGGATTGCGGGGCCCCAGCGGCATGAAGCCGGTCGCAATGCCGACGTGCTGGGGTGGATGAATTATTGGTTACGTACCAGATCTCACATCCATGCTGATGCAGCAGGGCCAGACCATCCACCGAGCCGTCGATGAACTGCGATCCGTCCCACACGACACCATCGAGGTCGCAGACGATTGACATGGGGGTCATACCGCAGCGTTGCATATGTAGACCCGGCGATTGATGTCGGCCGGCCCCGATGGGCCGCTGATGAGCATGGTGCCGGCTTCTTCGTGGCAGGCTGGCGCGATGGAACGCAGTGATCTCCGCGCGACTGCACAATTTCTGCCCTTCAAGGGCACCCGATTTGCACACGGTCTTGATGGGCGGTGCGCACCACCGTACGACGTATTAACCCACGAGCAGGTTGCGTTCTGGCGCACTCACCCAGAAAACATCACCTATGTCGATGTGCCGCTACCCACCGATGGAGCACACCCCTACGCCATTGCCGGTGAACGGTGGCAACACTGGCACGCCACTGGTGTGGTACTGACCGATAGCCGGCCGACCCTCACCGTAGTCACCATGACATTCGATGATGCTCGCGGTCGAGCCCGATCCGTCCGTGGCGTCATTGGGGCTGTGACCCTCAACGCGGGTGTACAAGCCCATGAGCGCACGACACCGAAGGCCAGTACGGACCGACTTGACCTGACGCGGGCAACCCGCGCCAACCTGTCGCCGATCTGGGCCCTCTCCCCCGCGGCTGGCCTGACCGATTTACTTCGTGAGGTCGAAATGTCCTCCGCGGTGTCACTCGATGGTGTGCAGCACGGTGTTGGTGTTATCGACGATGACGAGTTGGTGGCCGCAATCTGCTCATTGGTGTCGTCACGTGAACTGGTCATCGCCGACGGCCACCACCGCTACGGCGTTGCCCGCGAGTACGCAGCCGAGGCCGCGTCGCTGCGCGGCGTCGACGCAACAATGATGTTCGTCAATGAACTTGTCGCCGATCAACTGGCGATCGATGCCATTCATCGCGTGTATCCGATGATGACGGCCAACGATGTGCTGCGCCGCCTTGGCGATACTGCCAATGTCGTCCCTCTTGGCACCGTGGACTCATCAATTATCGACCGGATGGATGCCGAGCAGTCAATGTGTCTCATCGACGACCGTGGTGAGGGCTACCTGATTCGGATTGCCCCCAGCGCGATCCAGGGCGTGAGAGATCTCGATGGCGCGGTGCTCGAACATCTTCTCGGCGCGACCGATGTTCGTTATGAGCATGATCTCAACAGGATCCTGCGGGGTGGTCTGCCGACGGGATCGTCGGCTGTTTTGATCCGGCCGGTCGGAGTGGATGAAATATTGCGAACAGCGACAACCGGTGAGCTGATGCCTCCAAAATCAACATTCTTCACCCCGAAACTGGCGACCGGTGTGGTGATACGTGACGTGGGCGCGCAATAACCCTTAGGTTGCCGACGCCGCGACGATGCTGCTGATTGTCGCATCTAGGACGCGGTTGAATTCGTCATCGCTCTGATCGGCAGTCAGCCCCTCTGTGAGGGCACGGGAGAAACTCGCGATCATCCCGTGTTGGCGACTGAGGCGGTCATTGGCGTCGTCGCGGCTGTACCCCCCGGATAGAGCGACAACTCGCGCAACAACTGGATGTTCGATGAACGCGCGATACAGGTTGTCGGTGCTGGGGATGGAGAGCTTCAACATCACCGGTGCGTCGCTGGGATGACTCACCAGAGCCGCGTCGATCGCAGCGCACAGTTCGTGCTCAGCGGCGTCCTTGTCGCTGATCGTGATATCGACCTCAGGCTCGATAATCGGCACAAGGCCGTGGGTGCAGATATCGCGCGCGACCTCGAATTGCTGCGCCACCACCTCGTCGATGGCATCACGCGAGGCCGTCGCAATCACTGAGCGCATCTTGGTCCCGAATACCCCAGCCGAAACAGCACGAGCACATAGTTCGTCAAGACCATCGATTGGCTTCATGAGTTGGACACCATTGCGGGTCGCCTCAAGCCCACGATCGACCTTCAAGAAGGGAACGATCGATAGCTCGTTCCAGAGATATTCCGCTGTTGGCCGACCATCAACTGTCCGGTCCATCGTCATCTCGAACAGAATCGCTCCGAGTACCCGGTTGCCCGTGAACGCCGGCGACATGATGATGCGTGAGCGCATCGCGTGCATCAGATCGAACATCTCCTCGTCGCTCGACCACGCGTCATCACCGATCCCGTATGCCGCAAGTGCCTTTGGCGTGCTGCCACCGCTTTGGTCAAGAGCAGCAATGAATCCAGGAGCGTTGCGCACCTTCGTCAGTTGGCGTTCGAAGCGATCGGGTTCCATGCACGCAACTCTAGGGTGCGTGGTGGGCACGTATCACGATGGCGGCGCGACGCGAAGCCCAAGGTCCTCGAGTACGTCGGGAGCGATGGCCAGCGGCGCATCCGTCATGGGGTCGGCGCCGGATTGGGTTTTGGGGTACGCAATGACCTCGCGGATGTTGTCCTCACCGGCAAGTATTGCCACCAATCGGTCGAGTCCGACGGCGAACCCGCCATGTGGTGGCGCGCCATAGTCGAATGGCTTCAAGAAGAAGCCAAATCGACGTGCAGCTTCAGTGTCGTCGATGCCGAGAGCGGCGAAGACACGTCGCTGTAATTCGGGTTCATGAATACGGATCGAACCCGAGCCGAGCTCCCATCCGTTAAGCACAAGGTCGTAGGCGATAGAGCGGACGTTGAGCGGGTCGGTCTCGATCATGTCGACGTCATCTGGGTGCGGCATCGTGAATGGGTGGTGACCCGGCTTGGGACGTCCCGATTGTCCGTCGACACCGACGAACAGGGGAAATTCCACGACCCAGACGTAGCGGTACGGCCCTTGGTGCACGGGCGGGCGTCCAAGGTCGGTCCGGAGCGTCCCGAGCACCTCGCATGTGGTCATCCATTCGTCGGCAACGAGGAGGCAGAGATCGCCGGAACGGGCATCGAGGCGTCCCCGGATACCCGAGAGTTCGTCCTCGGAAAGGAATTTGGCCACGGGCGACTCGATGCCGTCATCGGTGACCTTCATCCAGACCAAGCCTTTGGCGCCCAGTTGCTTGGCACGGTCCGTGAGCCGATCAAGTTGGTTACGCCCGATGTCCGCCGCCGCACCGGCAACGGAGATGCCCTTGATTGCCTCGGCTCCAGCGAATGCGCCGAAACCGGTAGCCGCAAACAGATCGGTCAGCTCCACCAACTCCATTCCGAATCGGAGATCCGGCTTGTCGCTTCCATAACGATCCATCGCCTCACGCCATGTGATGCGCTCGATATCGGGTGGGCGTTCGCCATTCGCAGCCTCTGCGGCATCGAGCACCGCAGAGCCCACGGCCTCGAGTACATCGTCTTGGTTAACGAAACTCATCTCCAGGTCAAGTTGCATGAACTCGTATTGACGGTCTGCGCGTAGGTCCTCATCACGTAGGCATCGTGCGATCTGGAAATACCGATCAACACCGCCCACCATCAACAGTTGCTTGAACAACTGCGGGGATTGTGGAAGAGCGTAGAAACTGCCCGGCTCCCGTCGCGCAGGTACGAGGAATTCGCGGGCACCTTCGGGTGTGGAGGGCACCAGCATGGGCGTTTCGACCTCGACAAAACCCTGTGACACCATCGATGACCGCAGCGCCGCATTCACGGCCGCGCGAAGGCGCAGATTGCGTTGCATCCGCTCCCGTCGCAGATCGATGTAGCGATGACGCAGCCGAATGGTCTCGTCGACCTCGTCCGCACGTGCATCGACCGGGAACGGCGGTGGGTCCGCACGCCGTAAGACCGTGACCGAGCAGTCACCAATCTCAACCGCTCCGGTTGCGAGATTCTCGTTCGTTGTGCCCTCTGGACGCTGACGGACGGTTCCGGTGATTTGCAGCACATATTCACTGCGGACGTCGACGTCACCATCCACCACGCATTGGACAACGCCGCTGTTGTCGCGCAGATCGACAAAGGCAAGGTGCTCGCCATGTTCACGACGACGGGCAACCCACCCGCAGACCGTCACCGTGGCGCCGATGTCGTCACTGCCGACATGTCCACAGAGGTGGGTTCTCATACTGGTGCTGAAGTTGGTCATGGTCTTCGATCAGGGGTTGAGGAGGCGGTGGATGTATTCCACGGCCTCGTTTCGTGAGATGGATTGCTGGTCGGTGGCCCCGCTCATATCGCGGATCGTCACCGTACCGGTCTGTGCCTCGTGCTCCCCCACGATGATGGCGACACGCGCACCTGATCGGTCAGCTGCTTTCATCTGTGCTTTCATCGACCGGGCGTCGTATGCCCGTTCGCACCGCAGGCCGCTCCGTCGGAGCTCCGTCGTCATGGCGAGAGCATCGCCGCACCCAGCGGTATCAACGATGAACACGTCAGCTGCGTTACTCGGCGCGGAGAACACGTTCTCGGCGTCGCATGCCAGCAAAGTTCGCTCGACGCCGAGCGCGAATCCGACTCCCGGAGTTGATGGACCCCCGAGATTCTCAACGAGTCCGTCGTACCTGCCACCACCGCCAACAGCGTTCTGAGCGCCGTCGAGGGCAGAACTGCGGAACTCGAACGTGGTGAGCCGGTAGTAATCGAGTCCACGAACAAGGCGCCGATCTTCCGTGAATTCGATACCAAGGCTGGTCAGGCCCTGGAGGACATGTTCGTGATGTTGTGCTGCTTCCACCGACCAGAATTCGTCGATAGGCGGAGCGTCCGCGAGAGCGGCGCGATCCTCTGAACGCTTGGAGTCGAGCAGGCGCAGAGGGTTCTTTGCGAGGGTGTCGCGCCCGGCCTCGCTGAGGTCCGCGGCGCGGGAGCGACAGAATTCGCCCAAGGCAGCGGTGTATGCCGCGCGATCGGTCGGTAGCCCGAGTGAGTTGATCACGATCTCCACGCCAGTCAACCCGAGTGACCGATAGAAGTCATGCGCGAGAGCGATCACCTCCACATCGAGGTCAGGATCAGAGCTGCCCAGTACCTCCACCCCGAACTGGTCGAACTGTCGGTAGCGGCCCCGTTGGGGCTTTTCGTATCGAAAGTTGGCACCGGCGTACCACGCCTTGAACGGTGTTGGTGGGCGATGCTCCACGAACAATCGGCACACGCTGGCGGTCTGCTCGGGGCGGAGAGCAATATGACGACCACCCTTGTCGACAAAGTCGTACATCTCCTTGGTCACCACATCAGTACCGTCGCCAAGCCGGGCGAATACGCCAATATCCTCGAGCAGCGGTGGGGCCACTTCGCCATATCCAGCTCGGGTGACGACGTCGGCAAACACCCCGGTGGCTGCGCGCATGCGCATTGACTCCGGGGGCAGGACGTCGCGCATCCCGGGACTAGTTGCGAATTGAGCCACGGGGCGAGGTTACCGGTCGGTGTCGCCAGCGCCCGGGAGCACTCGGTACGCGTCATAGACCGAGTTGATACGTCGAATTCGGTTGATGACCGAAGTGAGTTGAGCGGTGTTCGACAATTCGAACTCGAATCGCATCTTTGCTACCCGGTCATCGCCGGTCAGCGTCCGCGAGGCGACAATATTGACCCGTCCGTCTGCGAGCGCATTGGCGACGTCGAGCAAGAGGTTGGAACGGTCGAGAGCGACCACCTCCACCGCAGCAGTCACCGTGTCGGTGGGTGTCTCCGCGTCCCAGTCGACATCGATGAAGCGTCCCGACTCAGCGGCGGCGAGTGCGACCGCGTTCGCGCAATCGGTGCGGTGCACACTGACTCCCCGACCGCGCGTGACATAGCCGACGATCTCGTCACCAGGCAATGGTGTGCAGCAACTTGCCAGATTGACTAGCAGGTCGTCGAGCCCATCAACATGCACGCCGTCGACATGAGATCGCCGCAGCCGGTGATGAATGGGATCGTGTACCGGCGCCTCGGCGCCTAGCGCTCGAGCGACGCGTTGGGCAACACCGCGAGCCGACTGGTGTCCTTCTCCGATGGCAGCAAGGAGTGCCTCAACGTCTGTGTGACCTGTTTCCTGCGCGGCATCGGCCACCTCTGGAGATTCAAGGGCGTGTGCGTCGGTCACCCCTTCGCGTCGGAGTTCATCGAGTAGTTCGTCGCGCCCCACATCGATCATGTCGTGCCGACGCTCACGTGAGAACCACTGGCGAATCTTGTTGCGCGCCCGGGTCGACACCACAAAGCCGAGCCAATCCTGGGAGGGACCGGCGGCATCGACTTTGGACGTAAAAATTTCACAGGTGTCGCCGCTGTCCAGGGTGCTATCGAGCGCAACAAGACGACCATTGACCTTGGCGCCGATACATGCGTGGCCTACCTCGGTATGCACTCCGTATGCGAAGTCAACCGGTGTTGAGTTTGCAGGGAGCGTGACCACACGTCCTTTGGGCGTAAAGACGAAAACCTCGTCTTGATGGAGGTCGGTCTTGAGAGTCTCCATGAATTGATTCGGGTCACTGACCTCGGCCTGCCAATCGACTAAGCGATTCAGCCAGTCAACATCGGGTGTGCTGTCGTTCGACTTGTAGGCCCAGTGGGCAGCCACTCCCCACTCGGCGCGGTGGTGCATCTCAGAAGTCCGAATCTGCACCTCGATTGGTCGTCCATCGGAGCCGACAACCGTGGTGTGCAAACTCTGATAGAGGTTGAACTTCGGCATGGCGATGTAGTCCTTGAAACGTCCAACAACTGGGCGCCAGTGCCCATGGATCGTGCCCAGTGCGGCGTAACAATCCTTGATGGAGTGCACGACGATTCGCACGGCAACGATGTCGAAGATGTCGTCGAATTCGCGGCCCCGAAACACCATCTTTTCGTAGATGCTCCACAGGTGTTTGCCACGTCCGGTGACCTCCGCGTCGACACCAAGAGCGCGCAAACGAGAACGAACCTCGGCCACCGCCTGCGCCACGTACCGGTCACGTTCAGGGGTTCGAGTGGCGACCAGGTGATCCAGTTCGGCGAAGCGCTTCGGTTGCAGCGATGCGAAGGCAAGATCCTCTAATTGCTGACGAATCTCTTGGATACCCAGTCGATGGGCCAACGGCGCGTAAATGTCGAGAGTCTCCTGCGCGATTCGTCGCTGCTTCTCGACGGGCATCGCCGCGATCGTTCGCATATTGTGCAGGCGATCAGCGAGTTTGATGATGAGTACTCGAAGATCGCGAGCCATCGCAACGAGCATCTTGCGCATCGTGGCTGCTTGCTGGGCTTCCCGGGAGTCAAACTGGATCCGATCCAGCTTGGTCACACCGTCGACGATGCGGGCCACATCCGACCCAAACACTGCGTCGACGTCGTCGAGAGTGAGATCGGTGTCCTCGACCGCATCGTGTAGCAGCGCGGCAGCGATGGAGATCTCATCGAGACCAGTCTCAGCGACGATGCGAGCCACAGCGAGTGGGTGGTTGATATACGACTCGCCACTCGACCGGCGCTGCGCGCCGTGGGCCTCGGCAGCCGCCTCGTAGGCCCGAACGATCATGTCGGTCGTCGCCCGAGGATGAAAGCGCCGGTACGGTTCCAGCACGGGAGCCAGTGCAACGCTGGCGGCATTGTCGTTGTGGCGACGCCACGGAAGAACCCGGTCGACAGTTGGCACTCTCAGTACTCCATGAGACATTCAACACGGCGACCAGTGAGGCGGTCCCGACCACCAAGCGACGTCAGGCCGATCAGAAATGCGCAACCGACAACCTGAGCGCCGAGTTCTTCCACGAGGGAGCATGTGGCGGCAGCGGTACCACCAGTCGCGAGCACATCATCGACGATGAGGATGCGCTCATCAGGCCGCACGGCATCACGATGAATCTCAAGCCGATCCGTGCCATATTCGAGTTGGTATTCCTCGCGAGCAACGGCCCATGGCAACTTGCCCGGCTTGCGGACCGGCACGAACCCTGCTCGTAAGCGGTAGGCGACTGGCGCCGCGAGAATGAAGCCGCGCGCTTCGACGCCAACGACGCGGTCAACGACGAGGTCATCGAGCGCTGTGACGAGGTCATCGACCGCGCGACCGAACGCTGCCGCATCGCCCAGAAGCGGCGTGATATCACGGAAGACAACCCCGGGCTCCGGATAGTCAGCGATGTCGCGAATGAGGCGACCGATGCGACCTTCGGGAACAGCCATGTATAGAGGCTAGCGGCGCCGCCGGCGTGGACGAGGAGCGTGCCCCATCAGGCTTGAAGCATCAGCAGGGCGGCGTGACGACTCCTCATCTGTGTGACCGGCATCATCAGGTTCTGACGGGCTGGCGTCACGCCGGCGACGTCCCACTGGTTGCCCACCAAGAACCATCGATCGCAACGCGTCACCCGACGCGGTTTCCCAAGTTCGTTCGACCCAATCTCCGGATCGTTCCTTGATCACACCGAGAAGCGGAGCAGCGACGAACACCGACGAGTAGGTGCCGAGGACGACACCAACGAGCAAGGCTAGCGCGAACTCGCTGAGAGCCGTTGCTCCCAGCACGCCCGCGCCAACGATCAGCAGCGACAGGATCGGCATAAGTGACGAGATGCTGGTGTTGATCGAACGCATCATCACTTGGTTCATGGACACGTTCACTATGTCGGTGTACGGCACCCTGTGAGCTGCGAACCGTGTCTCGTTCTCGCGGATGCGATCGAATACAACGATGGTGTCGTACAGGCTGTATCCAAGGATGGTCAAAAACGCGATCACCGTGGCCGGTGTGACGGTCAGGCCAAGGATCGCGTACACGCCAACACTCACCACAACGTCGTGTGACATGGCCACCAATGCCGCCACTGCCATACGCCATTCAAAGCGAATAGAGATAAACACAGCTACCAATGCGAGGAAGATGATTAATGCACGAACTGCCTTTCCGGTGATGTCGCTCCCCCACGATGCACTAACGAGGTCGGACCCAACCTCATCAACAGCGACGCCGGCCGTCGTCGCGAGCGCTGCCCTGATATCTACGGGGTCGACGTCGCCGGTGTCGACCAACTGCACCTTGATGGTGCTGTCGCCGTCGCTAGACCGCTCCTGAAGGCGCGAACCCGCGGTGGGGACACCAAGGTCGTCCAGTACGTCTTGGATGTCGCTGATCGAGACAGTTGCTGCAGGCACATCCCATGACTGTCCCCCCTCGAAATCGATGCCGAGCTCAAGTCCACGTCCGAATAGACCGACGACAGTGGCAAGTATCAACACCGCTGATAGCACGAGGCCGACCCGCCGTCGCTGAGTAAACACGATCGCCGTTTGGCCGCGGTACAGGCGACCGGCTCCGGATGAAGCGATGTCCATTGGGGTATCGGCGCTGCTCATTGTGACCCCCCCAGCCCGAGGATGCGCCCACTGGCATGAGCGCGACGAGACGCCATCAAAATGGACGCCGGACGGGTGAAGAACCAGCACACAACAAGATCGCAAAGCGTCGTGAGACCCAGGTACAACGCAAAGCCCTTCACCGATCCCACAGACAACCAGAACAGAATTGCGGCAGCCATGACCGATACCAGATCGGCTGCCACGATGGTGCGCCACGTGGCGGCAAAGCTCCGCGGAGCAGCGTTGCGAGGTGTCCGCCCTGAGCGCACTTCGTCCTTCAGGCGTTCAAAGAGAACAACGTAACTGTCGACCGTCACACCGATGGCCACGATGATGCCGGTGACACCGGCTAGAGACAATGCGTAGTTGGTCGCCTGCGACACGAACGCCGCCAACGAGTAGACGAGGCCGCCCCAAATAACAAGCCCGGCCACGACGACCGCCGCGATCATTCGGTAGTACGCAATGAGAAATGTGAGTACTGCGATAACGCCAATGCCACCGGCCCACAGGGCCGCGCGAAGAGAGTCGTCGCCCGCACTCGCCGACACTGTCTCGACGCGCTGCGCCTCAACACCGACCGGGAAGGCACCACGGTTGAGTACGCGTGCCAAATCACGAACCTCGTCCTCGGTGAACGATCCCGTGATCTCGACTCCGGTGGTGAACGATGGCTGGTTCACGACCGGAGCCGATTGCACGACGTCGTCCAACACAATCGCAAGTTGTCGCGATGGACAGTCGGACCCAGCCGCGTAGCAGGCGGCGGCAATGGAGTTCCAGACCGGGCGGCCATCATCTCGCAAATCCACCGTGACGTACCACGAACCCGTGTCTGGCGTGAGTTGCGGTGCGGCACTTCCACGAGCGAAGACCTCGCCAGAACCAGCCGACGGACCAACGATGCAGGTCTGCGTGCCATCGTTCGTAGCGAGCGCTGCCTGACCGTCCGACAGGCCGTCGAGGCCATCGGGGCCAACGGCACCCGGCACGCATTGGAGAACCGGACGTAATTCGACGATGCCAGCGACGTCGACGGCCCGGAGGGCCTGCGTTTGATCTTTGACTCCGGGAAGGTCGACGACGATGTTCTCGCCTTCAAGGCGCACGTCGGGCTCGGCGATACCCAGCGACTCGAGCTCATCGCGGATCAGATCGCGAATCACCAGCAGGTCATCTGCACTCGCCGGGTCGGTGGCCTGAAGGATGACGGAGACCCCGCCTTGAAGGTCGAGACCGAGAACGGGCGAATTGTCGGTGGCAACATTGATACCGACGAGCACTCCGACGACGATGACGAACGACCCAAGGGTCGCCCAGAGGCGAGCCATATCAGGCCGATGTATCCGTGTCGTCGTCGGTCGTAGCCGATGAGACCCGTCCCTGCACGGCCGAGCGCGCCACGCGCACCTGCACGTCCTCATCGATCTCGATCCAGAAGAGATCGTCTTCAATGCCGGTGATGAAGCCATATAGGCCCGATGACGTGACGACCTCGTCACCAACTCCAAGTGAGGACTGCAGCGCTGCTGTTTCGCGCATTCGGCGACGCTGTGGCCGAATCATCAAGAAGTACAAGGCCACCGGAATCATCAACAAGATGGCGAACTGCACAAGTGCGGCCCCACCAGAGGCGTCATCTTGCGCGAGTAGAACTGTGGAGGAAATCACGGCGACGATGCTACCCATGTCGGCCGTTGCACGTTCGTCATGCCCAGACGCGAAGAATGTCGTGCCGAAGCGCGTCGAAATCGCCGGTCACAATCGCGGAACGGATTTGATCGCAGAGTTGGATCGTCCAGCGCACATTGTGGACGCTTATCAACCGTGATGCGGTCTGTTCGCCCACGCTGAGCAAATGGCGAAGGAAGGCTCGTGAGTGTCGCGCGCAGATGACGCAGTCGCAATTCTCGTCGATGGGGGCATCGGACCGTGCGAACTCCGCGCGCCGCAGGTTGACTCGCCCGCTTGAGGTCAGTGCTGTTCCGTGGCGTCCCAAGCGTGTTTGCATCACACAATCGAACTGGTCGACACCAAGTGCGATCGCTTCAACAATCGACGCCGGATCGCCAACGCCCATGAGGTAACGCGGGCGGTCTGTTGGAAGTTCGGCGATTGCAGCAGCGATGGCCGGCAGCATCTCCTCTCGTGTCTCCCCCACTGACAATCCGCCGATTCCGTACCCATCGAAATCGAGTGCCACGGTGCGTTGGGCGCTCTCACGACGCATAGCCGGCGACACGCCGCCTTGAACGATCCCGAACAATGACTGTTGTGGCGCGGCGTGAACATGTCGTGCACGCTGCGCCCACGCAGCGGACCTCTCGAGGGCCTGCCGCACGACCTCAGGTGCAGAGGGCAGTGGTGGACACTGGTCGAGGACCATCTGAATGTCGGCACCCAATGCTTGTTGCACAGCAACAGCCGTCTCGGGCTCGAAGCGGTGAAGGCTTCCGTCGTACACGCTGCGGAACGTCACACCGTCGTCGTCGACTCGTGGGTCAAGTGAAAAGACCTGGAAGCCGCCGGAATCAGTCAATGTCAGCCCATCCCAACCGGTAAATCCGCGCAGGCCACCCATATCAGCCACCAGATCCGCTCCGGGGCGCAGCATCAAGTGGTACGTGTTCGCCAGCACGATCTGGGCGCCGAGATGATCATGGTCCATGGCGCTCATATGGCGTATCGCGCCCCGCGTCCCAACCGGCATAAACAACGGCGTGGTGTACGAACCGCGCGCGGTCGTCGCGATACCTGCTCGTGCCGCACCGTGGAATGCCGCAATGTCGAACCTCACCGGGAACATCGTGCGGAACCTATCCCGTCTAACCCGCGTGGCGATTCAACAACATCGCATCCCCAAACGAGAGCATGCGGTAGTCCTGCTCGATCGCATGCTCGTACAGGTGCCGCCAGCGATCGCCGACAAGCGCATGGATCATCACCAAGAGGGTGCTACGAGGAAGATGAAAATTGGTCAGCAGGAGATCGACGACGCGCCATTCATGCCCACTGCGAATGAACAAGTCTGTACGACCATTGAGTGAACCAGTCAGTGCTGCGCTTTCGAGGGCTCGAGCTGAGGTTGTGCCGACAGCGATTACCCGGTTTGCCTCGCGACACCGGTCAAGCGTGTCCGAGGGAACCCGGTAGCGCTCTGAGTGCATGGTGTGGTCGTCCAGGTCCTCAACTGTGACCGGACGAAACGTATCGAGACCGACCACGAGTTCGACCGAGGCGATCTCGGCGCCTACCGCGCAGATGGCATCGACCAAACGAGGCGTGAAATGTAAACCCGCTGTCGGTGCCGCGGCCGATGCCGCCTCTTGGGCGAACATGGTCTGGTAGCGATCTCGGTCTCTGAGCGGTGTGGTGATGTAGGGCGGTAGCGGCACCTCGCCATCGCGAGTGGCGACATCGAGCGGCACGCAGAATTCGACCTCAAATGTTGTGCCGTCGTCAGGATCCCGTCCGGTGACGAACCCGATCACCGCGTCGCCCGACAGCAGTTCCGTGCCTGCGCGAAGCCGACGACCCGGACGAGCGAGAACCTGCCAACGATTCTCGTCGCGCTCGTCAAGCAAGAGAATTTCGACCTCCCCGCCGGTGCGTTTGCGCAGATGAATGCGCGCCGGAAGCACTCGTGTTTCATTAACCACAACAAGATCGCCCGGTCCGACAAGATGGGCAAGGTCGGTCATCGTGCCGTCATCTGGTGTGGTCGCACCCCTGTCGATGAGCAGGCGCGCAGCGTCTCGCGGTTCGCAGGGTTCCTGAGCGATTAATTGGCTCGGAAGGTCGTAATCAAATTCGCTGATTTTCACTGGCCGTCGAAGAGGTTCGCCGGTCGATCCGGTGGCTCATGATTGAGATGCCGATATGCCGCATCAAGAGCGATTCTTCCTCGTGGTGTTCGAGAAATGAGCCCTTGCTGGATGAGGAATGGTTCATGGACGTCCTCGACCGTCTCGGGTTGTTCTGAGACGGCAATCGCAAGGGTCGACAGACCGACTGGGCCGCCATTGAAGCGGCTGCAGAGCGCGTCGAGTACCGCACGGTCAGAGCGATCAAGTCCGAGATGGTCAACCCCGAATACCTCAAGGCCATCAGCAGCAACCCCAGAGGTGATTCGGCCGTCGGCTCGAACCTCTGCAAAGTCTCGCACGCGCCGCAGGAGGCGGTTGGCGATTCGTGGCGTGCCGCGAGAACGCCGAGCAATTTCGATCGCCCCGTCGTCGTCGATCGACACGTTCAAGATGGACGCCGCGCGCAGCACGATGGCGGTCAGTTCATCGGGCGTGTAGTACTCAAGGCGAGCCACGAAACCGAAGCGGTCGCGCAAGGGGCCCGTAATCATGCCGGTCCTTGTCGTCGCCCCAACGAGGGTGAACGGCGCCATGGTCAGGCGAATACTGGTCGCTGCCGGCCCCTTTCCGACCACGATGTCAAGCTGGAAATCCTCCATGGCGGGATAGAGGATCTCTTCGACTGCGCGAGGTAGACGGTGGATTTCGTCAATGAAGAGAACATCGCCGTCACCGAGTTTGGTCAAGATGGCCGCCAGATCGCCTGCTCGCTCCAGCGCCGGTCCCGATGTCACATGCAAGCTGACACCCATATCGTGAGCGATGATCCCGGCGAGTGTGGTTTTACCAAGCCCAGGAGGACCTGCAAACAACAGGTGATCGACACTTTGTCCACGGCGTCGCGCCGCTTCGAGAACAATGTCAAGGTGTTCACGCAACCGTGGTTGCCCGATGAACTCATCGAGAGATCGTGGACGGAGGCCAGACTCGATGTCGGCTTCGGCGTCATCGGTCAATTCGCCGTCGAGAAATTCTTCACGCATCGGAGCCAGCCAGATAGCCGAGCGCCGCGCGCAATGCGCCCGAGGCATCAAGATCGGACGGAAGTACGGCCAGCGCGTTGTTCACCTCGGCCGAGGAGTAGCCGAGCTGTTCGAGGGCGGCTCGTACATCGGCGGTCACGCCAGTTGCCGTGTTCACCGTGCCGATATCTGGCAGCGACAGTCGGTTACGAAGTTCAACAATCAGTCGCTCGGCGGTCTTCGGCCCGACACCTGGAACCGCCGTCAGGGCAGCGGTGTTGTTCTGAGCAACATGGTCGACCAGGTCTGCGGGACGGTGCACCCCGAGGATGGCCAGGCCGAGGGCCGGCCCGACCCCGTGAGTCGCGATCAGAATTCGAAATGCTGCGCGTTCTGCCGGATCGATGAATCCAAAGAGCGTCTGTGCATCCTCGCGGATGTGGTGGTGAATGCGCAGACGCGCTGTTTCGCCGATAGTGACCGACGCGGCAGCAGACGCCGTCATCGTCACCTCGTAGCCCACCCCCGCGGTCTCGACGATAACGACACCACTGGGATCAACCTCCGCGATCACTCCGGTGAGCGTGGCGATCATCTGAGCACCATGTGTAACGGTTCGACCGCCAGATGGCACAGTGCTATCGCTGCAGCGTCGGCGGCATCTGCAGGACGGGGTGTCGTTGCGAGGCCGAGACGAAGTTTGACCATCTTCTGAATTTGAGCCTTGTCAGCAGCGCCGTAACCGGCAACAGTTTCCTTGATCTGATTCGGTGTGTACTGCACAACCTCGCACCCCCGTGCTCTGGCTTCGACGAGGGCAATTCCGCTGGCCTGGCCCACGCTCATCGCCGTGCGGACATTTGCCTGGAAAAACACGCGCTCGATAGCCACAACATCGGGAGTGAATTCGTCGAGCAATTCAGCTATGTCGTCACGCAACGCAAGTAGCCGGTCGGCGAGATCGTCCGTGGCTGAGGTCCGGATGACGCCGAGCGATAGTGAGACGGCAGCGTTATGGCTTCCTTCGATGACTGCGTATCCGCAACGCGTCAGACCAGGGTCGATGCCCACCACCCGCCGGCGGCGATGTCCCTGGGCGACGGAAGGTACGAACACAGGTTCGATCCTAGTTCCGCCATCCCGGTTGTTCGTTGACCTATTCCGAGATCTCCTGCAGCGCATGAACTAGTTCGCTCACCGGCCGATACGTCAACCCCGCCATTGCACGGTGGGCGTAGCGGATGGTCAAATCGGCATCGCAGATGAAAACACTGCGCCGGAGGAACCCGAGCGGTCCGAGGGTGCCATATGCGCCCGCGACCGACTTATCGGTGTCGGCCAGCAAGGGAAAAGCGAGGTCATATCGAGCAACGAACGCTTCATGAGAGTCGACGCCTTGAGTCGATATCCCAAGGATCTGGGCGTCCAATGCGCTGAAATTCTCGAGTCCGTCGTTGTAGGAAATGAGTTGTTTGGTGCACACCGGCGTGTCGTCGCCGGGATAGAAAACGATCACCACTGGACGACCGCGATAGTCCTCAAGGCTGTACTCACGTCCACCGGTTCCGGGAAGCGTGAACGGTGGCGCCTCGTCACCAACACCTACGCCACGAGAACTCATTCGGCTGCATCCTCCATCATCTCTTCGGTCATATCAAAATTCGCGAATACATCTTGGACGTCGTCGTTATCCTCAATTGCGGACATCACGCGCAGAATCTTGCGGGCGGTGTCGAGGTCATCCACCTGAATGGCATTTTCAGCAATAAGTGGCGCATCGGCGGACAACACGGTCTGCCCAGCTGCCGACAACGCATCGGCCACTGCGGCGACCTGAGATGGTTCGCATTCGACACGCCAGTGATCGCCATCTCGCGCCACATCATCTGCGCCAGTATCAAGCGCGAGCATCATCACGTCATCCTCAGGTAGGTCACCGGCGATGACAACCATGCCTTTGCGCGCAAATTGCCAACTCACCGCACCGGGTTCGGCCATAGACCCACCGTGTTTAGTGAAGACATTCCGGATCTCTGCACCGGTTCGGTTGCGGTTGTCGGTCAGCACATCAATGAGGACAGCTACTCCCCCGGGTGCATACCCCTCATAGAGAATCGATTCGTACGAGTCCGCGCCCTGCTCACCCGTCCCGCGTTTGATGGCCCGGTCAATGGCATCGTTCGTCATCTGCGAAGCCTTCGCTTTGGCGACCGCCGTGCGCAGGCTGGGGTTCATGTCGGGGTCGCCGCCACTGGAACGGGCCGCGACCTCAATTTGACGCGCCAACTTCGCGAACAACTTGCCGCGCGCCTTATCCGCCGCGCCCTTTTTATGTTTGATGGTTGCCCATTTGGAATGCCCGGACATCATCAACCTCCCTGCATGCGTGAATCCTGCAAACCAGCGACAAAAATCTCGTGGATTCTCGTATCGCCGGTCAATTCCGGGTGGAAGGATGCCATGAGATGACGTCCCTCACGTACGAGAACCGGATCAGAGCCGTAGTGCGCCACGACAGCGACATCCGCGCCCATCGACACGATGCGTGGAGCCCTGATGAACACCGCGTGGAACGTGTGTCCATCCACGTCAATATCCACTTCGAAACTGTCACGTTGTCGGCCGTACCCATTGCGCTGAACCGTGAGGTCCATAATGCCGAGCGCGTGCTGATCATCGCGACCATCTTCAATCGTGGTGGACGCGAGGATCATTCCCGCACAGGTTCCGAACACACCTAGCCCATTATCCACAGCCTGCTGCAACGGTTCGAGCACACCAGATGACTCGAGCAGCATCGACATCGTCGTGCTCTCGCCTCCGGGGATGATCAGACCGTCTAGGCCTTCAAGATCATCAGGCACTCGCACTGGCGCCGAAGGGCAGCCAATCGACGATAGGGCCCGCATGTGCGCCGGTGCCGCTCCTTGCAGTGCGAGCACCCCAAGCCGCGGGACGCTCACCAACCGCGCTCAGCGTAGCGCTCGTTCACATCGTCCATGCCAATGCCGGTCATCGGAGCTCCCAAACCGCGGCTCACTTTGGCCAAGATGGCCGGATCACGGAAATGGGTCGTGGCTTCGACGATGGCGCGGGCGCGAGGAGCCGGGTCGTCGCTCTTGAAGATGCCGGAACCAACAAACACCGCCTCAGCCCCAAGTTGCATGGCCATCGCCGCATCTGCGGGCGTCGCGATACCGCCCGCACAAAACAATGGCACCGGCAGCGATCCCGACTCAGCCAGTTCTTGCACCAGCGGCAGCGGTGCTTGGAGACGCTTCGCCCAGTCGAACAGTTCGGCCGAATCCGCCTGGCCAACACGACGGATATCACCCAGAATCGACCGCAGATGACGAACGGCTTCAACGATGTTTCCGGTACCGGCCTCACCTTTAGAGCGGATCATCGCGGCACCTTCGGAAATGCGTCGCAGAGCCTCCCCAAGGTTGGTCGCGCCGCATACGAACGGCGCGTCGAAAGCAAACTTGTCGATGTGGTGAGCCTCGTCGGCTGGTGTGAGAACTTCCGACTCGTCAATGAAGTCCACGCCCAAGGACTGGAGAATCTGCGCCTCGACGAAGTGCCCGATGCGGGCCTTGGCCATCACCGGAATCGAGACCGCGGCAATGATGCCGTCGATCATCTCTGGATCGCTCATTCGGGCGACGCCGCCATCCCGACGAATATCGGCAGGCACTCGCTCCAGCGCCATGACGGCGACGGCACCAGCGTCCTCGGCGATCTTCGCCTGCTCCGGCGTCACAACGTCCATGATGACGCCTCCGGACAACATCTCTGCGAGTCCACGCTTCACAGGGAACCGTCCGGTCACAGCACTTTGATTTACGGCCATAGGGTGAATCTACTGCCGGTCGGAGATGCGGGACACTCTGTGCCCGTTCAGGAGACGTACATCACGTCGGCCGGATCGTTGCGCGGAAGCTCAACCCACGTCCGACCGGGGGATAGGCGCACTGGCGTGGTCGCGCTGTTATCCGTGAACAGCCCGATGGGATCAGTGTTGGACTCACGCATCCATACCGCAGGTCGCACGGTGCCATCGGTGAACACGAGGGCATCACCTGACCCAACGGTCTGTGCCTCGGGACTGCGTGCATCGACCACACCGGAGCGGTACTCAACAAAGAGAACTACGACGTTGTCGGCTGACACCTGGCCCGTCAGTTCTGTCGGATGTTCCTCGCCGTTCTGCCACCTGAGGTAGCGACCACTGTCCGCATCGAATTCCCAGCGCACGTCGATCGAATCCATTGTGATTTCGACAACCGATGCGGTATCGGCCTCGATTGTCTCGCCCTCGCGCAGATACTCGAATAGCTGCGGTGGTGCGGACGCATCCTCCGGGGCCTCCGCCCACAAGGTCTCAGTACTCGAGAACAGGTTGTGTGGCGCCCCGCCACGGCCATCGCGTCGGTAATAGGCATTCGCGTACCCGCCGACGTAGCTCAGGCTCACGAGGGAAGAATTGTTCACCAGGCGCGTGACGCCAGCGTTGCCACCTGACCAGGCGAACAAGGGGCTGTTCAGGTTTGTCAGAAGGTCAATGTCTTGGGCCCGGCCTGATCGGATCGGACCCACGGGGTCGCTTCCCTGAGAGTGAAATACCACCGCGAAGCGGGTGATGGCATCGTTGATGATCTCTTCGTAGACGATGTCGGCCTCGTTCAAACCGGTTTGTGGGAGCGCCTGGGAGTTGTTGGGAACCTTGACCACGAGAGCAGGTCGGTCGGGAATCAGGTCCGCGTCCTCGAGTGGGTCTCCGGTCAACGGCATCCGGAACTCGGGCTCGCTGAATTCGATGTCCTCGATGGTGGCATCGCCGGGCGCTGCTGTCGCCGGGGTCGTGGTCGTTGCCTCGGCGCCCTCATCGTCGGCGGCTGGAACGGTCGTGGACGTGAGGTCATCGACCACGTCGGATACGGCATCGAGAATGTCATCCGCTTCTCCCCCGCCACAAGCGGTCAATGTGAGCAGACCAACTGCGGCACACGCAGCGGCGGTACGAGTGATGGACGTCATGATTCCCTCAAAATAGTGATGCGGTCGTGGATATCGGGGTGAACGGCGCCACCGGATGATGACGGATCGAACAGCCAGACGGTTGCCATCGTTGACCACTCACCTGGGACAACTGTTCCCGTCGACGCCGCCATCGCATAGGCGTCCGCAAGAGCCGGGGGAAATCTGGTGACGCGGGCTGCCGCGGCGTCATCCAAAAACAAGAAGTCCGGTTCGTAGGCCATACCGATCGACCAGAGCCGCGACAGATCGCGACAATGGGCCGACAAAGTTGGGGATGTTGCGCGGACAAGCGCCGCGGCAACTAGTCCCTCCATCTCGACCACGCCAAGTTGCTCGCTGGCCCCGCGGGTGATGACGACGACTGGACTACGACCGTTGCGTGGGACCGAGGCGATGTTGATCGATTCTGCGTCAATCGTGTGCAGTTCGGCCTCACCTGACCCCGTCATCGTCGCAACCGACGACGCTAGGTTCACAACACGTGGTGATGCTCCCTGATCGGCGTGCTGCGTCAGCCGGTTGACGAGTTGGTCGGGGCGGGGCCGCATAGCGACCAGCGCTCCAATCGCACCGAGCACGACAATCGCAACGGCGGGAACAACGCCGCCGAGAACAGCGGCAACGATTGCGGCGACAACGACAACAACAGCTGCGCCAACGACGCTCCGATTGAACCCGGCACGGGGTTCATCGACGAGGCGCGGGGCGCGAGGGGGCGATGACATCGTGGCGATCCTATGCCGTCCGTGATTGCGCCATCGGTCAATTCCGGTGGCGTGTATCTGCACGGGCATACAACTCTTCATAGGCTTCGGAGAGTCGATCCATGGAAAGCTCCGCGGCACGACGTCGTCCAGCCGTAGCCACACGCTGTCGGAGCGCATCATCGGTAATCAACTGCTCTAGGGCATCGGCTAGGGCCGCAGCATCAGCCGGTGGAACGAGAATGGCGTCGCATTCGTGCGTGGCGACGTTGCGATAGCCGGGTAGATCGCTGGCCACAACTGCAGCGCCATGCGCCATCGCCTCTGCAAGGACAATGCCAAACGACTCCCCTCCGAGTGATGGTGCGACCAAAACCTGTGACCCCTCGATGGCTGCATCTCGTTCCCCGTCACTGAGACGACCGCACCACTGGATCCAGTCCATAGACGCAGTGGCCGCCTGCAAGTCCCGAGTTGCTGGCCCGTCACCGACGATACGCAATACGGGGCGATGCGCACGTTGTTCCAGCAGGCGCATCGCATCGACCAGCACGTGCAACCCCTTTCGCTCTTCGTGTCGACCGATGAAGAGCAGCCCCTGTCGGTTGCCGGGTGCTCCACCAGAGCTGTGATCGGCGACTCGGACCCCGTTGAACAACACGTGGTCAACATCGAAGTGCAGGTGCTCTCGGACGAGCTCCGCCGCGTCAGTGGAAACCGCAACCGACACGTCGAGCCGGTTCAGCAGACGACGAAGCGCCGGACCGAGATAGCGGTAGCTGGTTGACCGACCAGCTGCATGAAAGGTCCCAACCGTTGGCTGGGCGTGGAGGGTGAGGGCGGTGAGTGTCGGTCCTGGGGCCAAAGGTTCATGAAGGTGGACCACATCGAACCGTTCATCGCGTAGCGCACGAATCGTGCGCAACGCCGATGCCACATCGGGGGCGAGAGGTGCGACCGATCCATTCGCGGACGTGGGTAACGACTTCCCGAGGGGGGTGACATGTGCAACCGGTGGCGGCCCGTCGCATGGAGCCAGAACACGCACGTCGTGACCACGAGCCACAAGCGACTCCGCCAGGGACAAGACCTGATGTTGCACTCCACCTGGAACCGACAGCGAATACGGACAGATCATCCCAATCCGCATGTCACTCCGCTCCGTTCGGCGCATGATTCCAACGCGGCTGAAACATGTGCCACTGCTCCGGTGCGGCAGCAATGAGCGCATCGAGCTCGTCAGCAAGACATTGCGTGACACGAGCGACATCGGTGCGCATGTTCTCCCGACGTTGGGTGTCTACCGGCGGGCGTACGAGACCGATATGTCCGAGCCCAGGCCAGGTGGTGTACACCGCCGTTGGCAACAGAGTTGCCCCAGTTCGCAGAGCCAATGTTGCCGCACCCCCGGGGATAGTTGTGCTGTGACCAAAGAACTCGACCCTCACCCCGTCGCCGCTCAGGTCGCGATCGGACAGCAGGCACAGCACGCCATTGCGACGCAGGACGCCGAGGGCATCTTTACCGGCATCAGGCCCGAGCGGAATCACGGTGATTCCGACGGACTGCCGTACGGATCGGTGGAGTTCAAATACCTGATCATCGCCGAGTCGCTCGGCCACTGCTGCCACCTCGACGCCGCGTAGTGCGAGCCATCGACCAGCCCATTCCCATCCGCCGAGATGCGGCAATGCGAGAATCGTGCCCTTGCCACGCTCGATTGATGCGGCGACGTAGTCCCAGCCGTGGACGTCAATCCCATCACGGACTTCGGTGGCGCTGATTCCAGGCAGGCGAAAGGCTTCGAACCAGTACCGCAGATATTCGGTGACTGCGCGGTCGCAACGTTGTCGCTCCCAGCGGCGGCCTACCGGCGCAACGACCGCGAGATTGGCTCGAACCCGCCGTCGGATAGACCGCGAGGTGATGCGCGACGCCAGCCCGGCACCTTGACACACGGCGAGCGCAACACGCGGAGAAACTTTCGCCGAGAGCGTGACCGCAGTTCGTTGGATGCGGTAGTTCAGTGATGTCACCGGGTGCCGCCGCGGCGTCGTGACACCGTCACCCGCTCGTGCGTCCCCACACCTCGACCAGAGCGGCGCTCGACGCGACGCTCACGTCGATCTTCAATTCGACGTTGCGTGGCATCGGAGACCTCGGCGGCAGTCCACACCTTCACAAAACGCTGGATGGCGGTGATGATGATCAATGCGAGCATCACCCACAGGATCACAACCAAGGCACCATCGAGGCCTACACCCTCGAGCAGGAGCCCGAGGCACAGCGCGACAATGCGCTCGGCGCGTTCCATGAGGCCACCTTTGGCCTCGATACCGAGCGATTCAGCCTTTGCTCGTTGGTATGAGATCAACGACGCCACCGCGGAGACCGCAAACGGTAGCAACGACAGTCGCGGCGAATCTTGTCCCACGAGGTACCACGCGATACCGCCGAACAACAGCGCATCGGTGATGCGATCCATCGTCGAGTCGAAAAAGGCACCACGTTGGCTCGATGTTCCCGACGCCTTCGCCAGCGCCCCGTCGAACAGATCGGGCAACGCTGCAGCGATAACAAGGATTAACCCGGTGATCATCATGCCGGCGCCGATGGCGAGCGCAGCGAGCGCCGCCACCACGAGACCACCGAGGGTGAGTTGGTCGGGGGTTATCCGGGTGCGCCGAAGAAGCGCACCGATAGGTCGAACTGCCCGATCAACGGGACCACGAAAAGCGCCATCAAGCATCAGGAGGCCTCCGACTCGTGATAGCCGAGGTCGTCCGCCGGGTTGTCTTCAACCAAATACTCAACAACAGATCCGTTGATTGCATCGACGAGGACGAGACCGCGGCGACGAGGCGGTTCCTCAATCGAATACACCAACACCCGCCATGTTGGACGGGAGCGAATCCCTCGCCAGACCTGCTGCGCCGAGGCATGACCTGCGGGAAAGCCCACCGCCCCTTGGGCCGCCACGAGCGCGTCACGCTCGGTAATGGCCATCCGCCAACCGCTTGCCATTCCGTAGAGGCCGAACGCGCCGAGCAGGCCACCGGCAACGGCCACTCCCTCGTTGAGTCGGATGCCGTCAATGGCGAGCCCTGCGATCAGGCTGGCGCCACCCAACACCAGATAGATCGCGGCAGGGATACGACGCCGTGAATTATCTGGGAATTTGTATTGGCCGACGTAGCCCGCCGCATCAAGATCGTTGGGGAGCTCGTCGGTGTACGTGTCGACGAGGTCGGACTGCGCATCGGGCTCACCCATAGCGCACAGGGTACGCCGTTATGACGGGCGTGGCCATGACCTGCGCAGACGACCAGCGGAACGATCCAACGCCTCTGGGATTGTCCGCGTTCCGGCCACGGCTGTCATGAAGTTCGAATCACCGACCCAGCGCGGCACCACGTGGACGTGGAGGTGCTCACCAATTGATCCTCCCGCGGCTGCCCCCATATTGATGCCGACGTTGACACCTGCCGGGGCATATTCGCTCTCTACGGCCCGCACGCCATCCCGCACGGTGACCCACAGGTCGGTGTGTTCTTCGTCGGTGAGTTCAACCAGTGACGGTACTTCGCGGTACGGCACCACTAATAGGTGGCCAGCTGCATATGGGTAGGCGTTCATGATGGCGCAGCAAGTGTTCGACCGATGGACGATATGCGTATCGGTATCGGGCAGACCGGAGGTGAATATCTGGGTAAATACGCTGGCGCCCGCAACTCGTTCAGCACCGACGTAATTCGCACGCCAGCCGTTCCAGAGAACCTCAATGGAGGTCACGCCGTCAACGCCGCCCGAGTGGAACTAGCGATTTCTCCCGTGATCGCCTCAATGAAAGAGTTGAGGGGAACGTCACGTTCCACATCTCCGCCACGCGGGTTCACACCGACGGTGTTCGCAGCAACGTCGTCATCACCGATCACCAGCACATACGGAAGCTTCTCCAGTTTCGCTGCACGGATTCGTTTACCCAGGGCATCGGTTGCGTCGACCGCGTCGACGCGCACACTGGCGGCACGCAAGCGATCAGCCACCACCCGCGCGTGCTCCTCATGGGCGCTCGCAACAGGGAGAACGCGCACCTGAACTGGAGCGAGCCATGCCGGTAGCGCCCCTGCGTAGTGCTCGAGCAGAACACCGAAAAAGCGTTCGATCGATCCGAACAATGCGCGGTGGAGCATGATCGGGCGGTGGCGAGCGTTGTCCGCTCCCACGTACTCGAGACCAAAGCGCTCTGGATTGTTGAAATCCGCCTGGATTGTCGACAGCTGCCAGGACCGACCAATTGCATCGCGGACGTCGATGTCGATCTTGGGGCCGTAGAACGCAGCATCACCGTCCTTGATGCCGTACTGGACACCATGGCGGTCCAATGCCGAGCGAAGCGCGCTGGTGGCTTCGTCCCAGATTTCATCTGATCCGACGTACTTGGCAGGGTCTTTGGTGGAGAGATTGAACGTGAATTCGTCAAAGCCGAAGGCGCGCAGGACCGACAACACAAAATCCAGTAGTGACGCAACCTCGTCAGCCAATTGCTCTGGGGTGCAGAAGATGTGGCTGTCGTCCTGAGTAAAACCGCGGATGCGCATCAACCCGTGCAGCGTGCCGGCGCGTTCGTACCGGTACACGTTGCCGAGTTCGAATAGCCGCAGCGGGAGCTCGCGATAGCTGCGCTGCCGCGATCGATACACCAAACAGTGCATCGGGCAGTTCATCGGCTTCATGTAGTAGGTGCCGTTGTCCATTTCCATGGGCGGGTACATGCCGTCGCGGTAGTAGTCGAGGTGGCCAGAGGTCTCAAAGAGCCGCCCATTGGCGAGATGCGGGGTGTAGACAAATTGATACCCGCCGTCTATGTGGCGACGCCGGCTGTAGTCCTCCATAATCGAACGCACAACAGCGCCACGTGGATGCCACACTGCGAGACCGCCACCGATCTCGGACGGGAAACTCAACAGGTCCAGTTCTGTTGCCAGGCGTCGGTGGTCGCGCTTTGCCGCCTCTTCGAGTTGGTGCAGGTGCTGCTGCAACGCCTCGGCCGATTCCCACGCGGTGCCGTAGATGCGCTGCAACATGCGTCGAGACTCATCGCCACGCCAATACGCCCCGGAGGTTCGCTGGAGTGCGAAGTGGCCCAGCCGTCCCGTTGAAGGAACATGGGGACCCACACACATGTCGATGAACTGCTCACTGTTGCGGTACGCGCTGATGATGTCGGGATTGGATACCTCACCGGCATCGAGTCCGTCGGCGTCTGCGGCTCGTACTCGTTCGATGATCTCGCATTTGTACGGTTGGTCTGAGAATGTCTCGAGCGCCGCATCGGCGCCCATTTCAACGCGCTCGAATGGCTGATCAGCTGCGACGATGGAATCCATCTCCTTCGAAATACGCGCCAAGTCGTCATCGGTGAACGTCGCTCCGCCTGGAAGGTCGAAGTCGTAGTAGAAGCCGTTCTCAATAGCGGGACCGATGGAGAACTTCGCACCGGGAAAGAGTCGTGTGACCGCTTGCGCTAGGACGTGCGCCGTTGAGTGACGCAACACATGGCGACCGTCATCGGACGCCGGGGTGACGATACTCACCTCGGCATCGGCCTCAATGGGCACATCCAGATCGCGTGGCTCGCCGTTGATGACTGCCGCAATTGCGTCGCGTCCTAGGCGGCGCCCAATCTGGCTGGCCAGTTCGCCGGCGGTTGTTCCCTGGGGGACCTCGCGCGTGGAGCCATCGGGCAGGGTGACCGTGATTGGAGCCGCATTCATGAACCCATGAGTGTACGAGTCGCGCTTCGCACCAGCACCGCTGTTCATCAGGCTGGCAGATCTAACTCGCGCGTGGGACGGGCTAGTCGAGCCGAACCCCAAGGAGATGCGCCGCCGGTGTGACGTCGACCTCGCTAGCAGCAGCGTCGATGGCCCTCACGGCCCCGACGGTGTCTAGATCGTTGTCGAGGCACTGCCGAACCCGCGACATGAGATCGTTTCCGTGCCGGTTCGTGGTACTCCGGCGCCAAACGAGCAACCGTTCTGCATTCGCGTCCAATCGGTCGGCATCCCAGCCCCACTCCTCACGATAATGATGCTCCAAAATGACGAGCCGGATAACCATCGGGTCCCACTCGGCACGCAACTGGTCGATGAAGACAAGATTCCCGAGGCTCTTCGACATCTTTTCGCCGTCACAGGACACCAGAGCGGTGTGCATCCAATGTCGCACAAACGGAGAAGTTCCAACCGCTTCGGATTGCGCTCGCTCACACTCATGATGGGGAAAGATGAGATCTGCTCCTCCGCCGTGTAGGTCGATAGTCCCGCCGAGTTCGCGCTGCGCGAGAGCCGAGCATTCAATGTGCCACCCGGGCTTCCCCGGCCCCCACGGGCTGTCCCATGCCGGTTCGTCCGACAGAGATGGTTGCCACAACACAAAATCAAGGGGATCCCGCTTGTTCGCGTCGTCGACAGCTCCTCCGCGCTGCGCCGCGAGTTCCAGCATTTTTGCGCGGTCGTAGCCGCTGACGGCGCCGAAATCGGCACAGGTCGACACCTCGAAATACACAGATCCACCGGCTGCGTAGGCGTGACCGGTTCGTACCGCATCGTCAACGAACCGGCGAATGTCGCTAATGGCCGACGACGCGCGAGGCGATGACGCCATGGGCAACGCGTTCAGAGCTGCCATGTCGGCCTCGAAACGTGCCTCCTCCCCTGCGGCCAGGTCCAGATAATGCACGCCAAGTTCGCGTGCCTTGGCAAAGAGCGGATCGTCAACATCGGTGACGTTGCGGACACAACGCACGGTATGACCCCGGTCGATGAGTCGTCTCTGCACGACGTCGTAGGCGAGGAACGTCGCCGCATGACCGAGATGGGTCGCGTCATAGGGGGTGATGCCACAGACGTACATCGACACCTGTTCTCCGGCCTCGAAGGGAACGACGGCGCCGCGGGCAGTGTCGTGCAGGCGCAACGCGGTCGATTCAGGCATCGTCGGTCTCGGTAGTTGCTCGCGTCGGTAGCGCGATACCGGTCATCTTCGGGGCAACGCGGGTGCGGTAGCGAACATTCAATTGCAGGAGAACAGCGGTGAACGCCTCGATAGCCATCGCATTCGACAGCTGTCCTGCGTCGAGGGAGCGGCACCCGGGGATGCGGTCGACAATGTCGATCACCTCGGCCACAGCACTCGCATCATCACCACAGATCAGTACATCGGATTCAAGAGGTTCGCCGACGCGTCCAAGTTCATTTGCGGGAAGGTGATGGAAGGCCGCCACTACCCGACACTCAGGTGCTGCTGCTTGCACATGGGCTGCGACCGACCCTCGTGGCGGTAGGAGGGGCTGAAATTCCGGGCCGACCTTGATGAGCGCATTAGCCATGCTGACCAAGACCTTGCCGCGAAGATGCACCGACAAGTCCTTCACCATCGTGGCTGCAGAGTCCCACGGGGTGGCAACGACAACCAGGTCACAGAGTGCCGCCTCGGTGTTGTCGCCGTAACCAAGCAGGTCGTGCAACTCGGGATAGCGCTCGATGAACACATCGCGTGCTTCCAAGGCACGGTATTTCGATCGCGACCCGATGACCGTCTCATACCCAATGCTTGCCAGGCGTGCCGCGAGTGCAGACCCGGCCGGACCACTACCACCGATGATGCCGATGCGCATGGACCGATCCTGCCACAGTGCTGAGGTTTGGCACGATGTGGTGAGTAGAGCATGAGGTAAATGCGGGGACTTCTTCTCACTAGACGTTGCCGTGTGGCTCGCAGAATGCGCTGTTGGCGCGGCAACGCTTGAGTAGGTTGCTCCGTATGGGAATCCTTGAAGGCAAGAAGCTCGTCGTGACCGGCGTGCTCACCGATGCGTCACTGGCCTTTTCCGTTGCACAGTTGGCAATGGAGCAAGGTGCCGACGTGATGCTCACCGGTGCGGGACGGGGCCTCTCGCTCACCCGCCGAACAGCGCGTAAACTGCCAGCCGAGGTTCCAGTTGTCGAGTTCGATGTGACCGTTGACGACCATGTTGAGAGCGCTCGCGACGCCGCAGCGGAGCATCTTGGACGGGTGGACGGTGTGTTGCATGCCATCGGCTTCGCACCTGCAAGTTGCCTCGGCGAGGATTTTCTTGATGCGCCGTGGGATGACGTCGCGACAGCAGTACATATTTCGGCCTACTCACTTCGAACGCTCGCCGTTGCCTTTGCGCCCTTGATGACTGATGGCGGATCAATCGTTGGTCTCGATTTCGATAATCGCCAGGCCTGGCCGGCCTACAACTGGATGGGTGTGGCCAAGTCGGCACTCCAGAGCGTGTCGCGGTACGTCGCCCGTGAACTTGGTCCTGCCCAGATCCGCTGCAACCTCGTCGCAGCCGGACCGATCCGAACCATGGCGGCGAAATCAATCCCGGGCTTTTCACTCTTCGAAGAGACCTGGGACACACGCGCACCCCTTGGCTGGAATGTGGAAGACCCGATTCCGGTTGCGCGTACCTGCGTCGCGATGTTGTCGGATTGGTTCACGGCGACGACGGGCGAAATCGTCCATGTTGACGGCGGTTATCACGCGATGGGCGCCTAAGCGCAGATCAACGCAGCGCCGCTCGGATCTCCGCATCGAGATCGTCATCGATGTGATCGATGATGTCGAGGGCGCCGAAGTTCTCGGTGACCTGCTCGGGCCTGCTGGCGCCAGTGATCACGCTGGACACCATCGGGTGCCGTGCACACCATGCAATTGCCAGCTGCGCCATGGTGGCTCCGAGGCGATCGGCGATCGGGCGCAAACGCTCAATACGTTCCAAACGCTGAGTGTCAGTCATCCGATCCTGTAGCCACTCGTACCCAGCGAGAGCTCCGCGCGAACCCTCCGGAATCCCGTCACGATATTTGCCGGTCAACAGACCAGATGCCAGCGGCGACCAGATGGTGTTCCCGTACCCGGTGTCGCTATGCAGTCGGGCGTACTCCACCTCAACTCGACGGGTCTCCAAGAGGTTGTACTGGGACTGTTCCGTCACCGGCGCGTGCAGCCGATACTCAGCTGCAAGTGACATCGCGTGGCGAATCTCGTCGGCGGTCCACTCGCTCGTGCCCCAATACAACGCCTTACCGGAACTCACCATGTTGCTCATCGCCCATACCGTCTCGAGCATTGGCGTGTACGGATCCGAACGATGGCAGTAGACAATGTCAACAAAATCGAGGCCGAGTCGTTCAAGCGACCCATCGATTGCCTGCGTGAGATACTTGCGATTCAGGGTGTTGCGCATATTGGGATCATCACCATGGATGCCCCAAAAGAGTTTGGTCGTGACCACATAGGACCAACGGGGCCACTGCAATTCTGCGAGGGCTTGTCCCATGAGGGTCTCGCTTCGACCACCTGCGTACGCCTCGGCGTTGTCGAACAGGTTGCACCCCGCGTCGTGTGCAGCCTGCATACAGCCCAACACCGGGTCGAGATCCATCTGGGTATCGAAGGTCACCCACGAACCAAAGCTCAGCGCACTGACCTTGAGACCAGTGGCCCCCAGTCGTCGATACGGCATACGTGGATGAGGTACGGCCATAACGGCAACCTACCCCGGCGGGGGCGTTGGGCGCACCGTGATGCCATGGGCGTTCAAGGCCTGCTTAGCCTCATCAATGCTGTGTGTGCCGAAGTGGAAGATCGATGCGGCCAGGACGGCGTCGACCCCGCCATGAACGATGCCGTCAACGAGATGTTGCAGAGTCCCGACTCCCCCAGAGGCGATAACGGGCACATTGACGCGTGAGGTGATGGCCGCATTGAGTTCGTGATCAAACCCGTCGCCCGTGCCGTCACGATCCATCGATGTCACGAGAAGCTCACCCGCGCCGCGCTCGACCGCGGTCATCGCCCACTCAATGGCGTCGATTCCGGTTGGTGTCCGGCCCCCATGCAGATAAATCTCCCATCCGGTCCCCACACGCCGCGCATCAATGGCGCACACGACACATTGGTCACCGAACTCGGCTGCAATTTCGGAAATCAGTTCAGGTCGCTCGACAGCGGCCGTGTTCACACTCACCTTGTCGGCGCCTGCACCCAACAAACTTCGGGCATCGTCAACCTGTCGAATCCCGCCGCCCACCGTGAACGGAATAAACACACGGCTCGCAACCTCGCGCACCATGTCCAGGGTTGTGTCACGTCGATCGCTGGATGCGGTTATGTCCAAAAAGACGAGTTCATCCGCTCCCGCACTGTCGTAACGCGCCGCCAGTTCAACCGGGTCACCGGCGTCGCGAAGCCCGACGAAATTCGTGCCCTTCACAACCCGTCCGCCGTCAACATCAAGGCAGGGAATGACGCGGGCAACCTTCATCGTGTTCCCTCCAGAACAGCGACGGCCTCAGCAGCAGTGAAACGGTTCTCCATCAGGGCACGACCTGTGATCACCCCGTGAAGGCCCGTGATCATTCCAAGCGAGGTGATGTCATCAAGCGAGCCGACGCCACCGCTCGCGATGACATCTGCTTTCGTCGTGCTGACTGCCGCGGTGATTCCGGCGAGGTCAGGACCCGTCAACATCCCGTCGCGTCCGATATCGGTGATCAGAAACGCCTCGGCGGCGGTGAAGGTATCGAGAGCATCTGTAACGCTCACGTCGCTCTGTCTGGTCCAGCCGTCGGTGGCGAGATAACCATCGCGGTGATCCAAACCAACGCACACCGGTATGAACGATGCGACCCTCGACACCAATGGCGGGTTTTGCACCGCCGCCGAACCGATCACGACCCGGTGGACACCAAGTCGATGGAGTTCTCGTGCACGGTCAACGCTGCGCACACCGCCGCCGACCTGCACCCGCATATCGCTACCAGCATGGGCGACGAGGTCAGTGATGAGGGCCAGGTTCGGTGTGTCACCACTACGTGCCGCGTCGAGGTCAACGACGTGCAACCAACGGCATCCGGCCTTGGCGTAGGCGGTGACGAGCTCCGTCGGCGATGCCGCATAGTTGGTCACGCGGTCGTAATCGCCCTGCTGAAGGCGCACGACATCCCCTCCGAGCACGTCAATAGACGGATAGAGAAGCGCGCTCATGCCGCTGCCGCCAATGTCTCGACCCAACGCTGCAACATCACGAGGCCATCCGGCGATGACTTCTCTGGATGGAACTGAACCGCAAGGGCAGCTCCCTGGCGGACGGCCGCCACCACGTCACCGCCGTAGTCGACAGTAGCGACAACGACTGTTGCATCCGTGGGCTCAGCATGTAGGGAGTGCACGAAGTACATCCAGGATTCGCTGTGGGCTGTTCCGAGGCAGGGATCATCAGCGGACAGTTGAAGGCGGTTCCATTGCATCTGCGGGCGCTTCACGCCGGCGGGCAGCCATGTGACCTTCCCGGAGATGACGCCAAGGCCGGCCACACCAGGGCTCTCATCGGATGCGTCGAACAACATCTGCATCCCAACGCAGATACCCAAGAAGGGTCGCCCATCCAGTGCGGCAGAACGCGATGCATCGGTGAGCCCACAGTCCGATAGGGCCTGAATACAGGCACCGAAATTTCCGACTCCGGGTAGCACCACCGCATCTGCGGCATCGATATCAGCAACCGACCGTGTGAGACGTGCGTCGGCGCCTACCGAGCAGAGCGCCTTATGCGCCGAGTGCAGGTTGCCAATGCCGTAATCGATGACTGCGACTCGCGTCACAGGCGACCCTTTGTTGACGGCAAACTCGCATCGGTCACCGCAACGGCGGTGCGAAGGCACCGTGCCAGGCCTTTGAAGGTCGCCTCGATGATGTGGTGCACGTTCACCCCTCGGACGAGTTCGATATGGGCGGTGATACCGGCTGAGGTGATCAATGACGAGATGGCATGCTCGGCAAGCTGCGGATCGAATGGCGGATTCCCCAATGGGAGGCATTCGGGCATCTGTACGTCCCAATAAATGAAGGGACGACCGGAGAGGTCAATCGAAATATCGACCAGTGCCTCGTCGAGGGGGTAACGCCCGCTGGCGAAACGTTGCACGCCGACCTTGTCGCCAAGTGCTTCGGCAATCGTCTGGCCGAGCGTGATGGAGACGTCTTCCACCGTGTGGTGGCTGTCGATGTGGAGATCTCCACGTGCGGCCACGCGGAGATCAATGCCTCCGTGCCGCCCGAGCTGGTCGAGCATGTGATCGAAAAAGGGCAGGCCGGTAGTGACCTCGGTGGCCCCAGTGCCATCGAGGTTGACGTACACCTCGATCGAGGTCTCGGCCGTGTCCCGTGAACGGGTTGCGGTCCTTAGCTGTGCTGCGGTCATGCGATGTCCTCCAGTGCCTCGCCGACGGCTGTTATGAACCTCTGATTTTCGGCGGGTGTGCCGATGGTGACCCGCAGGTGGTCAGCAAGTCCCGGCCAGCTCGAGCAGTTTCGGACCAAGACACCACGCATCACCAACGCGTCCCAGAGTGCATTTCCACGATCGGGCCCTGGAGTAAACAGCACGAAGTTCGCACTGGACTCGTAGACGCTGACACCGTGCGTACGCAACGCGCTCATGACCTGCTCTCGACCGGCGACCAATTCGGCTACACGAGTATCAACAGCGCCCATCTGCTCCAGCGCAGCAATACCGGCGGCTTGGGTGACGGCTGACAGATGATACGGCAGCGTCACTATGTCGAGTGCGGAGACCATCTCAGGGGCGGCGACGGCATACCCCAAGCGAAGCCCCGCAAGGGCGAGGGTCTTGGAGAATGTCCGGGTGATGATGACCGATGGGTACTCGTCGATGAGGGCGAGCAGATCGCCTGGGGCAAATTCGACATATGCCTCGTCGATGACGAGTACCGCGTCAGCTTCCGCACACCACGGCACGATCGACCCGCGGACAGTGTCGTGCGACTCGGCGAGCCCCGTTGGGTTGTTCGGAGAGGTGATGAAGACAATGTCGCGAGCCTGGTCCTGACGCAGGCGAACCGGATCGATACGACCGTCGTCCCCACGTCCGAGATCCACCACCGACGTGCCAGTGATCGCCGCAATCTGGCTGTGCATCTGATACGTCGGGCCGAACGTGATAGCTGTACGCCCCCAACCTCCGAAGGCAAGAAGGATGTGTTGCAACACTTCATTGGAACCATTTCCAACGTGCAGCATGCTCGGGTCTAGCCCATGCCGGAGGCCGAGAAGGCGCCGCAGTTCACCGGCCTGGCGGTCGGGATACCGGTTCAATTCCAGTTCCGCAATGCGATTCAACATGGCCCGCACAACACTGTCGGCAGGCGCAACAGGAGCCTCATTTGTGTTCAGGCGAACGTCAACGTCGACCTGAGGCGAGTGATACCCGCTCAGTGTTGTGAGATCGTCGCGCACCCGTGCCACAGCACAACGCTAGCGACCCTAGGGTGTGATCCATGGAGGATCGACTCGCCACTCTCGCCGCAGAGCTGTCATCGGTGACCGAAGCAGTGACCAGGACGCGGCATCGAGTGGCTGACTTAGCAGACCCCTTTCGCGGAACTGAGCGTGACGATGTCGTTCTTGCCATCTACGAGGCCGAACGTCTGCTGCGAGGAGCCGAACGGGCATTAGAGCGGACGACACGCGCCATCAGGTAGTCATACCGGCGGCACGGTAGGGTCGCGTTGTGGTGTCGATGCTCGTGTCGTCAGGCGCTGATCTCCAATCCGAGCGCCGTGTGGCGCGCGAATTCGTGACCGCGACCGAAGCAGAACATGGTCACTCGATCCTGTCCGATCACCTCCGCGTCATCCTTGAATCGGAGCGCGACACGCCCCCCGACCTTGTCATCGGACGAGCACATAACAACGGAGAAACGATGGCGGTCGCGATGGCAGCACCCGGCCACGGCCGCCATGTGCTCGAGGTCGTGATACCCCACGCTCACGACAACACCGCGCTCCCGAGCGCACTCGCGGCGCAGCTGATCGCAGCGGTGGCCGACGAGACCGCCGAGGTCGGTGCGCATGCGTTGAACTGGTGGGTGAGCGCTCACGAGAATTGGGCCGACACAATTGCCCTGGCACTCTCCATGCGGCCCGAACGCGAACTCTTGCAAATGAGGATGTCGCTCACCGAGGATCACCGATCAGAATTCGCATCCATCGCATGTGACACGGATTCGTTTGACATCGGTTCCGACATCGATGGGGTTCTCCGCGTGAACAACCGTGCTTTCGCCAATCACCCTGAACAAGGTGGCTGGACACGCGATGATCTGTCACGCCGACTTGATGCGCCCTGGTTCAATCCTGCAGATGTGAGAGTGCACCGGCGGGATGGAGATGTCATCGCCTTCTGTTGGACCAAGCGGCACGACGCCACCGAGCATGACGGGCTATTGGGCGAGATCTATGTGGTGGCCGTCGACCCGGACAACCACGGCACCGGGCTTGGTCGCGGGATCGTCGCCGCAGGCCTTCACCACATCGGTGCGGCAATATCGTCTGAGGCAATGCTGTACGTCGACGCATCGAACGAGGCCGCAGTGAACCTGTACACGAGGCTCGGAATGGGCGTTCACCATCGCGAGCGAGCCTGGGTCATGCAACTGGGATCATCTCGCGCGTGACCGGGCGATTTGCCGCATCCCGCGAGACACTGGCTGACCTACTCGACGGCGAACCGCGCTACCGAATCGACCAAGTGTGGGCTGCGCTGCATAGTCCTCGTCTTGATCCGTTTGAGTGGTCTGAGCTGCCCACTGCCATGCGCGCGATGATCGCTGAGCGCCTACCCACTCAGCTTGAGGCGGTGAGGGAATCCCACGCCGACGACGGGCAGACCGTGAAGACCCTGTGGCGCCTCGATGACGGGGGGCTCATCGAGTCGGTCCTCATGCACTATCCCGACCGTTCAACGCTGTGCGTGTCATCTCAGGTGGGTTGTGCGATGGGCTGCAGTTTCTGTGCCACCGGCCAAGCTGGCTTCACGCGTCACCTCACAACCGGCGAAATCGTCGAACAGGTCGCACGCGCCCGTGCGGCGGCACAGGCGACTGATCGTCGCCTCAGCAATGTCGTGTTCATGGGAATGGGCGAGCCACTAGCGAACGAACCAAATCTGTGGCCGGCAATCGAGACGATTCACCACGAGTACGGGCTGTCAGCACGCCACATCACGGTCTCCACGGTTGGAATGATCCCCGGAATCAGGCTCCTCGCTGAGCGTCCATTACCGGTCACACTGGCGGTATCGCTGCACGCTGCGGACGACACAACCCGTACCCGGTTGGTTCCCATCAACTCGCGCTACCCCATTGCGGACCTCATGGATGCGTGCCGCTACTACTTGGAAAAGCGTCGCCGACGCATCAGCTTCGAATGGGCCCTGATCGCTGGGGTCAACGACACACGGGAGCAGGCGGAAGCGCTTGCTGACCTATGTCGCCAACTGCGACCGATCGCTCACGTCAATTTGATTCCTTTGAACGACACACCGGGGTACCCGGTGCGCGGTTCGGCGCGGAGCGTCGTCGACAGTTTTCGTTCGACGCTTGAAGGGCGTGGTGTCAGCGCCACCGTTCGCCGCACCCGTGGCGATGAGATTGCCGCGGCCTGCGGTCAGCTCGCAGCATCAGTGTCACCACCACGCCGTCGTTGATCGGGTGCGTCGACGCGCAGACGGTCGTCGGTGAGCTGG